>Ga0126338_10001248_pt1 | contig 16170 bp, 10 predicted proteins | sample OrbCmetagenome_2_FD_92529 | JGI IMG/M metagenome (GOLD analysis project Ga0126338, IMG submission 92529) | Coral microbial communities from Petempiche,Puerto Morelos, Mexico - Orbicella C C metagenome | ecosystem: Host-associated > Invertebrates > Cnidaria > Coral | place: Petempiche,Puerto...
AAATAAAATTTATATTAAAAATTTACATCAGTGATAAAAAATTACTAACAAATAAAATAGCTAAGCTGTAAAAATGAAAGTAAAACTAGGAATCATTAAAACCTTTAAATAAAAACTGACTAAATCTTTGTGAGCACAGACTCATAAGAACACGCATTACACTACGGTCAATACATTGTGTCGGACACAAATAACCGTTTTAAGTTTGATTCAGACAGAAAACTAAATCCTTGATTAAAAATTTGAACCAAATTTCTTGACGTGGTTACTGACTGCAAAATAGAAAAAACCACCGTGTATCTGCTATTTTTCTTATTTATTCAATTTTCAGCAATAGAAATTAAATCAGTCTTTTCTCACGCAAAGCTTATGATTGGTTGTTTACAATGACTGGAAAAAAAATGGGGTGCCCGTGCTCGTTGGTGAGCTAGAGCCATTTCTCAACTCACAGAGCTCAATATCAAGGGAAATCCGCCATGTTTTCATATGCGCGTACACGAGCACGCGCTAATGATGCCATAAATTATGCGCAGTAAGGTTGCGCGATGAAAATGTGAGGAATGACCTTAAATCATAATTCTCATCACGCTGGAGGTTTCTTTTTTCTCTTCGGGGGAAGGGTGGTCTGTCGACCTCTATGTTCAGTTCTTGAAAATAATAAACTCAATCAGGAAAGCATGTAATCGTGGTTACCAGGAGGGTGAGGCATCCTAACATGTACACCTTGGAGAAGACTTAGCAAGGTCAAGGTAGAGCTGTCACGCAAAAGGTTACCATGGCAACAGTATAACCGTTAAAGCCCCTTTAATACGCGACATCAGTGAAGTTTACCAATACAACGTAATTTTAATTTGCTGCATCTGTTGATTTTCTTTTTGATTGATATACCGTTTTACCAGTGTTGAAGAGAGAAAATCGTTAGATCCATAGTCTATTAACAAATTAATGCCATGGAGTGAATTTGTTGTCGAGGAGACATTTCCTAGACGTCACGAAGACAACCTCTGCCTAGATCCATAAAGGTAGCTTAAAATAATCTTAGCTCTGTGCATTTCAGTTTTATTGATAACTGCTAGACTACTAGATGTGATTTTCTTTCTTATTTAAGAAGGTCATTCATGAATTCTCTCCTACACAAATTCGTGTTGGCATCGTGCTCAGTCTCGCATCAGTTGTGCGTGGTTCATCGCTAACTTTGTTAAAAGCTGTCAGTCGCATTAGATATTCCGGAGGTAGTACAAGAGTTAGACGAGCACTGAGATTTGCTAAATATCAGCTGTTGAGATGAAGAAAAAATCGGGGTAAGTTAAGTGTGCATGAAGTATTTTCCGCTCTTGTACTCGGTTGTAATAGTGTAGCCACGTTCAGGGGCGGATCAAGTGGGAGAGTGCAGGGGGTGCGACCTCCCCCCCCCGGGGGGTATTCTGCCAAAAGAAATACAAATACTTTATTGGTGTTGAAGTAAAACAGTGGTGCACCCCCTCCTAAGAAAAATCCTAGATCCGCCCCTGCACGTTTGTTGTGGCATAGCTAGTTTCCATTTTCTTCTTCCAAATAGGCGCTATTAAAATAGATAATAAGGCGTTTTATATTTTGTTGATTTGTTTTGTTGCGTTTTTTATGTTCATCATCATCTTTATTTAAAAACACGGTGAATACATCAGGCATTAACTATTTAATATAAAAACTACAACTTATTACGAAAGGCTATGTATACAGATTAATCTTCTAAAGTTTAAAAATATTGCTAACTATTAAAGAAAAGTAAACTAAATTAAAGCCTGTTTTACATGAATGCCGTGTCGGAATTAATTAACAGTCGTCGGAAATTAGTCAGAGATGTTGCTTGCCTAGTAGCTGAGGGTAGACTGTTCCAGAGGACGGCACCACTATAGCCAAAGCTATTTTTGTAATGGTTAGTACGTGGCAAGGGAATAGCAAGCTTATTATCAGAATCGCGCAAATTGTGAGAAGTAATCACATCACTCCGCTGAATGAAATTTCGAGGACAAATAATTGGGTGCGAGGCCATTTAAGGACTTATAGACCATCTCAGCCTTAAGTTTTTGATGTCGAGTTTCTAAATTGTCCCAGCCTAATTCTTTAAATAGTTGGTTGGCGTCAGCATCATAACTAGAATGAGTAAGGACGCGGACAGCACGATTTCGAAGTCTCTGTAATTTGTCAGATAATGTTCGTAGAGATTGTACAGCAAGGGGGTTAAGATGTTTCAGAGCGATCATTTAATCTAAGAAATATACCCCGTTTCCCTGTCTCTTAATTCAGTATAGTAACGGAGAAGATAAATAAAAATTATTTAAATTTCCTGTGGGGTGATCAGTAGCAAACTCTCAATCTGATGGGCTAAGTAGGTATCTAAGGAAGCGTCCACACTACGTCGAAGGAATCTGAAAACGCAGCTTTATTTGTGCGGTTACGCCTACCGTCCACATTAATCCGTCACGAAAACGGAGCTTTTCGAAAACGCTCTTCAAACCGGAGGAATTTCAAAACGCCAACTTTTCGTTTTCGTTTGGACGGAAAACATTTCGGAAACACAGCTTTCCGAAAACGATGACGTCACGATAATCACGTGATTTCCCTGCCGAGTTTTCCTCAAACACAAATCCAAAATAACCGGTGATTGTTGCGTTTTTAATTCGTTCGGCGTAATGTTGAGGGGACCTAATATCGATGGTTAGAATGCCAGTCCTTCGAAACGCGCCCGTGGTTTTCATGTATCATCACAGAACTGAGAAAAATACTTCAGTGTTATTGGTCGAGAGCAGGCGAATTTATTGTTAATTTTTAATTTGCTATTGAGAGCAAATTAACGCGCGCCAGTTTGTAATTTTCTCAGTCGTGTATAAATGAAAATACTTAATTTATTAATAACAACATGATGGGCAAAACAAGATGGAACGCTCGCAAAAAAAATTCTTGTAGCTAGCATACATAAACACACGACTTCTTTCTTTTTTCGTGGTTTATGATTCGCTGACAGAGAAAGCGTGCAAACAAATTCCGGCGTTGGATCTGTCCCGTGTTTGTCAGCGATTGGCTTGAGTTTCTAATCCATATTCATAGCAGTCATAGAGTTTTTCACATTTTAGATTGTTCGTTGATGAGTGAAGACGTGTCGTCCGGCTGCGGGCCAATTTTACTCCTGAAGGAAGAAGATGTATGCTGGCAGGACCTAACGCGTGGAAAGAAGTTTTCACATTATTCCAACCAAAGGTAAGCATTGCTTTTGGAAAACATTCCGAAAATTTGGTTCAGAAAGTCGCACAACTTCCCAAACTGTTAACCAAGCGAGTGAACACGTGCACTCGCTGTTCGCTTTAAAGGTCGCTTCATCTTGAAACAGGACAGCAAAGCGGTATCTTAAATTCTGTATTTTATTCGCAAAATTTCAAGTAAGGCAAATCAGGAAAAAATGCGCGCTGAACAAAACTGCGATAGTCATTTGGTTTAATTTTCTAAAGATCCATTGTTATTTTTTTTGACGTAACAGTTTGTAATTGCTTTGCCAAATTTTCTTTTCTTTTGTTTAGTTTCTTTGCTGACTTTTGGAATGGTCGTTATTGTACATAATTGAACTGTCAACTGATTTGGCTTTCAAAATGTTATTTTCCAGTTTCGTAGTTATAGCCTCTCCACTGCAGTATTTTTAAAATGTTACTGAGAGTTTGTTGAAGCTTTTATACATTTCGGTATTTGCTGATCATGGATTTTCAATTCCCTCTCCAGGAATTCAGGAAAATTAACTCTGGTATTGAGAGTAAAGAAGCTGAAGCCGTGGACAAAGTGGAATCACTGAATAAGGAAGAATTCTTCAAAGATAAGAACTTTGAAATTGTCAGATAGATAGTAAAAATGGTGGCTGAACTATGTCTAAATTTGCTAAGAAATGATCGCAGACTGATTGTCTGGTAAGGATAAAAAAATGACTTAATTAGGTGCTGGAAAATAGAAGGAAGTACCATTTAATTCGCAAGGGAACACCACTCTTGGTTCAAGGCACCATACACTAATTGTTTGGAACTGAGTACTTCAATTTGCAAGGGAACATCAGCTCTTGGCTCGACGAATCGTACACCAATTGTCTGGATAGGATAAAAAAGTGCATTTTTAATTAGAATCTGGGAAATGGAACGAAGTACTTTAATTTCAAACTGTTTAAACATCAGCCACCATTTGCCGATTCTTTTGCAGACATTATTGCCAACTTTAATTGTTGATAATTTTGATTTAGTTCTTGCTTGGACCAAATTCTGAAAATAATTGTTTTGATCCAATTTGATAAATTATTAAATTTCAAATATTTCTGAAATTTTTACAATTTATTCGATTATTTAGGTTTTGGAAAAATGGTTTTTTCGATTGTTTAGCGTTGTTTTTTCAAGATCTTTTCGTCATGTCTGCAAAACAGTCGGTGCTTCTACGTTGCTATATTTAATAACTTCGGTTGATGTTGTATCAACTGCACAAGGCTGTAGTTGACAAGAGAATATGGGATTTTTCGGTATAAATTTTTTGCCATCTTTTTCCGTTGGAACCCTGACTGACTAAACTAAAGTAAACTAACGTAGGACGCGAAATAATCGATGATGTCAATGATCACTTCGCAGAACATCGTCTACCAACAAACTGACTAGTTCTTTTCTCAATGCATTGATAACAGTACAAACTACTTGCAGCGACTGACTCTGAAAAGCATGTTCACTAACTTGGAGCAATCACCGTAACGCTACAAACGAATTATTTGCGGCCTCAACTAAAACAACGAACGAACTGATATTTTTCTAACCATATACGAATGCCGAGGATGCGCTATACGAATCAAAACTGTCAATAACACATCACGCCATTACTGGTAACAAACATCACGCGACTCTTGATTACCTAACAGTCGACAAATACCACGATGAACGGTAACGAACAGTTGCAAACAACTTTTACTTGACTCCAGAACTTACAAAATATACAAACCACTTTATTACAGGGTTCAAACCATTTATTAATAAACAGATTTGTTTTTTGCCAGGCAAAAGACTTTTAATTCAGTTCCATTTTGGCTTGTTTTCGTTTGGTAAACGTTCGTGCGGAGATTGTTTATAGATGCCTATATTCTCTTGTCATATAACCCTTATTGCCTGATTCGAGGACTATTAGTAAGGTTAAGAGGTCTAGATAAAATCAGTATTTCAAGTTTTAGTGTTACGGACCACAAAATCACACAAAGTGACCAAATTGACCGCATTGTTTTGTCAAGTATTGAATGTGTCTATAACTGTTCAGATTTTCGAAAAGAGAAACAAACTGCAGTTCGTGTTATTCAACTTTATGATTGTCTGGATTTTCAGTTTTCTTATTGTACAGGCCAAAAATTTAATAAACAAAACCAGCTGTGAGGAATAATTTTAAAATAATCAACTTTTCAATTTGTGGAATGTGAAAACCTGCTTTGATTAATTTGCTTCACAATTGTCTTGTTTATCTTCATAATATTAAAATTATAATCGCTTTCTTGTGCCAGACATAGTCGAAATGAAAGCTTTTCGGTTTAATTTTTCCATGCTATTTTACGTCAACAAAACGATAAAATAAAATCTGAAACGATTAACCGGGCTTCATAGCTATCTTGTTTAACTTCAAAGTTTAATTATAATGCTATCTGAGAAAGTGTTTTCTGGACGATTAAACAAGATTAAATCGTAAATTTCAAACTGTTTCATATCATTTCTTGCGTGTTTTCATCGCTTTGTATTATTTTCTGAATTGTTTTGCCTTCATTTCGTTGTGTTTATTGTGGTCCGTATAACTTCTGTTTATGTCTATCAAATGTTCGAGTTCAATAAAGGTTGGGTTAAACTTGCAGAATAGAATCGCGTCTCTTTGATCAGGCACTTGGGTTTTATGATAAGTTGGTTGAAAATGTATACTTGTAACTGGATGAAGACCTGTTACTATTACTGCCGGCGCTCGTTGTAACACAGGACATTGCGTTAAAACGAATTAAAAAATTTATTAGACACTAAATTACTACTGATTTCTGAATTGTTGAAGTTTTTGTTGAAATTGAAATAGAACCTGAAATTAACTAAGAGTAAGATCACGATCAGTTGTTGTGTGGCTAAACAACAGTTGAAATTGTCTGTATTATTCCAAAACTTCATAACTGTTGTTACATATTGTTTAGGACGGGTACATTTCTTGAAGTTGTTAGCAAAACGACAGTTGAAATTGTCTTTATTACTCCAAAACTTCATAACTGTTGTTGCAGATTGTTTAGGAATGGGTGCATTTCTTGACGTTCAAAACAACAATTGAAATTGTCTATTATTCCAAAAACTTCATAACTGTTGCAGTACAAATTGTTTAGGACGCGCCAATTTATTGAAGTTCTTAACAAAACAACAGTTGAAATTCTCTGCCATACTCCAAAATTTCGTAACTGTTGTTACAGATGTTTCGAAGTTTTTGATTCGGCTTGTCCTGTGTTACAAACGAGAATCGGTTGAAAAAGGTTTTCATCCGAAACATCACCTCGTGCAAAAGGGCTTGAAAATACTTAAATTTTTCGGTTCAAAATTCGATTTAAACGAGCGAGATTAAAATTTGTTTTGGAATATTTTTTTAAGGGTTGGAAACAAATTGGCGTTTTACTTTACACTTTTTTGCACGAGGTGATGTTCAAATAATTTTTGGCGGGAAAATTTCAAGGGAAGCCATTTTGAATTTTTTTGCCCAGAAAGTTGTCAGGGTAAACGCTGTGCAAATTTTTTCCAATTTTCCCGCCAAAAGTCTTAGTATATATAGGGAGCATTTTTTCTTGACACCTTTTTAATTAATTAAATGGAATTTCAATTAACTAACTAAAGAATATTAGAGTAAATAAAGTTATTTAAAAGACAAAAAGCACTTGCCTGTTTATTGTTTAAAAAATAAAATTAAAGATTACTAATAAAGATGGGAAAGGAACTGTACTGGTAATATTTATTGTCTTATGTTATTTACAAATATAAATAAAGCAGATGACAACAAGTAAATTCAATTTTATTAAGGATAGAATTAACTACAAAGTACACAAGACTAAAACATATTAACTTTTATATTTTTTTTTAAAAAATTGGCGCATGCGTATTTTAGGCGCCTGTATTTTTTCTAAGTTTTTTGGCGGGAAAAATCAAAATTTTAAATAGAACTTACAGCAAGTATGGAGAAATTAAAAATTTTTTGAAAAAAAAACGGCGCATGCGTATTTTGAGCGCCCGTATTTTTCTAAGTCTTTTGGCGGGAAAATTGAAACCGTTCAAACCGATGTTACTTAGGAAAAAACTAACACAAAAAATTCAACATTAAATATATTTAGAAAATTTGTGTTATTCCAGTGATAAATTTCAGTCGAAGCTATGATTTCACAAACAGCTCAAAATGGCAGAAACTAATTCGCTCTGATAACAGTCCTATCTTGATACTGGGTGACAAATTTTCCCTGCGATTCTTTCGACTTAGTCTTGAAGTAAACTCTTGGTTTAGTTTGTTTTCTACCTCTGAGTAAACTTGTGTTTATCTTGAATTCCACTGGGCTGATTTCTTCTTTTGGTTTTGCAATGAACGTCAAAAGCATCCAGAAACCTACGAGAATAAAAGAAAAAAGTAAATTAGTTGCTGCAATATAATAATACTAAAACTCGTTACGATAAGCGCGCATACTTATTGCTTCAAAAACGCTGGTTGACTCCATCAAATTAAACTTTAAATTTAGTGGTCGAATAATCGGGGGTCAGTTACATCAACAGTTGAATAATCGCAGTCGATTTCTTTGGTGAAAATTTTTATTTCTTATATATTTTCCAAATGGCTCTGGATGAATTTGCTTCGCGTCCGAAATCTGGGTTGTCACACAACACGTCTAGTGGCGCCCCAGAAAACGGCAGCGAATCTTAAGGCTATCGCTTACGGAACTTAAAACCCTGGACCAGGTTGTATATAATCTAGCTAGTGCATGTCCTCCTTGAGTTCTCTTACAGGAAAATGAGAAATTACTCCAAGATAAATCCGACTCATGTGCGTCACGTTGAACACAAAATGTGCACTGTGACACCAACTATTACTGATTTGCATTTTGTTTTCATGCATTCCCTGGTGTATTCGTCTTGGGCATAAAACCTTGTATTTTTTTTTAGTTTTCCGTTTTTGACTTCAGTTAAATGTGAATGAAACAACTTTTCTGGAAGAAAACAAATGTAAGTAATTGTGAACTTCAAATGCTTGATTTGAATTTCGCGGCTTTAGCCTCCGAGTAAACTCGCTCATTAGATATGATAATATTGTATAAAAAAAAACTATTTTCTTTTCGTTGCTAAGTCCGTGCTTTTATGAATAATAACCACCAAGAGAATATGATCACTTCCGGACTTGTTTATTCTCTGCACATTTATTTTCAAAATTTCCGTCGATCCGTCAATAATTTTGTCTTTTTCAATACAAATTCCTCCTTTCCGAGCCACGGGCTCTATTAGCTTCTACTTGCATTATTCAATGTTCGGTTTCAACGGTGATTAATTTTATATAGCAATCTAGAATTAACGTCAAAAATCAATTTCTTGATAAATTGCAAATTGTGAATTTAAACAGTAAAGGCGAGAAAAAAGTTTTAAACCGCGAAATAAAGCTTTGGTCAACGGCAGTATTGTAGTGTTTATCGGCGGCTTTCGAACAACCTGGTCCAGACCTACAGGTTAATGCACGTGTCGAAACTTATCAACTCACCTTATTGAAAAGCGTCATTCCTGAAGTTGTCCTTTTTTCCATTCCAGCTTCTCTTATCCCAAGCTTGATATTTTCCTGGAGAGAGATATAAAGTTCCATGTGAATACATGTTGATTGAACGTGTATCTAAGTAAAATGTGATCAACTTTACGGGCAGGAGATTGATCTTGATTTCACAGAGAGTTGCGCCCTTGTGCGATTTTTAAACCTTTTGCTTTTTAACGAAGGACAAGCACTCGAAAGGTCAGCTTTCCCTGATTTTTTCCCCTCTATTGTTTGCAAATAATAAACTAAGGTTTCTTTAGGTGAGAATCTTGGTTAGAGTCTTATGGCTAGGAAATGCCTTTATACAAATACACAACTCAAGTGTAAGCTCTCCGTAAATTAAAAGTCAAGAAAACCTTTGGAGAGCTTTTCTTCAGTTCATGTGGTCTCCTTAAATTAGAACCAATGCAATTGAGAAGAATGGTTCTTATTCCAATGAGAAAAGTTGCAAAGTTCCACAGCCATTAAAGCGTCTCGTTCGGAAATAAAGAGCTTTTAATCTAGCTAAAGGAGATGCTGTTTTAGTGAAGGCAGAAAAGGCTTACATTTGTCCTGGAGTTTGTCAGAAAAGACAAGTGTATTGATACTACACAAACTCTAACCTGTGATTTGAGAAAACATTATCCTGTTGTCTGTCTGTCCATGCGTATGACGATATCTTTTTCCAGCTTTATGGCATTGTGTTATCCTTTGAAAGAAAAATACAGTTATGTTTAGATAAGGCTGATATAACTGTTTTATACACAGCTAGCTCATAAGGTCGTTGATTGCAAATTTTCCTCAGTATTGCCACGAGTTTAGTTCTACCCAGGAAGTGGAATAGTGTAAGAATTAAAGTAACGACCCCTCCCCCAAACGAACTCTTCACTCCACGCTCTTATTGGTCAATTGTAGTCTGTGAACCCAAGTAACAGTTTTAAAAGGAGCTAACTGAATGCAAAATACATCGCGAACCCAGGGCTTCAATAATTGAAGAATCAACTGTAACCATTTAGTTTTGTTCTTCCAGAAGCTTCCTTCCCCCAACCAAAGAGAAGATTGACAATTACGATTTTATTCTACGCCAAAATAGCTTGTCCTTGTCTTTTGGGCCCAAGCACTCAGAAAAAATATAGAATTTTCGGTCTTCAAGTTTAAATCTGATTGACAAATAGAAAAGAAAAAGGCACCTCAACGTACAGCGATTCTGACGAGCCTACAAGACAACACCTTAGCTTCGTAGTTTGTTTTGTTATAATCTCCAAACTGAAGTACCACAATTAATTAAAAAGCCACCAGCAGTTGTTTAACTTGCCATTTAAGTGCAACTTATCTCTTCGGAGTTTCGTAAAAAGTGAATGAAAGCAAAATGTCTTCTAAATAACACCGAGTTTAGAGTCTGCGGAATAGAAACGACCTTGAGTTTAAACAGTTTGATACTAATCGACTATCCTCTTTGAAGAAAATTTGTCCAGAAGTTGTTCTTCTCCTGTGGAATAGCGTTTGATGATATCCAGCTTATCCCGTTCTGTGCTTGGCAATTTTAATTTTGCTTGGAGTAAATGAAGTATAATATGAACTGACATACATACTGCGTAACGCATCTGGCGGTAATGATGATAATGTGCGAGGGAGGGGGGTGGGGTGGGGTAACTAAAACGTGTAACGCAGGACGAACTGACAGTATTAGAGACGCTATAAAATTCAGGTACTTTGTCAGAAAAAAAGCATTCCTCAGGCAGAATGTTTTACATGTCTCTGGGATAGTAAGAACATAGGATGAAAACCAATCAATTCTACAAAAAACAGAGGGTCAAGATAGAAATACTATATACCCCTTTATGTGGACTTTTTTGCCTGTAAACAACTAAGCCATTTCCAGCCATTACAACTCAGTTTATTTCGTGTGACAGCTGTTTAACCACCTGCACAATCTGGTCGAAGGTTGTTATTTAACAAACGCAATAACGATTTCTATCTTTCCATGGCAAAATATAGTAACATAACGATATCTTCCTAAAGAAAGTTATAGTAGAATTTCTTACCTCAGCCAAGTACATGGCATCTAAAACGATCCGTTCCACATGTGATACGTTTCTTTGAGAACCAATTGTCGTTCATGTATAATCATGTTCTCTGAAGGGATCTTGAGCTGCTGCTGATGTTGACATCCAAAGTGTTTTTGTGCCAGTTTGGCCCAAACGTTCCTTTAATACCACTCTACCTGGGAAAGAAATAAAAGGCGTAATGAAGTGAATACTCCTCATAAGTGTTTTTATAGTTCATGTCATTTCGTGCCAATGCTAGACCTAGTTAATAGCAACATGTAAGAGTTTGGTACCTACCCATACTGTGGATTGAACATCAGAAGCAAGAATTGTTAAAAGATGCAGCACTCCTCTCATCTCCACTGCGATTCAACTGATAGGACAAAATCTATAAGAAGTGAACAAAAAATACGCTATTTATTTGAACCCAAGCATTTTAGCAATTCATGAAGTGTTGAAACTATAAGAGATGTTAATATTGATCTTGTATTGCGGAAGAATTTTCTCCAAACGTTTTTTACTTGCAGTCATCTCAAATGAAAGGTTGTGTATGGAGCATTAAACAAAAAAACACGCGCCTCTTAGCAACGTGTTCATGGTAACATCAGTCATCATTACCATCATCATCATCTTCATCATCACTCATCATCATCGTCATCATCGTCATCATCATTATCAACGTCATCATCGTCATCATCAACGTCATCATCGCCATCATTATCATCATCATTGTAGCAGTTACTAATAACTATATTTTGTTGTGAACATGCCTAAACAACAAAGAATGATGTATACCTGCAACTGAGAGTTTGTGCTCAGCCTCTTCAAGTACTTATAAAGAACAGGCTCCATCTTCACAGACTTTACTTCAACTGTAGAGTTCTCTTTAGCTCAATTCTTCAGCTGCAACCAAACCAACCAAACAAGTCAGGCTCATTCCTGGTCAAACAGCGCATGATAGCAAATGATAGCCGATGATATATAGTCATAGCACGGGCTTCTGTTTGACTCCAAACTATCATGCACTATTATTTGACTATCATAATGATAAATAACAATAACAAATTAATATTTTAAGAGGCGGCATCCAGGCATAACGTACGTTACGTTTGTGAGCTTGTTGATCAGTGGTGCTTTCTATGAAAGACTAGTATAGACTGCGATCTTTTTAGTTTAAAATTTCATTCATTTGAAAGGACTCCTGTCCGAATTTAATTTTATTCAAATCAGTCGGACACGTCAGTTGAAGATGTTTACTTAAGCCTTCTATGGACATACAGCTACATTTTTCTAGAAATTCGAACGAAATATCAGCACAATAAAGTTTGATTACCTCTCAACTTGAGAAGACTCGTAACGAAATAAACTATCCACTTCTTCGAAGTTGAAGTTGCTCCTGATTGCGGCCATCATTCTTGTTCTTGTAAAGCAACATTAGCTAACATTGACTCCACGTCCTGCTGTTCAAGCCCTGTACTTACTGCCACGAAGGAATATGACGATGTTCCATGCGTTGACTTTGACGTTGACTTAGCAGCTTTCTTTGCCTCAGAGAAACCACAGAACGACGTTCATGTTTAGCCACGTTCGCCATGCTCTTTCTTCGTGAAGAGGTGACTTTTGAAATATGAATAATTGAATACTAATGAACGATTCATCTGCAATTCAAATCGTGACCTCCATGTGCCTTAAAAAACGACCAAACTAAAGTCGATTTCTTTCTTTTCAAATGCAAATTTCACTGCCAACTGTGTGTTTTGGCGGGAGTCCCAAGAAGGGAACTTTTTCATTAAAACGCGAAAGATTTTTATTTCAAGGCATAAAATAACGATGGACCGCAGATTCTTCAAATTTTGAAAGCAAGTCTGGTCTACTGGTTTTGCTCTTAACTTGATCTGTAACCTTTATCATTGGTTTCATACCAAGAACACCGTCTAATGTTTGTAGCTAATTAAGGATAACCGAGACCAAGAGAAGATCAAGTTAAGAGAGTGAATCTCCTTATACCCAAGGCAATCCCTCTTAAGCTATATTTAGACATGGTACCCAGTTCTTCCGCGGATGTTTTTCGGGCCTTGCGTTGACGATTTTGTCGAGGATTTGTTTGTTTCGTTTCGTTTCAAAGTAAAAGAAAACCTCCAAAGATGTAGGGATGCCTTCTTTGATAAGGAAAGGAGCTTGTGCCCGCACTATGTTTTAATACATCGTTTCGAAACTTTAATGTTCAGTTTAACTGCAGGTTTTTCTTCGAAAAATCCCCAAGAATCAAATCGTTTATTCGAAGTCAGGTTTAATATCCTTTCACTAGAAAGAGTATCCAGGGCGCAGCTTTTTTGGGGATACTTTTATAGCACCAAATGCAAATATTCGTGGGGATTGAAGTAGAAGTGAAATAACACAAAAATGCTTAGTAGATTTGTTGAGTGTAAAAAGTTAGAAAACTTCGCTAAGGAAGAAATATAAGCAAGTATAGAGATTGGCATCGGGTGCGCTAACTTCACTGCAATATTTACCCTTTAATGGTCGGTGATCTCCTCTTTTCTTTTCATAACTCACTCAAGGCTAATACGTAACAACAACAACAACAACAACAAGGCCTATTCTACCTCAAGGAACGACAGCTGCAAAAGTTTACTTACATACCTAATTATGTTTAATCGAGTACGTCGACGTGATCTAAATTTCACCAATGTAGCTTCTTTTACTACTGATAGTCGAACATTAAGATCGTCTTGAAATAACAGAAGCTTCCAAAAACGCATGGTCTTCAATGCCCTCCATTTCTTTTTACCTTTTGGCAAAAGTTGATCTTTGCCTCAATTCATAGCAAGCTCTTGATAATCTGTACGTAGGAACAATTTGGGCGCGAACGCCCTTAAATAGCTGATTGCTCTCAAAAATAACGCACAGTGCTATAGAAATCCTAAAAATCGTTGAACATACAGGTGTGATGATATTCTCTTCCTAAACGATCGATTTAAGCTGTAACAGTAAGACATTGTGGTTGCAGAGTTTTTTTATTTTTTATTCTTTAGTAACAAATCTCATAACGATTGCAATTAATGTTCAATACTCTACGATACTTCAAATAACACTTGTTCGTCAAAATGACACGGCAGCATTCCAGATGCTTTGACACATTGTGAAAATATATTAATCTGATTCTTTAAAGTCATTAAAATTACGTACAAACACTTGAGTTAGTTCCAATATTATATTTTCTCCGTTTGTTTTTGGGAATGCTCTTTACCTAGGAAAAGATAGAACGAAGGTAGGAAGAGCCTGCATATATCTTTTTCGTTGAATGCGTTTTGCCTCCACCGTGTCTATTCCGAGCCTCCAACGCAGGCGCTCTTTGGGTTCGTCACGCAATCTTCCTCCCCCACGTGGAGAGGAAGGAGGAAGATTGCGTGACGAGCCCAAAGAGCGTCTGCGTAAGCTAGTCTATTCCCTGAGCAGAGAGCATGCCCACAGCTTATCAGCCATGAAAGCCAGCCATCATATTGGTAAATAAAGTAGTGTTAATGTGGTTCTGATCTACCTTCAAAAACACACCTACTTAAATATGTGTTTCCACACAGCACGATTGCCTTGATCTGAGGTTTTTCAGAGACAAAATAGTTGTTTTATTCCAAAATACTTACTGGATAAATATATTCCCCTTCACCATAACATTTCCGATACCTCGCACCAAAAGTATTAATTTTTGCAAAATTTGCAACCATAACAACGACAAACCCGTCGCCAGGCACTAATAATTAGCTCTATAAAAGTGACAGAGGGATGGGGAAAAATTATGAGGTTTGCAGAGGATGCTGGTGAGGCATTAATTCAATTTAATACCAAGTCTATAACATCATGTACCCAAAAGAAAGTTTGCTCTAACTTCTTGTTTGATGAGCAACTCATAAAGGCTTAGTGCAGTGTAGTGTCATTGTGTTGTAGACACTTTGACTCATTTTCACAGTACTGACTAGCCTGCTTGCAAATGACTACTATTTCCTTGCTTCACGTGGAAGAGTTTTCTTTGTAGACATCTGCAACCAGGCTCCTCACAGGCCTGCCTGCCAGATGGAACTCTACCCTCACTGACGCCGCACTGCCATTAGGACAAAGAGGGGAGTTGTTGTCACTTGAACTTCCCAGAATTGTTGAAGATGAGAGTTTCCAACTGTTCTCACATGATCATACTCTTACTGGACCTGCTTTTCTGCTGTTTAATCCCTTGGGGAGCATACAGCTGAACAGAATACACAGCAAGCACACAACAGAAAGCAAGAGAAAAGTAAGGTGTTCATCCAGAGGAAATCCATGTTTGTAACCCTTGCTTATTGACCAGGCAAACACGCTTCCAGCAAACAGTGGTGCTAAAGTCCTAAGATAAAGTAGAGTACAAAAACGCTTGTTATTGTAAACTTCTGAAAACAAGTATTCCTACCCCACAAAAAAATAAAGTAATTACACAAATTAAATACATTACTTGCAAAAAAGTTCGGATGTTTAATTTCTGGACACTTTTTATCTCATTTCAGACAACTTTTGGACAACAATTGTGGACACTGTAATGAAACATTGCTAAAGCAAATTTGCACCCACAGAACACGAATTAGGCTGAGACATTATCTGTCAAAATGATACTTTTACTGTACCCTCAAGGCTACAGAGTTACCCTGACAAGAAAATAACGCAAACTCTATCAAACCATTACTTATGTCAAACTGTGTCTCAACTAGAGTTTGTGCTATAAAGGAAACTAAGAGCTTTAAAGCTACTTTAAAATTTTATACTGTACTCACTAGTGTAAATATTTTGGATGCTTAAAAATTTCAGACCGTTATATTTGCGGACACTGTTTTCGTCCAAAATTAAAATCGTCGGAAATGTTTCCACGTCATTGCAAACATTGAGATGTCAAGAACTAGATTATTAATAACTAGTTTGCACAGCTCAGACATTACACCTAAGGATCTTAGATTCTCTCTATAATATGCCTGTATTTTGTTTTTTGGATTGGATCATAATATTATTAATAAGTACTTTGCGATGGGACTTTTTACTGATGTCATGCAATCTCAACAATTTTTCGTATTTTAAATGTGCAGTTAACAAATAAATATACAAATAAATAAATAAATAAATAAAAGAAAGAGAGAAAGAAAGAAAGAGAGAGAGAGAAAGAAAGAGAGAAAGAGAGAATGAAAGAAAGAAAGAAAGAGAGAAAGAGAGAAAGAGAGAAAGAGAGAAAGAGAGAAAGAGAGAAAGAGAGAAAGAGAGAAAGAGAGAAAGAGAGAAAGAGAGAAAGAGAGAAAGAGAGAAAGAG
>Ga0126338_10001249_pt1 | contig 16169 bp, 6 predicted proteins | sample OrbCmetagenome_2_FD_92529 | JGI IMG/M metagenome (GOLD analysis project Ga0126338, IMG submission 92529) | Coral microbial communities from Petempiche,Puerto Morelos, Mexico - Orbicella C C metagenome | ecosystem: Host-associated > Invertebrates > Cnidaria > Coral | place: Petempiche,Puerto...
GTCCTTTTTTCAGTTTTGAGAGGAAACCACGCCGCGTCAAAGATATATCCGGAAAATATTTTCCAATCAAGCAAATCCATTAAAGAACATAAATGTTTATTACATTTCCTATTTTATTTTTTTTGTGACCGACTTCCTATATTGAATGTGACTAAATGTAAAATTGCATTAACAGTTCTGTGATTGGGTTTCCGAGGATAAAACAACTGTTTTTTGGTATCTATTCTGCTGCTGCAAAAGTGGAATGAAGTCGAAGATTTCTCGTCATGATCTACCAGTTTGCTAGTTACTTCCACATTACTGTGAATAATGAAGATATTTTGCTAATCCTATTTGTCTTATTTTACATTTTACGCAATGATGTTATAAATATACATCATCTTTAACAAAATTGAAGAAATTTAATTTGCCCAGATTGATTTTTTACCTCTTGTTTTTAAGTATCAATTAAACTAACTGAACCTTGAATATTTAAAATAAAAATGAAAAGATAAAACGTTTGAGTCTATAATATATTTCATCTACAATTCTGTACTAGTAAACATGTATGGCTGTTAAAGTATCTTCAAAATTATAATTGTTTTCATGCACAAAGATTACCAAGAATTCAATAATTAATTTTCCCCTGAATTAGATGGAAAAGTCGTCAACCAAAGAATAATAAGATGTTTCTGATTTAATCACAATTGCGCTTATGAAAAAGCAGTTATCATTCAATATATGACCTCAAACAGAGGCAATACTGAAACGAGCGTCCCTCTACTCACATCAAAAAACTGTAACGGCGAAAACCCTTTCATGAGAAATGAATTTTTTGTAAACTTAGCTTTAGGGGCAGCGCCGATTCAATACAAAAAACATATAGGCTGTCTTCAAATATTCCTAACAGACATTTCAGTAACACATTTATGTATAAAAAATGATGGAATTAACTTGTTAAAGACTTCAGAGTTTCGTAAGTGTTTAAACAGTATCTACTCACTGTGTAGACGAGACGTCTTTTTCACGAAAGCATAAAGGAATGTTACCCCTCGCCTTAAGTCAATGGGTTCTTTTGCACTTCAGTCGTAAAAAATGTGAGGCAAAAAAGAACAACGCATTCTTATTTAATATCCCGCTTGCCATGACAAACGGAAACGTGCATGATATATACAAAAAATAAACTATATTTTATTTACAAAATAAAGCTTAAAACAAAAGATAGCCCTGAGCCGGCAAATTAACAAAAATTTTTCAATTATGCGTCAAAAACCTTCCCTGGGGTGGTTTGCTGACGCAGTTTAAGTCGGTTTCGTTTAATAATATTTACACATTTGAAGCAGCTGTCGAGAAACAAACACTTAAACCATTTAACACAATATTATGAACCCAACGAATGTAGACATTAAAATGTCAACTGGAAAATGGATCAATATTTGCAACACTTTTCTCAACGCTCGAGTTTATTGTACTAGTATTCTGTTTATTAAGGTTTTACGCCGGTGGGAAGTTAATAAATGATGATTATTTTCTTCTTTATAGGAAGCATTTTGATTGCTTTTTCTTTATTTCTATCTTAGAAATGTATTTTCCGAGATACTTTTTTCCCAACATTTCCTGCCTTAAAATATACACAAAAAAATTGCTTGAAACAGTCATAGGAAAGTCGAAAGGCTTCCAAGAAAGAAAAATAAACAGTTCAAGAAGTTTCTCTTGCTCAAACCAAGAGGCCAGTGTTCTTCTTTGAAAAGAAAAAACAAATATTCCATAGGTCAACAAAAAGTAATCCTTTCGCTGGAATATTCGTAAAGGTCGGTCGTTTTAGAGGATTTCATATAACAAATGTGTAAGTAATTAAGTTTTGGCTTAATTAGCCCAAAGCCTTAAAAAACAACCAAATTTCTTTACAAATTAAGACAAATTTGTTAGATAACGTTGCGGAAAATATATCCAAAAACCCTTTTTATCCACTTGGGCGGCAACGAAAAGGGTACCCTTGTCGAATATAATACAAAATGTGATAATATCACGAATGCCCAACTAAATTTAAAATTTCTTATCTGTGAAAGTCTCAAGTCTCAAAGACTTTATTTTATCTGTCGTGATGGTATGCACGTCTTCCCCTCCTAACACTGATCATGTTTTTTCGTTTTAATATATTTCAGAATCCTCCATCGACCAACTTAAAGTTTTCAAGTAAAGTATGCTAACATTAGTGTTAGCGCAAGTGTCGCCCTGGCTTAACTTGTAATGAATTTGGTTCTGTTATTCACGCTACAAGTTGTAGATATTGCTTCAAGACGACAACCTACTGATCGATCGAAGCGTGATTTCATTCACGACCTTTCAGTTTTTATTGGCTGACCGTTACCATGATGACATGACACGTGGGTTACAGCTATTAGTTTGGGGTGTTCTAAATGGTCATGTTAAAGGTTATATGATACCACGTGACGTAGAAGGTGCGCGTTCTGGTCGTCGCCAGCTTTAACAGCAAAAAGTTAACAAAACGGTTTAACAGCGAGACAATGGTGTTGTCAGGGCATTACCAAGTTATCTTGCGACGAGTTCTCGGTCTAATTTTGGTCTTTTAAATTTAGCAGTGATATGGCACAAAAAAATTAACGCATGCTGCCTTATGTTGAAGGTGCAGGAAGGGATATTTTCATGAAATAGTTTTTAAGTTCATTAATAAACAGGTAATTTTGATTATGTGGAATTAAGAAGAAACTTCGTGTTTCAAAAATAGTTCAAAATTGTATTTTTAGATTTGTTGTTTAGTTCCGGAAATTGATCAAATGCTCTGCGGGAGGACCATGTACAAAAAGAGAAACAGTAACAATATCAACCCTACAAATTAATCATGTTAAATTTGACGAAGTAGCGGCGCAAAGATTTAGGATATCATCATCGACTGAACGACGAGCCCAACGCGAAATTACAGAAAATTAATTAAAATCTCCTGAAAAACTTCAACTTACAAAACCTCAGTACACTTAGACCTTCACCCGTTGTACAGGGATACAAATATGCGTACTCGATGAAAAGCCTCAGACATAACGAATAGCATACATTGGAAAGCTCTTAAAATCAGTCGACAAAAATTCTCCTTTTATTCATTGTTTGACTAGGGTACCATTAGTTTTAAACTGTTTTATGTATTTTTGCGTTCTTTTTTAAGATGAATTCTGCATACGCCATATGCAATGTATCCTGACTCTATTGGCTCGAAGAAAGACTAAACATAAACCAAGCACTTTCATTGTAAACTTTTGTGCGATACAACTTGTTGTTGACTATGCAGGTCAAAAATATAAAAAAACCTGCCTTTACTTGCATTCTGCACGATACGATGAATTTTTTTACTATTCCCGCTGATGACAGGCCTATAATTGTGCCCGAAATATTTTTAGTTTCTCGTATTATATACTATGCTTAAGTACGTTCTTGGGTAGTACTGGGTAGTCAGTTGTGCGGCATAAGAACGTATTCACCGAAGATCAATTAAAGTAATTGAAGCAAAATTAATGGACAAATCTGTTATCAGTATCGCGCTATCTCCTTTCAAGTTATTTGCGCCATGCTATATTCGGTTATTTCTGGCATATTGACTTTTTTGCGTCAATGATTATTTAGTAAATATTGTCGTGCGCCTCAGATTCCAAGTTAAACTTAATAAGCTCTTGAGATTGTATTTGACTACGGCTTTACGCCCATACTGACCGTGAGAATGAAAGCAACATCTCAAACCTCATGGTTAAAAGTATTAGAAAAAAGTTTGAATAACAGAATAAGAGGTAATTATTCGAAGTTCGGCAAGAGGGAAACCAAGGCCACGTCCACACTACGCCGGAGGACTTTAAAAACGAAGGCTTCATTCTGAAAACGTACATGTTTTCCGTCCACACTACGCCGGAGGAATTTAAAAACGCAACAATCACCGGTCATTTTGGATTTGCGTTTGAACAAAAAACTCGTTCAGGGAAATCACATGACTATCACGACGCCATCGTTTTCGGAATGCTCCGTTTTCAAAATGTTTTTTTCTGGCCTTTTTTGCACAATCTTTAAGTTTCGGAAATAGACAAAACAATAATGTTGGAATCCTTTTACAAGCGCGGATCTAAATGATACAACGAGCACCGAAGGCGCAAGCTCCCAGGAGGGTCTGGGGCCATTTCCCCCCCAGGACATTTTTGAGATTTTAATTCCCTTAAAACCCCTTTCTCAGGTTTCTGAGTGATACTGAAAATCATAACCGACTTTCATAAAACGGTTGAAACCGGTATGGGTCCGCGTCTGTATTGGCGCCGTGCCCCAATGACCTCATGGTCATGATCAGGCCTAACCTGTTTCTAATTTCATTGAATGTGTCAGCAATGTACGTTTTGGAAAGGACATTTTGAAAAGCTTATTAGCATGATTGAAATAAGATTTAAGTAGCAAACTGGAAGAAGATCGTTCGAGAACATGAATGTAGAGAAAAAAATGCTATGGATGTAAAACAGTTCAGCCGTGGAGCAGCTGAGCCGGATGGTAATGTAAATTGATTTACGTAAGACTTAAAACGAACCTCCAAAAGTTATATACTTACTTTTGAAAATAGGCTGTGACGTGTCTCAGAAGAAACAAATTCTCCAGGTATAGAGACTTCCAATTTATAAGAAAAAGGAAAGGTTAATTAAATGGCAAAAACCAATCCTAAAATAACCCACGCGTACCCAAAGGAAGTCGAAAGATATTAACGATTCGTTACAATACACTATTTGACGGATACGAATAAGTATCTCATTGGGCCGACACTTAAACATCGCCACGAGGTTGGTTTGAGATTCTAAACAGAGATATTTTACTTGTATTGTTGCCGCTCGAACTCTTGAAATCAATTTAAATTCTTGAAGATGTCGGAAATTTATTAAATTTGGTGTCCGTTCCGGCGGATATATCTAAAATGTATGGACTTCAACTACACCGTATATAGAAATGATTTTCTTTTCTCTCTCTCAGAAACAAGACAAAATGGATTCCTAAGCGGAACAGACAACGTTTACATTTTCGCTCCGCTATCTGTCTGACGGCACATTAAAAAAGATGTCGTACATGGGAAACTCTAATATGTATAAAGCATTATCAGTTAGAATTGATAAAATATTTACAAAGGACCTCTCCAACAATATTTTCCCACCGCAGTATAATTGAAGTAACGGTAAAAAAGAAAAAAAGAAAAAAAAGACAAATGAAGAACAAAGAGGACCGAGACAAAAGCTGTAAGGTTCGCGACCGATTCAGGTCATACTCGTAAAATATTACACTTTCCATTTCAGGTCACTTAGAAAAGATTTATGTTTTCCCACTGGGTAAAACCAAATGAGGAACATAGAAAAGAGAATCAATTAAATTTGAAATCTTTCTGAAGTATATAATAATTCACTGATGACAAGAGCACGACGTATGACGGACGATGGAACAGTGACTTTTCTAAAAAAAAAAAAGAAATAAATTATCAAATTAAAACAAAACTTAAGTGAAGAACAAGAAGTTAACAGAAATTCCTTGGATTTGAGTTTCCAGCTGCACGTGCGTGTTCGAAATGAATCAGCTGATGTCCTCGTGTTTTCTCGCGCTCGACATTAGTCGCGGGGGTGTTCTGCTTCCGGCTCTGATTGGTCCATTGTATTCTCTTCGTTTTCTGTAACTGATCAAATCTGTTTTTGGTCTGTTCGCCGAATTGTGAGTTGTTTTATATTTACCAAAACGACCAACAAAAGGCCCGGAAATTTTGGCTGGGAATGACTTGTTGAGAACGAAATACGACTTTTCGGTGCCTTCTACTGAAAAATACCCTGTAGAAACGGAACTTGAAAAGGAAGTCCCGTTTTAGTTTTCCGTTGATGGGCAGTTCCGAATGGAAATTCGTATGCCATCTTTCGCACCAGTTCCACACTTTTCGACTTTCACTGCCTTGCACCTCGTATGGCACTATTTTCGAGGAAAATTTAGTCAAGTGTAATACATTCTATTAAATACGAGGCCGCTCAAAAGGCTCTTAAAAGTGTCAAATAGTTGCTTGTAAACTAAACGTTTCGGACTTGAAAAAAAAACCAAAAGAAGTCACATGTTTGTAAAAGAACAATGCTAATTTCTAGTTACTACCTCAAGATATATAGATGTTACAGAACTGACATGTGGTCCGAAAGGAGAACATTTTACAAAACGATTTTGCTGTTCTTTGTACTGGCTTCGTCCATACGCTTGCCAAACAAGAATTAACGACACCAGCACTCTCCAATACGGACCGAAAGAAACTGTCACTGAAAAAGTCTACATTGTATAGTAACTCTTTTAAATCTCTGCTGATGAATTAATCAACCTGCTTTCCTTGAAGTTTAACCAAAACTGTATGCCACTGGACCTGACAGTAAAAACTGAGATTTAGGCGCAAACTAACTCGCTTCCTTTGTAATTAAGGTAAGATGATTTTAAAAAGCCACAGCTGAAAGTAACTCGTGAGCACTGTCTCTCTTAGCACGGTCGACCGTCTTGTAAAATACAGACCACGGATGAGGAACCAATCAGAATTTCATATATTTCATATACTTTTCATTTATGGCGTATTAGGTTACCATATGATAATACTGGTATAACCGCATATAAAAGAAAACTGACACAATTAAAAAGAAGACAAAGTTCAAATTTAGCTATTCACAGGAAAGAGGCTCAGAAAAAGTTCTGTTGAGAATTTCATAATATGGCAAATTGAAAACATTCATCTTTATAATTTGATTCCCGCGTACCTGAAACCAATACCCTGACATTTGTTTTTAATACCAACTGACCTTGCTTTCAACTATAGAACTCTTACGTGGCGGTGGTAGAGTATATGTTCTCCGGCCATGCTAGTTAGGAAGTACCGGTTATCGCCAGATTTTTACGGCTTTGACGAACCCGTAAATAATAATAAAGTCATAAAGTGTCGACTTCATTGCTTGTAAAGATGTAAAATGTCAGTTGAGTACAGGATATGGCACCGGAGACTAACTAATAGCTTCAGGGCCGTAGGCAGATAAAAAAATTGACTGAGGCAATGTCCACGGTTAAATTCTTTTCGTAAGTATCTGGCAGTGTTTAACTTTCCCCTTTCAAAAAGAAACACAATAAAAGCGAAAAACTGATTGAGGCAAGTTCCGCGGTTTGCCTTAGACTTGCTACGGCCCTGAGCTTCAAAGATGATGAGGTTACAAGAAAGTTGTTCGAAGTTTTGATCAGAGCCAAAAAAGGGAAATAGATTCAGTTCCAATCTGATATCGTTTCAGTGACTTATAGTTATATGCGGTTAGGAGTTTGAAAAAATATATTCACGTTGCTTGCAGATATGTATAGTAAAGTGTATTGAATTTAATATATTACATTACCAAAGTAACAATATGACTTAGTGTGTTACCATGGACTCAGAGTTGTTCCGAAAACGAAACTTTACGAGTAACGATGTCACTAAAGAATCGAGTGTACTTTGTTTGTTTGTACTTCCTGTTGTTTAAATAAAAATAAAAAACGAAACTAAACACTATTTAAAGTTTAGGGTTATAAATAATTTCAACCACAACCTGGTTCTCTTACCAGAAGGTTTGGTAGCAGATGAGATGAGCTCGCCTTCGGCTTATCCTGTTAAAAATGGTTTCTAAACTGGGAACAGTTGGTAGCAGTTTAACCATATTTCAATCAAGCATCGCAAGTAAAAGTGCCCTGCTCAACAGCGTCAAAACTTCCGCCTGGAATGGCAAGGTGTTCAGCCTCCTAAACGACTCTACGCGTCCTTTGTTCGTTTAACCCACGCGAACTTTGCCGAGACGCTAACACCCCGCGATTAATCAATACCTGTGGCAAACTGCCTCAGCAATTAACGGTTCGAATTAGGTAACGATGTGTTATAGCCCTTTGTGAACGCGATGCCAATTCACTACCGATTCCCTTTAATTTCTTCCGACGTGCGCTTTTGATTGGCGAGTTACAACAAAATTTGTAGCCTTTACTAGTTCGTTTGGGCTTAATTTTTAACACGATTTTTCTTTTCCACGCGGTACTATACGGCCTTGGAATTTTCAAAAAATTTAGTTTGAAGATGAATCAGTACCACAAAAGAAATACTACAAAAGACTGAAATTGTTCGCTATTATATGAATGCGCTCCATTGATCCAGACAAGCCATTTTAGTTTCTTTTGATTGGGAATCAATAACAGCCATAGAAAAAGTTGAGAATTAGCTGTCGAACAAAATTGAAAACATAAGTTTTGTGACATACTGAATGAGATCTATTAACCTACAGCTTATGATATCGATCAATTCATCACAAATCATCGGTTAGAGAAAACAAATAAAGAAATCAATGAAGTGTTTAAAACTGTCCTATCGATGAACAACTGTAGTCACGAAATATTCAAATAACTCAGTTGAATTTCTTTTTCTGGTCTAATGAAAAATTCTATTCGCTTTTCACGTCCGGTTGGGAAAAGGAAAAACAGTTTTTAAAATTCGGCAACTTTAAAGAGATTCGGCGACCGATCTATGCTCTTCACTCATTCGACAGATCTTACGCGCTGTTTGGTAAGAGAAGAAAACAGCTTAATTATCTCGCGGCTGTTCAACCAATCAGAATGTTTTTGATGTGGCCGTTTTTGCACCTAATATACCGTTTTGTCGTAAGGTGCTTTGAAATCCTGAATTTGGGTTTTCCATGCAGTCAGACATGAAATTCGAAAACGGTTTCTGCACCGAAATCTAACTCTGAGATGGATTTCAATTAACAAATCCAAACTTGGATGTCTTAAATTTGCTATTTTTACGTCTTTTTTTGGGAAATACAAAAAAACAAACGATATGAAGAACTTTTCTTGTGAAGAGCGTTCTATTATCGAAGGCCATTTTCGTATTCCCAGTATTTGTCTGGAACTAGCTTCCAATGGAAGCTCAATGTTCAGCCAATGTGTCTCTGTAAATATTTTCAAAAAATGACAGTAAATCGATACCGAGAAGTTTTTTTATGTACTACACAACCAAATTTAGCGCGCGTTGCAGGTACTACAAAAGCTTCCTCACATAACCCGACCAAAAAACTAAATCAGCTTGCAACTGACTCAAATGCGGGAGGTCTTTTCAAATGCAAATAACATTAATCTCTTTCAAATGATACTCCCCCAACTGCGGCGATTCAAAGTTCTTCGCTTCGTTCTTTCGTTGTTGGTGTTTATTTTTTATTTATTTTTTTTTTTTTTTCAATATCATTGCTTCGGGAATACCCCCTTTATCAGGCAATATGTATTGAATTTTGCGTTGAATTTCTGGCTGGCCCACAACTAACACTCGATGAAGACAGTACAGTATTCTAATCAGTACAGCTTTCAACACTCACTCTGGCCATATCGATAGCTTTGATTAGCAACATAAATTCAGTTACAGACCCGTTACAGGACGAATTTTCAAGCCGGTCGAACAAAGGAACACCAGCTGTTTTCAAGAGGCTTCCTGATTACTTGATAGTCATTTCCAAATCCATATTTAAAATCTAAGTGGAATATTCGAAAGCAGCCAAGTTGTAACGTCGCGCTATTGTTTCAAACATATCCCGAAAACGTGGAACTGCCCTGACAATGATCGACCTAGTCAGCGAACAAGAAGAGAAAAGAAATACTAAGTGAGAGAAAATCATTCCAAGGACTGAATTGATTCAGCAGCGAGTGTTCAGTCATTTTCGTGTTCATAAAATGCAGTGTGTTTTAAATAGAAAACAATTCTAGTGCGGGCTGTTGATGTAATGATGGCACGAGCAAAAAAAATTACATTTTGAATAGTGAACTCTGATAAACTAGTTATTTTTATTTTTTCTTCTTGTGTTTTCTAAAAGAAATCGAACTCAAGCCACTGAGGCGAATGTTTCACACAGCTTTTTCAAGTTTATGTCTTTCAAACTGGTTCTCGTGTTCCCATTTGACAATTCAATTTGGAGGTCTAGATTTCTATGACGAGGTAGTTAAATTGAATTCTGTCACCTCATAGAAATTGAAATCGAATAATCCAATTTTTTAAGTAGAGTTCTAACTGAAATTTTCTTCAATGCCACTAAACATTCAAATTTTCTTTTACTGTACGTGTTGATATTTTAAAGGTGGTGTGTGTTTATTTGCCAGTGACATAGCGAGGCAATTTTCAAAACACTACATGATTTGTTTATTTCAATCTGATCTTTATTTAACAAAGAGGCAAGATCATCCCAAGTTTGATCACAAGTAACAGATGTCTTCAGGGACGGCTTGGATAAAACTTAGAATTTTATAGCAGGCAAACCTACTAGTTACTGCTCTGAGTTAAGTAATAGTTCGCCTGAGAGCGATAGCATTTCGTGGCAACGCATGAGTGGTATTAAAATACGTAGTTTCCAAAAAGCGGAATCCGAAAAGCAAGAACTGGCAGTTCCATTTAGATTTTGTAAGGTAGGAATTCAATTTTTTCTGGAACACTAGCCAGTCAATGACACAATTATACTCACCGCTAATTTGCGGGAATGGAATTTGTCACGGCTCGTCAGAACCGTGATTCGGAAGTCCTGAATATAATCAGAAGACAATAAAATGCACGTCAAATTAACAAGAAATAAAACCACTGTAAAACAGCAACGCCTAGGCTTGCGGAAACTCTGCCGTCAACACGAACTCAGGAAACATAACTACTACGAATGCAAACAAAAACGCAAAATTCCCTACAGATCAAAGGCAGAAAGCAAAGCAAATATCGATGCATCAACCTGGTCAAGTTAGGACAGTTAGTGCTTCTGTTGTTTTGTGCTAAGGAGTTGTAATCCCCAAGTCAAGCATCATATCTGTATATATCAACACTGCTCCCTTGAAGGTCAGGAAAATTATTTTTTCTTTCAAATAAACGTGCTTATCGGAAAACAAGGTCATTGATCAATTCTTTGGCTACGCTGCACGTGTATTGGTTAACCACCCACTTCCGACGAAGAAACCCGAATATTCCTTGGCCTAATCTGGTTGAATTCCATCAACCTTAATATAAAAGTATTAGCCTTTATTAGCCTTTGTAAATTGAGAAACTGTATTACTTATAGCATGAAAAATAACCACATCACAAAACTCGAGCAAGAAGCGTGTCACGCACGTGCTTAGCAGTGTCACGCCACACACGTCTAATACCCTCACACTCATGCTTGTGATCACGTGCAAAATCAGGTTTTGATTGACAGAAGGAAGACCCAGAAAGGGTTTTATTCCGTCAACTAGGAAGCGCTGAATGCTTTTGAGATTTTATTGACATTTAATTGTTCTAACCTCATGGAACTGATCTGAAGTGTTTTAAGGAGATTCTTTTAGAACTGCAAGCTGGAAAACCAGATGCTTTGGCAGGCGATAAAGGTGAGTTTAACGTAGTCTGTTTTATTTTGTCTTTACCGTGTTACTGAGCTGTTTACAATGAGGACAGACTGAAATATCATTGAATGATTATTAATAGCCAAGGAATTAAGGAGCGGTTTAACAGCTATTCCATGTTTTGATGTTGCGCAAACAATTAGTAAGTCCACATATGTGAGTCAGATTTTTCAAAGAGTACTTTAGATTATTATAGTAGGCGTATACAGAATATCTCTCACGTTAAAAACAAAAATGATGTCGCTGTCATGCTGAGAAACAAATTGTCATCTATTTATCAGCTTTGGTATACTTCTGAACTATTTTCAAATTTTGTTCTATTCCGATTATCATAACAGCTTGTAGAAACAAAAACATTCCTAAATTGCATTTAGTCAAAAACTGATTATGGCAGTTTCTTCACATATTAAGGCTTTCATTACGTGATTCACTCAGTACTAAATAAAAAACAGTCTAGTCTAATAACAGACCACATATCAACAACTATCAATGATCTATCATGTTCCATACATATATAACTCACTAACTTTCTTTTTTATGTCCAGGTGAAAAAAATGTGTGTTTAGAAAATGTAGGTGGATAGTTTTGAAATGGAATGTTGTAACTCTTTAAGGACGTGCGTCACAGGTCCAGGTTTCCTATCGGAAATTCTCGTACACGAAAGTGGCTGTACAAAAGACACTGATTTGACAAGGAGGATATTACACTATCCAATCTCCGCCAAAATCGAATGTCACAGGATAATTTGACATCCAGTTCAACGTTTTCAACTTCGAACTTTTCAATCACCATCCAACAATACAGTTGACAACATCATATCGGACTTTGTAACACAACATCCAAATTTACAGTTTTCAATTTAACACTGATCGGACTTTGTAACTCGGTATCCCCCTTTTCATGGTCTTGTTAAGTCGGATGTTGATCGGATCAACATCCGACTTTGCCTTGTCAACAAAACAACGTAAATGACAAAATGCTTGACTTTTTGCCAAAAGTTTGTTTTCTGTTTTGACGAGAGAGAAACGGTTTAGGAGGGAGAGATGAAAAAGGACCAACAAAATCATGCAGGAGGGGAAAAAAATAAGATAGAACTTTCTGAATGGTTTACTAAATGCGTTGTGTTTGTTCTGCGTTTAGTCATTTTCCAAATACTGTCAAACGATTTTTTTAAAAGGAGCACTTGGTCTGTCTTATGCACGATTTCGACACACGCTCGCAGGAAATCAACAATCATATATTGCTTTCATGCAGAACAGCGTTTGACAAATGACAGGAACCCATTTGGAAGACAATGCAGCTTCGCTTTCAAAGTCTCTCTTCTTCTCGCCCCCTTGAGCTAGAGAAAGAAGAAAGAGAAAGGGAGGGATAGGCGGTAAAAAAGGACCCAGCTGGATAATAAGTTGATGAGAATTATAGGCGTTGGGCGAGGTTCGCAAAATATACAGTTTATGACAAGCCAAACAAACCCTGCGGGCTCTGACTGAATTATGCCAACATTTCATTACGATGTAAATTTCTTGGCAGTTGTCATTGATGTAAGTTAGACTTGATTTAGCGCTAAGCTATTCAGACTATACTCAATCTTTTAATACATGTTGCCAAAAAACATAATAGCTACTGCAAGTCCCACCCGAAAAAAGCATGGCTAGCTTAGTCAGAAGGGAATAAGTACATGTTAAACACGAAAATTACTACTCTGTTAAATTAAATGTCCATATCATTTAACGATTGAACAACTTGCTCCGGATTTCTGTCGCCTTACCAAAGTCAATAATGATCATATTGAAGAAGTCACACCCCACTCTGGCTGCCCCTTCCCCGGTCTTTTAAACATCGGATATCGATCTTTGACATATCGGATGTTTTTGCACTTCAGTTTCGGCGCTGCATTTAAACCACCTGTGCGACCAGCGATTGCCTTCTTATTGAAACAAAAGTAGATGTTTGTTTATTCAATCAGGTTGTAAGTTTTTGAAACTCTGATTCCAGTCTGTTTCAAATCAAAGGCCCCTACCACACAGGAATTTGAAAACGCAACATTTTGGATTTGTAGAAACGCGGTCAAGGAAACCCCATAATTATCGGACGTCGTCGTCGACTTCAGAAACACTCCGAAATGTTTTTCGTCTACACGAAAACGAAAAGACGGCGTTTTCCAATTCCTCCAGTTTGAAGAACGTTTTCGAAAAGCCCCGTTTTCTTGACGGATTAATGTGGACGGTAGGCCTACCATAAAGCTGCTTAGCACTTTCTCCGGCGTGGTGTGAACAAGGCCACATGCAGTTAACATGGACCAAGTGTGGACCAAGTGTGAAGTTTCCGATTGCGGCTACTAGTACTGTTCAGGTCTTATCGGCGGCCCTATGCGTGATTGATTTACGTAACATTTAATGTTTCTTGCTGTAATGAAAAAACTCCTTAAATTTTTGTCGGAGTAAAATGCACACTGATCTTTTGGACTAACTCTTCGAAGTATAAAGTGCTTTTCATTCATATTTACTGACATCTGAGATATTCAGTCAGTGTAAAACTGACAGTTCAGCCAAAGTTCAAAAGCTTTTTCTTTCCTTCCCGAAGACAGTTACAGTCCACTAGCCCTCGCAGGCTCACGTTTGCACCAAACTCGTATCCGCCGGATCGCTTCGCTTGCGCCTCTGTCTCCAAAGGTGAGCCTTCTAGCAGGCAACGTAACGAATAGTTTTGTCAAATTCAAATAACAACCAGTCTTGGCCAGAGTCTTCCGGCGAACAGAACGCCACCTAATCATCTGAGATATCCGAACCCAGCCCAAAATATGCCACAAACTAAAGTTCTAGAGTTTCTTCCTTTGTGGTATATCCTTTGACATCATAAGACATTAAAAGCTTGCATATTTTCCATGTATTTTTCATCACTGCAAATTTCAAATTAGGCGCAGTGTTGGACTTATTAGCAGTGTCACCAGTGCTACTGCGAAAAAAAATCATTACGTTTTTACATTATTGAAAGTTTTGTATAGCAGTTGAAGTTATAAGAACTCCTTCAGTACTTCCAGCATAACGAACTCAGATTGCTCGCGCACTTTCGGGAACGTAAAGCCGCGGAAAGTTAGAGCCGCCTTTCATAAATAGATCCCTACTAATCCGAGATCAATTTTCGTCGTTCGTAATCTAGATGCTTTTCCTTTGTTGATCTACGTAATATCTGAATCAAGTATATTTTTAACAATACTGTTGTGGTAGGTGGTTAACAAGATTAAAGAAAATTAAGGGATACAGAGTTGATTCAATGCCAAATTCTTACTATCAAAATAAAATCTATCACAGAATAACTTGAGCTAGTAGTAAAAAAATTGTGAAGCTTTATCACTAGTAGAGAAAACTATATGTAAACAAAGGAGTTGATAAAAACCTTGACCGAGCTCACTATTTCTAAAGAAATTTACTTGTTCTTACTCAACTCTTTGACTCATAGATCTAAGAAACTACGCATTTTTGGGTTCAGGTAATTGCGCGTGTGTTTTGGCTCCACTTTAAAATTCTGCGGAAGTCTTGCACCGACGTTCAAGTACTGTTGTGATACAATTTCACTGCCTTTTCAACGTGAATAACGTTTGACTATGAATAATATAAAGTACGAAATACTAAAATGATTTTGAAAATCAAAGCGCTCAGTTACAAAGCCATAACAGGACAGGTTGGTTAGTCATAAGCAAAGGAAATTGTAAGACTGAATCACGGTCGGTTTTGAGGCTTGACGCTCGCACTGAACACTGATTCACCAGTCGAGTTTTATTACTTTATAGTTTTATTATTTGCTATTTTCACAATTTATCTCTACAAATTGCGCGCCGGTTATATAGCAGACTTTACGCCCACGTGGTCGGCCATTTTTCTGACTAAGGAGATACGGACACTCAATCCGGTTATCATATTATATACATGTGGAGTCTTCGGACGGCCTTTCAGCAACTAGCGTTATAACAGTGATGATAACTCACTGGTAGCTTTTTACAGGAAATATAAAATGCAATCCATCTATATTGCATCAGTGAGCTGTATAAGACTTATCCAAGGTTTAGCTAAATTTACCTAACAGACTCAAGCATAAGCATAAGTTTTTAACATGTGGAAGATTACTTAATTCAATGAACGACATCACATACTATTTTTCCTGCTTGACGAACAAGAAGGGGATGCAATTATAAAATAAAGTCAAAACAGCAGTCTTTTATAGTTTGTTAGCATTAAAACGGGGAGCACAAAAATTAAGACTCAGCCTGGGTACCCGTTACCAAAAATGAGGACTGATCTGATATGACTTGGCATATTTTAACGATTTTTTTAGCGGTTTTGAACGACGAGAAAGGCGAAAATACTTTAGTTAGAAATATATAAAAAAAGCATCATTATACGGCAAAAGTGTCAGCTAAATTTTGATAAAAGGAAGTTCGACAAATTAGGAAATACTGCTCTTACGTGCTTCCTGTTACAAATGCGACACATTTTCAGATTAATCTCTGATCGAAAGATATATATAACCTGACTCTGGAAAACAAACATTGTTTTCAATGTTTTAAGACCGGCGGCGCGCAATTAATTTGTCTAGCTATTTCGCATTCTTTTCCTGTGAGGAAGAATTATACTCGTTCAGTGCTAAAACCCTAAGCTCTCCGGTAACCGATTGATTAAAAAGCCATCGCTCCCAAATTATTTTCAATGCATTATATCACTGTAGAAGTAGCTAGAAGTTAATACGGCCATTTAGAA
>Ga0126338_10001250_pt1 | contig 16168 bp, 4 predicted proteins | sample OrbCmetagenome_2_FD_92529 | JGI IMG/M metagenome (GOLD analysis project Ga0126338, IMG submission 92529) | Coral microbial communities from Petempiche,Puerto Morelos, Mexico - Orbicella C C metagenome | ecosystem: Host-associated > Invertebrates > Cnidaria > Coral | place: Petempiche,Puerto...
TACAAAAATCGTTACAGGATGTCATAATCAAGTTTTACATGATATCGCATCATTAAAAGGGATTCGTTCGTAACACGATAAAGTTTTGTGGTCCTCCGGCGGTCGTAGACATTACATTAGGTACTACTATAAAATTTTAAAGAATATAAATATTTTAAAGATAGAGGGATGCGTACCTTAATTAGCAGCTGGTCGAAAATGAGGAAATTCTGAATGACGCTAAGATAATGACGCTTGGGATATATCCAATCATGGCGATGCTTGGATAGCTTTCCTCTTTCGTTTGCCAAGTGGAGCTCTGATAATTACAACTTTTGAAACAATGAACGACCATGGTTACATTTTTATAAGATATCATTGGTATTGGAGGGGTGTAGCTCATATTTAGACTGAAAATGCGGAGATTGAATGTAAAATATAGATTAAATTTGGCTCATTCCGAAAATTGAATTTTTTCATGAAAAATGGCACGATGAAAAATGTATTCAAAAATACATTTTAAGTCGATTCATTAACTGATCATTTGAGGGCTCACGACATTTATCTTAGTGAAAATTCATAATCATAAGTGTAGGTGTGTCCAATTTAGGGGAAAGATGAAATTTAAGATTTAAATATTTTATAATGAACACCGTTAAATTTGTTTCTGACTTCGGCTTATTAACTGTTTTGCCATTATAAAACACCTGTTAATTTCTTTTGCTCTCAACTCTGCACGCAATCGACCAAAAAAAAACCGATACGCATTCATAACAGCTAATAAAGACAAGATGAACGCCAAATAAGCTGATTAAATTCAATTTGTGAATATTTAATTTTAATTTCTGTTTTTCGTTAAAGTTCAATTCATAGCAGGAATTTAGTTCCAAAAAAAATGTGTCGATTTAGCGCTCTACGCCTCTGTTTCTAGCTTTGCTCAAACTTATTACTGATTAAAATTATCGATATCAACAAATGGAAAAAATGAATTTATTTCGTACCACGCCATCAATATTCTGGCTATCTGTCCCCTATATAGTATGTGCTTCTTTTCTCTTTACATTTCCTGTCCTATACACTCAAAGTGTTAATTATATCCGAGTAGAAACTCTTTTTCTGCACCAAAGATGTGTCAGGTTTCTATTCGATGCAATCAGAGCTAAAAACGATTGAGATTGTAGGGTTGTAAAGATTGCAAGGTTCTGTTATTGTTCTTAGTTGACCTGGACTTCATCTTCAATCCTTCCCTCGGCATTTTCTCCACTCCTTGTTGTGGTGTTGTTTGAGGACCCAAAAATTCTCTTTTCAAAGTCTTTAGCGTCTTGGTAACTTTTTCTTAAAAGCAATTCAATAAACGCAATTCGAAACTGCCTTTTTCTTACTGCATAAATCGTTGGATTAACAAACGAATTAAACATGACCGGCAAAGTTATAAGAAAACGAGCAAGAGTTTTAATATCAGTCAAGGTCCCTTCACTGACGAGAAACTGCAAAACAACTCTACTGATAAAAGAAGGGCAATACGACAGCAAAACTGCTACTAATATTATTGTGGTTAATTTCAAGGCTTTTTTCTCCTTTATGAACTTTTCCCTGGCCTCAATGGAAACTTGCTGGGAAAGAATCGCTTTTTCATGCCGGCGGGCTTCTACATAAACAGTAACTTGGAAACAATAGATCAGTAAAATACTTGTTACCACAAGGGCGTATGTCAGAGTGATGATAACGGGAGTAAGTTCCTGGAAACTGAGAGGAAGAACTGCTGCGATCCATGCCAATGCAGAAAAAAACAGTAGACGGATTTTGGTGACAGTTGTACTGTGAGTGAAGGCATGTTTAATTGCCAAATACCTTTCAGCACTGACTAAAGTCAGCTGATAGAGCGAAGCAACACAGCAAACGGTTAAGGAAATGATGAAGGCCAAATTAAGTTCACAAAAGTCTCCATAGCTCTTGCCATGTAAAAGGTAAATGGTTATGGTTATGTGAAGGGGTTGTACGACAAGGCCAACCATGAGATCCGTAAGAGCCAAACAAGCCAACAGAATGTTTGGGTGCGTTTGAAGTCGTCGTTTGGTTTTCACGGCGGCTATAACCAACGTGTTTAACAGAATGTTGAAGGGACAAGCGACAAAGTCGACGACCGCTGCTGTAATAAGAAATCCGTAGAAATTGGCTGGAAAATATCCTTCTGATACATCTTGTAAAACAAAGCTTTTGCAAGCTTTGTCCGTTCCGTTAGATGGAGACATTCTCAAATTTTGCCTCGTTTTTCAGATGCTTTGATCTGTCGAAGTTTGTTTCGACTTCTCATGGGCGTTAATTAAAAACTGCACAGGCTTAATGAAGCCCACCTCACGAACAGTTTAACAAGCCGCTGTCAGTCTTTTCTGGCGCCTTGGTAACTATGAATTACGTTATGACGAGGCGTAACTAATCAATAACAGTACAAATATCGTTTTCTTTCTTACAACAACAAGACGCTTTTTCGTTAGGTAATAAATTACGTGAGAACCTGAATTTCGTTTAACGGGAACAATCCTGAAACGACGTACAATAACCCAAAACTAAAATGCACACACAATTTGTATTTTGTAACCTTTAAACTTTTCTGAAGTTTTGAATTATCCTCGAAGGCAGTCCACTTGTAACCATGGTAACTGCTTTAACGGACACCAAATTAAAACAGATTCTATTTATGGAGTCCATTTCAAACTTTGCACTTTTCGGTTTTACAGTTCAATACAAATTTCCATTCAAAGTCGTCTTAAATAATTTTGGTGTCATCCTTTTTAGAGGAGTCCTGTCTAGATGTAATTTGTCGCTTACAGTGATCAAGAACTAACAGCGCAACTTTCGAGATCCGCGTGCGATAGCGTCATCTGTGCGTCTATACTCTTATAAAGACCAAAGACCATCAGCCAATAAGCCTTCGAGAATGTGGAAAGCAAGATTGGGGTTTCAATTTAATAACATTTTAATTGTTTAACATGGTTTTACCAAACGGTCTTGGTAGCAGCAGGCAACTAATGAATTTTAAAAAATTGAAAACGCTTTCAGTTTTAATGCATGTTCGACAGTAACTTCTGTCATCGTCAGTTACAAGTAAAGTGAATTTGAATATACAAGTAAATATATACATGAATATATCTAATACAGTTAAGCACCAAAACATCACTTATAAAGTAGTACTATGCTCTATTACTCCGTGATTGGATCTTAAGAAGTATATACTCGCTGCACACGAAAAAAACAACCATTTTTCTAAAATAATTGCCTAGGAGGTCTATAAGTTTAATACACATTTTCCGTGCTTTCAGGGCAATGTTTGAATTTTAGCTATGTTATAAATCTCTCTCGACACGGCGTCGATTTTTCTGGTTTTTGGACAGACAAATGAAATGCGATTGTCATTATCGCTATTGTAACGATATCGAGAACTATGAATAACTTCTATGTTTTTCTAGTTTCGAAAAACGATATTTATAACATTTACTGAAAACTAAAGTAAAAATTTGACGACTACACGCGTCTCATTGGAAAGAAACTGAGCACGACTCTCCTCTTGGTAATGAATCAACACCTGTGAAACAACGTAATGAGTAATTCCAGAAAAAAAATGGAAGTTACACGGAAAGTAGCCCTCGCGCTAAATATTCAAAACAACATGGCGAACCAAGAAGGAACGTCAATCTCTCTTCTGAGAATATTCCCGGCGTCAGTGTGAGCGGAGAACAGATTGAGAAACTGACACAAAGCCAATTGAAATTCTGGCTTAAAAAGTCGCCGTATAAATCAAAGGGGCAAAATAAAGGAACTTTTGGAAAGAGATTTTTGTCTCTCTGATATGCGCAATAAAACCAACCTGTTCTCACTATTTTTATCGCCTAAAAGATCTTTACTCATGGTTTCGGTAAAAGAATCTATTGTAAATGAAATGACAAGTTTAAAAATCTGCGACCCTGACCCGAAGAATAGCTTTACTAAAGCAGAAGTGAAAAGCTGATGAAGCAAGCTAAGAGCTCGAAAGAACATACGGAAGTAAACTTAAAAATTATGCCGGATATCGGGAATATTGCAGCAAAGCACTTAAACAAATTTCCTACGGCTGAATCATGTTTCACTGACGACTTCAGTCTTCTCAAGTGAGAGAACATCCAATCTCTCTTCATGAAGTTAACAATCGGTGTGAGAAAATAAATAGAAATGTTTTCAAAAGATGCTAAGCTAGGTAGAGTCTCAAACAATACCACGATGTGCTTGTCAAGAATGGAATAAGCAAGGTTCGGTACTGCGACACCATCAGTGAGTTACAAGGTAGGATGCAATCACAAAGCTGACACATCATTTGTGTCCAACCAAGTTTCCTTTTCTTTAACATTTGCTCCAGACAAGTAACTCTAACCTACATACATTGAATGTTTTCCTCCTACCCCGACATTTCGTCCGCCATTTTGATAGCTTGAGGGCTATTAAGCCTCGCTTGCATGCAACTTCCGTGTTTTTTTTTTTTTTCTGGAATCGGCGTATTAGTCAAATGAGGAATTTTACGTTGAAGTTAAGGGCTCACTAGTCTGGCGTTTGTATGCATTATACTAGGTTCTGCTGCAATATTTTAACGGGAAGAAAATTTTAAAAGATAGAGGGATGCGTCCTTTAATTGGCAGCTAGCCGAAAATGAGAAAATTCTGAACGGCCCTTAGAAAATGACGCTCGGGATATATCCAATCATGTCGATGCTTGGATAGCTTTCCTGCATCGTTTGCCACGTGGAGCTCTGATAATTACAACTTTTGAAACAATGAACGATCGAGGTTAAATATTATAAGACAGCATTGGTATTTTGTTGTATAGAGCGGTTTTCATTTGAGTGGGAAAAGTAATTGGTTTTACACTTACTACGTCACCCGATTGGTTTAAAAAATTCGCGCTACTTTTTCATCTAATCAGGAGTAAAACCAATACCAGTTGTCACTCGCTCGCACGCGTTTCCCCGCGCTTTGCATCAGCTACATGTAATTACTTCGAGTTTTGATTGGTTCACTGTATTGTCTATGTGTTTTGTGATTGGCCAGAGTGATTACTTTGGTTTTGGTTTTACGACACTCGATTGAAAACCGCTCTATTCTCCTTCATTGCATTACAAACTGAAGGGTTGTAGCTCATATTTAGACTGAAAAAGCGGAGATTGAATATAATATATAAATTAAATTTGGCTCATTCAAAAAATTGCATTTTTCATGAATACTGGCACGATGAAAAATGTATTCCAAAATATGTCTTTGCCGATTCATTGATATGAGAGGGCTCACAACATTCATATTAGCTAAAATTCATAATCATAAGTGTAGCTGTGGTCAATTTAGGGAAAGGTGAACTTGAAATTTAAGATTTAAACACAAAAAAATACGGTTAAATTTGTTTCTGACTTCTGCTCATTAACCTTTTTTCTTTGTTATTATAAAACACCTGTTTATTTCTTTTGCTCTCAACTCTGCGCGCAATTGACAGAAAAAAGCCGAAACTCATTCATAGCAGTCAATAAAGACAAGATTAAAGCCAACTCAGCCGATTAAATTCAGTTTGCGAATCTTTATTTTCAATTTCTGTTTTGAAATACAGTTCAAGTTATGACAGTAATTGTGTCCGAAAAAAGTGTCGATTTAGCGCTGCACGTCTCTGTTTCCGCCTGCTCTAGCTTAATATTGATTAAGATTATCGATATCAAACAGAAGATAAATATGATATTACTTGGCTCGTATACTTGTACTACGCCATTAATATTCTGGCATCTGTCCCCTGTTTTAATAGTATATGCTACTTTTCTACTGTTTTAAGGGCTAATTGCATCCGAGAAGAAACTGTTCTACACCGAAGACCTGTCAGTTTTCTTCTCAACACAATCAGAGCTAGAAACGAAGACTGTACGGTTCTGTTCTTGTTTTTGGTTGACCTGGACTTCATCTTCAGTCCTTCCCTCGGCAATCCCAGCTCCGTGACTCCCTTCCCTGGTGTTGTCCGATGACCTAACGAGTCTCTTTTCAATGTCTTTAGCTTCTTGGTAACTTTTTCTTAAGAACAATTCAACAAACGCAACTCGAAACTGCCTTTTTCTTACTGCATAAATCATTGGATTAACAACTGAATTAAACATGACTGGCAAAGTTACAAGGGAACGAACAAAAAATTCAATATCAATCGGGGGTTCTTCAATGAAATACTGTAAAACAACTTTACTAGCGATTAAGGAAGGGCAAAAAGACAGAAAAAGTGCTACTAATATTATTGTAGTTAATTTCAAGGCTTTTTTTTCCTTCATAAACTTTCGCCTGGCCTCAATGGAAACTTGCTGAGAAAGAATCGTTTTTTCATGTCGACGGGCTTCCACATAAACAACAACTTGGAACCAAAAGATCATTAAGATACTTGCTGGCGGAAGGGCATGAAACAGAGAGATGAAAATAGGAGAAAGTTCCTGGAAACTGGCTAGAAGAACTGCTACGATCCAAGCCAGAGCAGAAAAAACCAGTAGACGGGTTTTAGTAACAACTGTACTATGAGTGAAGGCATGTTTAATTGCCAAATATCGCTCAGCACTGACTACAGTCAATTGATACAGCGAAGCAGCACAGCAAACGGTCAAGGAAATGATGAAGGCCAAAATTAGTTCACAGAAGTCTTCATAGCTTTTGCCCTGCAGCTGGAAAACAATCATGGTTATGTGAAGGGGTTGTACAATAAGGCCAACCATAAGATCCGTAAGAGCCAAACAAGCCAACAGAATGTTTGGGTGCGTTTGAAGTCGTCGTTTGGTTTTCACGACAGCAATAACCAACGTGTTCAACAGAATGTTGAAGGGACAAGCGACAAATTCGAGGACCGCTGCTGCAATAAGAAATCCATAGAAATTGGCTGGAAAAAATCCTTCTGGAACATCTTTTAAAAAAAAGTTTTTACAAGCTTTGTCAGTTCCGTTAGATGGAGACATCAGAACCATGTTTCATGAATCTTCCTCGTTTATTGTGATGTGCTGCTCAGTCTAAGTTTGATTAGACTTCTCACTAGCGTTAATTAAAAACTCTCTACTGCACAGGCTTAATGAAACCCACCTCAAGAACAGTTTAACGAGCTAACGTCAATCAGTTGTTGCCATAGTAACCATGAATTACGTCATAACGAGGAGTAGCCGAGTGAATGGCAATTGATGATCAATACCAGGACAAACATCAATTTATTTCTTACAACAACAAAAGGTTTAACTGTCAAGTGTGGACTTTCGCTATATAAAAGTACATGAGAACCTGAATTTCGTTTAACAGAAACGATCATGAAAATCACGGTAACTATGTACAATAACTCAAACCTAAGATGTAGAAACGATTTCTATTTTGTAACCTTTAATCCTTTACGAAATTCTTGAAAGCCCACTGAGTTATCTCTGAAGGCAGTCCACTTGTAACCTTGGTAAATGCTCTGACTGACAGCAACATAAAGCAGATTCTATTCATGGAGTCCATGCCAAACTTTGTAGTTTTTGATTTCACAGTTCGATACAAATTCAAAGTCGTTTTAAAAGATTTTCGCGATTTTCTTTTTGGAGGAGTTCTGTTTAGATGTAATTTGTTGGTTATAGTTATCGAGAACCGACAGCCAAATTTTCGAGATCCTCGTGCGATAGCTTTATCTTTGCGTCTATACTTTTAAAAAGATCACTGACTATCAGTCAGTAAGCGTTCGAGAAGGTGAAAAGCAAGAGTAGGATTTTAATTTAATAAAAGTTTTAATTGTTTAACACGGTTATATACCCGAATATATCTACTACAGTTCAGCACCAAAACACAACTCATAAAATAGCACAGAAGCTTATCGTCTGGTAATATGCTTCTGAATAGCACTATACTCCATTGCTCCGTCATTGGATTTTAAGAAGTATATATTTGTTGCACATGGCAAAACATAATCGTTTTTCTAACATAACTTCGGGAAAGTCTAGAAATTTAATACACAATTTTTCGTGCATTCAGGGCAATGTTTGAATTTTGCCTATGAATTTATCTCGTCCTCGAGACGGTGCCGACTTCTCTTGTTTTTAGAAAGACAAATGAAATGAGGTTGTCATTATCATTATTGTATAGCGATATCGGGAAAGATGCATAATTTCTACGCTTTTCTAGTTTTAAAAACGATATCTACAATATTTCCTGAAATCTGAAGTGAAACTTTTTCTTGGTAATAAATCAGATTTTTTACTTAACTGAAGCATCTGTTAAACAACGTAGTAAGTAAAACCCATTAGTCAAATAAGGAGCTGTTGACAGGTGGATTAAATAAAGTATTTTCACATGACGTTATGGCGGCCATGCCATAAAATTAAGATAACAAAGCTCTTTACATATGCAAAAAGGAAAGGCTCTGCCTTCCTTGTTTTGCCGTTCTGATCATTTTAGGCTGTAGTTTATTTACCAAGGGTTAATATGTATTTCTTCAATAACTACAAGATGTTTCGTATAAAAGCTAGCTGGCTATAACTACTATACAAGCAGCACACGCATTACTGATTACCATCCGATTTCTAGCCCAGAGGGGTGTGGGTAATCCTTTATATGGGTTGTATGGGTAAGTGCGGCCCCAAAGGGTATGGTTTGTCAACTGTTTTGGTCACAAATATATGGGGTATGGATTTTGGCCATTTTGGTCATAAACAGGGTCTGGTTTTTGCACTCTAATCTTGAATTTGAGTATTTTCTTTTAGAAGAAGCTACTTTGTTATCATTATCAATAAGACCATCAACAAAATCCCTTCAATTAAACATTGGTCTGAACTACGGAACTAATTATGTGGCAGGTCTGAAACAGGGCATTGATTTAATGGTCAGGTCCTTGTGGTCATAAATAGGGTAAAGATTTTGGGAAACAAGGAGCATACTCTCAACCAATTTTTCTGGCGGCACCTACTTACCCCCCCCCCCGGATTTCTCGTCGTTAAATAGATTTGCGTTGTCCGAACTTTTGTGGGGGTGAGTTGGCCTAATGGTAGCGCGCTGGACTCTAGATGGAGCGGTCCGGTTCCGGTTCGCTCCGGGTTCATTGTGTTGTGTTCTTCGGTAAACGGATATTTTAGTCTCAGGGTGCCTTTGTCCAGCCGGGTGAATAAATGGGCACCAGCGCATTTAATGTTAGGGGAGGATAACTCTGCGATGGACTAGAATCCCATCCAAGGGGGGAGTAAAAATACTCCTAGCCACTTCATGCAACAGAAATCGCGATAAACTCCTGCTCTATGGACCATAGGCCTGACTTAGGCTTTAATCCGAACTCTTCCGAAAAACGCTCGTCTGTACACGAACATTCGTTGAGGTATCATTTTCCCGACAGGCCTGAAGAGCGAAGTTATCATCGTGCAAAGTTCAACGTAGACAGGTCATGCTTTCTGTCGTATTTGTGAAGTGGGTGTTTTCTTTAGTTGTAAAGGTTTGGAGACGTTCGAGAACAGTGTAACTGAGTTATGACATTGCCGAGATTTTTTCCCCATGACTGAGTAACGGCAGTCATTAAAATAATAAATTCTCTAGATTTTACAAACATTTAGTATTTCAAATCCTAAGTTTCCTAAATTTGACGTTCCAAAATCTTGACTTCTCGAGAATTGTCACATTCTAAGAATAGATGAAATGCTGAACGCGCTTGGTAAGAGCCCGGAGAGAGAGAGCATACGATACGACACGCGAATTTTCGAGACATCACCCCAGCAAAGTATCCTGCTAAAGTCCAAGAACTGTCGATCTAAGTGTTTTAATTTGAGAAGCGTATTTACGTATGTACGCCATTTGACCGGCCGAAACCGTCGCTAATCCCGGAAAACAGGTTCATCAGTCAAGAGTTTATATTTGATATCGTCTTACAAATTATTCCTTCTTAAGGTCCGCTACCCAAAAAGCGGAAAAGAAGTCAGTGTTTGGGCGGGAGATACGGGAATATCCATCATCAGTTCAAATCGGTCGATGAGTTTGGACGGAACAAGCCATGAAAAATTAAAGGAACAAGCGAGCGAATAGTGGAGAAAGGAAGCCAAGGCAGGTGTCTCTATGTTATTTTCATGTTAGAGAAAAAAAAAACAATGGGAAATAATAATGTCAATGACTGTGTAAATGTTAAGGAAGCGTTAGGTACCTGCTGGTAGTGACTGTTGTCAATATTGAGTTGATAATTCCCTGTTGATGTGATAAATTACTCAACATAAAAGATAAACGTTTGCCTTGTGCATCCACTGTACGATAAGGCCTTACGTTTCTTCGAGGTTTTGAAGGGGACTGCCCAAACTTTGTTTAATGGGAGTATTTCGCTCGTTGGCAATTTATCGTTACTGTTATTGTTGTTTAGGAGTTGTTTATTCGTTTCATTCTGTCGTAAGAAAGAGTGGCAGCCATCTCCCTGTGTAGGCAGACTAATTTGATTCAACGATGGTTCGAGACAACACTGCTCTGTAATGGCTAACAAATAACAGCTGAGCAAGGCGTAGAATTACAAAGAAGTCCCGGCTATCTTTGCAATACAAAGCAAATTTGTCATTGGTAAGGACTTGTATAACATTTTTGTGTTCATTAAAAATTAAGATTTCACCTGGACTCGCCATTGTACGAGTCATGTTTCAGGACTGAAAAATGGAAATGTTCGGATTTCGCAATGTTTAAGAACATTCTGGCTATACTTTGAACATGATGATATGCATATGAAACGTTTACAGAACAAGACAATCCTAGCGATAAAGAGTAAAATTAGAAGGTTGCTCATAGTTATACATTATGAAAAAAAACTGTAATACATGTTATAATTTATACCAAAACGACTTACTGTGGTAATGGGATCACGACTTAGCTTCTGTCTGAAAACTTAAGACGATAAGCGAACAGAATCTACAGACTGAGACTGTTTAGTCGAGGGAACAAAGGCAGCAATTCATAAAACCCACCCGTTAATGCATGTTATATACCAATAACTGATGATTTACCGTGTTCATCGGATCTCGACTTCTGTCTGAAAACTTTAGACGATGTGCGAAGAGAATCTACAGACTGAGACTGATTAGCCAAGGGTACAAAGGCCGCAGTTCATATAACACATCATCAATGCACGTTATATACCAATAATTGCCGGATGATACACCGTGCGGGGTAAGTGTTCATCAAATTACGACTTCTGTCTGAAAACTTTAGACGATATGCGAACAGAATCTACAGACGGAGACTGTTTAGCCAAAGAGATAAAAGCTGCAATACATATAATACACCAATGAATAAAGGCTCTGAGTAGCTTATCAAAACTGGTCATCGAAAGGAAAGTTCGAAGAGAGTGAAATTAATTAATCAGTTGTTGCTGTCCGACGTTACTACAAAATCTACATCAAGACACGCACAGACTGCATACACTCTTTTCTTTTTATAAAAATACATTTTATAAGAAAATCGAGGCAGAAATTCGCTGAAAAAAAAAATTTTTTGTGTTGAAAATTGGTAGATACAGTACAATTACATATGTTTTTAAGTGAACCGTATAAAAATATTCCTTTCTCAAAACGGCAAAACTAGCCAAAAACAGCTCTGGCCGTATGTTCTATGTTCGAGGCTAATAACATTATTTTGTGCGAGAAGTTGTGGGTGCGATATCAGGCTTCATTGCCTGCAGTCTGGCTCCAAAATTACTTCAACGCAATCGAAGTCATGTTAGGACACATAATCTGACGTTGTGTCAGTATAGTAATCTAAGAATATTCACAAGGAAAATTTCAGCCTAAAATCGGCAGAAAAATAAGAATATTCAGCCTGGGTCGGAAAAACAATATTCTCATAAAAAAGAATGTATATGGCATCCCTGTGGACAGCTCCAGAAACCGGGATAAGCTCCGGCAGCTATGAGCCTGTCAGCTCCAAAGCTTCACTCTTGGACAGCTGCACTGTTCGTAGACGTTTTACCTAACAAACGAAAAATTCATGTTGAATAAAACCTTGGATTATCAAGATTCGTGACATTCATGAAGGAAATAAAGTGCTGAAGCTGAGATTACTGAGAGCTTGATCGTATGATGTCTGGGTGGAGAAGACTACATGTGCATGGAGTGAGATAGGTAAGATAGGATTGGCGTTAGAGAGGTCAAAACGTTTGGAATGAAGAAGTAAAATTTACTATGTAGTATTCATAAGGTGTTCCAAAATTCACCTTGAATTTTCAAGATTGCGCACCTTCTTAAAAGATGATGCACTGGACTTTTAATGGTGATCGAGAGGATGGTTGAGCCAAACATGTTTGAGTGAAATTTGTGACTTAGTTATTTCGAATTTTCTCCACATTTAGTTTAGGAAATCAAATCTTGAAGAGCCAAGTTGTGGTAATTCTCCCATTAGTGACTAGCTAGCTATAATTCATGCATGCTTTACCGGCGGAACCTTGACCTTCTCCCTTTCACACGGGAGCACATTGTCTCCCATCTTCGTGAACCAATCATGAAACAAAATCCCTAAGCATGCACTGTCATATATCTAGTATTGTTTAGTATGCTCAGTTATCACATGGTCTTAAGTGCCAGATTTACACAACACTCAAAGAATGCTGTTTGCAAAAAGGATAGAAAAATAACGATGCTTAGATTTGACCTGGATGCAACAACGATGTTAAAAACGCGCGCCGTTTATTTTGATCAGTATTCAGACTTGAGTTGCCCGGCTTGGCGAATCTCCTGCAGTTCAGCGGAAGAAAATTTGGTCGACGAAAGGGAATGTATCACAAAAAAGGACAGAGGTTAAAGGATAGACGATCGACATCAGTAGGGAGAGATCTAAGAAGCAAGGTAGGCTCTGCCTTATTCTTTTCAAGGTAATTGTAATTGAAACTATTCGGGAAAATATAGGGCTGGACCCCGCACATGTGTACATGAATGTATGAGGTACTTGATACGTAATATTGCTCGACAATTGATGTTATATTACTGAACAAACAGTAGAAGCTATTCTCTTTTTTAACTCAGATATTAGAAATACTGTATATGACTTAAGATTTAGAGCCTCTATCAAGCAATCTTATTTGTCCCTTCCCCGTCCTGTTTATCCGTATTTTCTCTCAACGCATGTTCATAACAGAAACACTACCCGGCGCGACAGTCTGCGTAGGATTATAAAAAACGATCAGGGGATCATTGTAATGTAAGGCAAATATGCCCCACGTAGTGACTACTTCTACTGGCGTACGAAGGCTGTGTTGAACAAAAGACCTCTTCTAATAGTTTATCAATGGGTCAACATCCAAGAATTGCCTCTAACTCGCCGTTGTTCGAGTTATGTTTTACAGAAGATAGGTTACTGCTCTCATAATGCAATGTTTAAGAACATCGCAGCAATACTTTGAACATGACGATATAAATAATGAAATGAGCATCGAAAACAATACTTGACCGTACTGGGTAGAAGATAATCACACAAGCAGAAACAAATAATTACAGTAAGCAGTAAGGTTGCACGTACATATTAGGGCTTCGTGATCATGTCAAGATTTTCACAAAAATCTTCAGACTGAAAGTGTTTAGCTTGTTATATAGATACTTCTTATGAGTCCTCAATTTGTTGTGTCCAAGAGTTAGCAAATTGATTAACAAGGGCATCCACAATTAGATTGTTTTAGGTGGAATACGTGCTGGTTAGGTCTACATTAATCGCCTCGAGCATTCAGGATAAACTGAAGTTCAAAAGTGAAGTGCCCGACCACCTTGAACATTCGTAACATAGGAAATGCCATGCAATTCTCGTTGTTTTCGAAGAGATAAGGTGTTTTACGTGCTATGATTTTCAGAAAGGAAACGTGCAGCAACTCATTGCGCGTTGAATATTCAGCTCAGGCATACGCTCTTGCGTTCGTGACATCGGCATAAATCTGGCATGCACACCCTTCACGGCTGTGTCAATCAGGCGCAGCAAGGTCTTCCTCTTCAGATGTGTGATTTCGTGTATCTAAATTTCTCTTTAATAAAAGAAGGCAAACCAACATCCAATGCAAAGATATTGTCAGAGGCAAGGGTACAGCTATCTCGGGACATTATTACATTTAAAGCGTCGGAATTATCAAGAGTTAAAACTGAGACGGTGAGTTATCACTTTTACACAGACATTCTGACAAGAGCTTGAGAAATCAATGTCAAAACCTGAGATGATGACCTCAGTACAGAAATTTCCGTGTAATTACAGTAAGGCTTCTTTAGTCAGCAGGCTTTCGTTCTAAAGAGACCTCCAATGTTCCTTACATTCAGCAGAAATAGATTTGTGAATTTATCCTTTATTTATTAATTACAATTTATGGTCAACAAAGTAACAGAGACAGAAATGCCATAAGGATGGCCCGTAAAGGAGTCATAGACCCCGTACTCAAACAGACCACCTACATTATAAATATTTGAAAAAAATATCAAACTAAATATATTCTATAAGCCAACCAGTTCATTTGGTAACTTAAAGGTGTGTGTTCGAGCATAGTTCTTCTTTAGAGTAAGTCTATCTTTTTGTCTCAAAGAGTACTTAGTAGTATCAGAGAAAAATTGAATAAGATATTAATATTAGCATAACCATTCAAAACTTTACAAAAAAAATTACACGTCAGGCCTTGGAAGAAATCGCCTACACTCTAGGGACAGTATTGTCAAACTATTTTTTTATTTACATCCAAGTTCTACTTGAGCCTGTGTACTATATTTTCTATCAAGTCCACATCAGAAATCAATTTCGAGTTGACGTCAGGCGCCTGTCTTGCCTATTCTTTGAAACTTGCTTTTAAATCAACTCTGTATGTATGTAGATATGAGTATTCTGAAATATATACCTTGGCCATTCATGGTGCATGAGTAGAATGACCAACAAAGCTTAGTTTAATCATCTGTCCAATTGTATCAAAAACAAGGAAATGACTTAACATTGAACTATCAAGCTTGTATACAGGAGGTAATAAGTTAATGATTTTAATGTACGACGTCCTATCTGCAAAGTAAACTGGACATATATATATATTGAGAACTGTAGCACAATTATCAGGCAAGATGCTCTACGCATCACAATTATGGGGGCTGAGAATTTTGCGCTTATAAATGAGTTGTCTCTTAAAGCTACTTAGCACTATCCAACTGGTTTGAGTGTAAACAGATATACACTATGGCTCTTCTCAGTGATGAAGCATATGTAAACAGTTAAGGTGGAATAACATATATGATCTATATGCTTCATAGTTTAATGTTTATATTCCAAAGCTAAACTCGAAGAGTGGGAATGGAAAATAAGAATACATGAATTACTGTGCTTGATACATGAATTACACGACTTGAAAGGAAAATTGAACGCGTACTTTTCCGCATGCTATCATTAAATTTCTAGCTCAACATTTTTAAACCACAGTTCAATGTGTTCGTATCTCTTTGCTTCTCATGGGCTAAAAAACTCCAGACAAAAAAAACGAACGATGTAGTTAAACTTTAGCCAGGTGTGCAACATGGTAGGGAAAGTATAGACTGCTGACCGTCTGTTTTTCTCTCGAAATTCAGCAGGGAGTATGAGGCGAGCCGCTTTAGCCTCAAGGGGATGGGACGAAATAGAGTTTCGAAGCATGATGATGATATCAATGAAGCGTTGTATTCTTTGGGTAAAACGCCTTCTGCCCATGCAACCCGATGTTAGCAATAAGTACTCAAGAACTTTAGGGGCATTAAAAAAATGGCGAGGGCCGGCGACCTGAGTTGAACTAGCATGGCATCCAGAGTCATTATTCCATTAGAACCTTTGTGATACAAGGCTGTTCAACTGCTCGATATCTTTCTTATAAAGTCATACAAAGTTTTTAAAAGAAATAGTGATGTAGGCAATTACTTAAAGATCCATTATTGACCATTTTTCTGGTCACTTACAACAAGCTGTTATTTCATTACAAGCCTCAGCGTTCACTACGGTCAAGTGGTTCAAATTTGCTGTTTATTCCTAAAACTAAAATGGCTTCCTATGGCGACAGATCTTTCTCGATTATCGCACCAAGGCTTTGGAACGGCTTGCCAAATTTCATTAAACAGTGTTCAACCGTGGACTGTTTTAAATCAAGATTAAAAACATTTTTTAAGAGGCGTTCTCAGATTAGGGCTTTTTGATTAGGGTTTTTATGTAAAAGGACTGTA
>Ga0126338_10001251_pt1 | contig 16168 bp, 1 predicted proteins | sample OrbCmetagenome_2_FD_92529 | JGI IMG/M metagenome (GOLD analysis project Ga0126338, IMG submission 92529) | Coral microbial communities from Petempiche,Puerto Morelos, Mexico - Orbicella C C metagenome | ecosystem: Host-associated > Invertebrates > Cnidaria > Coral | place: Petempiche,Puerto...
TAAAAAAAATAAATATTAAAAAAAAAAAAAAAAAAAAAAAAAATACATTAAAAAGAAAAAAAAAAAAAAAAAAAAAAAAAAAAAAAAAAAAAAAAAAAAAAAAAAAAAAAAAAAAAAAAAAAAAAAAAAAAAAAAAACAGCACTAGCTGTATGTTCGATGCTAATTAAACATCTCTGCTGGAAGTTATCAGGCTTTACTGCCTGCAGTTTGGCCGGCCAAGATTACTTCGATGCAATCGGTATAGTTCAGTTTGTATTCCTTAAACTAATCTAAGAATACTGTATTCACAAGGAGTATTTTCAGCCTAAAATCGGTAGAAAAATAAGAATATTCAGCCTGGGCCGGGAAAACAATATTTTTATATAAAAAAGTGTGTATATATTTATACCTCATTTTGATAGGATGTTAGACCATTGCAAATGTATTTAGAAAACCCCCGGTGGTGTGAACAGAGAGAGTTTGAATTTTGACAATCGAAACAAAGTTCTTTTATCTAGAAAACACTATCTCCGTGTTTCTCAGCCAATCAGGATTCCAGAATTTGCATTAGTGTGCAAGACGAATTCTACTCAAACTCGATAGAAATACGCGAAATGTTTTCTATTTCTGAAATATTCTTGAGTACACTTTGCCTGTTCAGGCTGTCCACGCTCTATTCTTTCTTCTCAAGCGCCGCGCGTTCTTTCAATGAGCACCTTAACTTGTCCGTGACGTTGGGCTAACACTATTTGCCTCTGGAAATTAAAAGCCACATTTGCTCTGTTATTATTCCCTTTTCTTTGTTTTTCAATGCAGGTGCCCATTGTACGCAAGGAATAATGGTGCTTTTCTGAAACAACTTTCCGACAATGAACTTTTCTCAGCACCAAACTGACGGACCAACGATGAATTTCCCTGGTTTCATTGCGTCCTTGACTTTCCAATACAGCTAATGTAATTATTTGGCACCAAATAACTTACAACACTCCCAGTTAAAGCTGTAAATCGTTATGCTATAAATATTGTCTTAGAATTCAGTGGATCTCGCAATCGCCAAAAAGAGTCGTATTGCACGGTATTGCCTTGCTGAATCGTTTTATAAACGAAACAAGTTACAGCATTGCCTTTATTGTCTCCTGTGCTTTTCAAGAATTTGAAATGTTGACATTATTTCTATCCAGAGCAATCTCAAATCGACCTAAAGAGCGTTCCTGTCAAGACTGTTTGACATTCACTGAGACTCTATCGAGAGGCTCTTTTCAGTAAAACGACAGAATGCAAATGATCGAGCGGCTTCCACAACACAGACAATAGAGGGCTGTTTGCAGGGTGTCCGAATACGGCGTTTTGATTGGTCAATTTTAATTGACTCGCGAATACATGAACACAACACTGGCGGTGGACGTACAGCGTGCATATCCATTCGTGACTGTCAGTTGTGTATATCAGCGCGGAGGCATTAAGTGGTTCTATTTTTCCACCTCAGCAGCTACAGCGTTACATCACTCACTTGATATTCGGAAGGAGGACTCTTGGCGTTCGAGTTCAAGCAGATTTCAAGGACTTCTTGCGCTCCGGTGTTGGAAATCAAAACCCGGCATGTCCACAACGACTCTACCCTCTCAACTGTAATTCGACCTTGGAAAAGTAAACTTGTTGAGTTTCGAAAATCGCGCGCCAGATCGTCGAACTCTTATCTCCATACGGTCTCCAGGGAAGCGAAAGCCGGCAAGTCGAGATGTGTCTGCGATTGAACTCAAATTAGGATTAGAGAACCAAGACAAAGACGAGTAAAGCCGCGGACCAAAGGTACGAACGAGCTTACGGTTGTAATGTTTACATTTCATCTGTGAAACTAACAAGGTGTTGTATTTTGGAACGTTTGAGAACTTTTATTTGATTTAGAAGCAGTCTGAAAGAAACACGTAGATACCCTACGACTTCTGCCCATTCCAATATCGCGAACTGATTCATGGAAGGCCTCGATCGATTTGTACGTTCGAAGCTGTCGTCATGAGCACATTGTCCCCTTGTGATCTCCAGCGCTACCACAAAAAAGTGCAAACTCACGGTTTTATACTGATCGAGTCTTTATAAAAGTATTATATGGAAATTGAACAAAGTGTCTTCCTGTCAAACTCGAGCCATGTATTCTTTCACAATGAAGACATCGGCACCTGAACATAATGACCGATTTCGTCTTGAAGCCAGCACATCTACTTCCGTTAGACGTCAAACTTGGCCATGTTAAATTTCAGGGAAACGACATACGGAGTTTATCAAATATTTATCTGTATTGGTGGACAATATTTGATAAACTGCATGACTTGTCGAGCGACAAGATGAATACTACACATGTTGAAAATGTTTTAATCACGATGTACTGCTTTGATTCAACGAATTACGTTTTGGCTTCTACATGTGTATTATCACTACACTGTCATTACAATTACTAATGAAATCCCATGGGGATCGAGAAGTCTTTCTCTTTTTTAGCCCCATCAGAGACATTTTTGTCAACGTCAGATCACTCGGAATATTTAACGACCTATCATTATAGCCGTGGGCAATGTTTGGCCCTTTTTAGGCCAAGATCGGAGCCATTAAAGCAAAAATATAGACAATTCATCGACAGTGCTCTGCGAATGTGACAACATTTCAGTTTCTTAAAAGTCAAATTCAATGTCACATTTCACAAGTCCACAAGAATTGAACTCAGAGTGGAAATGCGGTTTTAGAGTAGGGTTTGAATATATTCAAGTGTCGGAACTCGTCGCTGACAATATATTTTTGCGGAACATGAAAGATTCTAATTTATTTTTAAGCGCGCTGCAGCAGGTGAAATATACGTGGTTAACTATTAAAAGTGACATTTGCCAACTTGAAGACATTATTTTTAATTTTTCTACCCCAGTATTTGAGTATAGAGGCGCCTCGTGAGATTGCCATGCAATTTGTTTATACTGAAAACATTTTGGAAATTGTTGTCAAAGCGTGACCACCGTTTGTATTGAACAAGTCAAATTCGACGAGAAGTCATTTTACGATTTCGACACACAATTAAAATGTGATGACCATAATACAACCCCGGCTAGATTTTCAATCTATTTACTCTGTCCAAGTCACGTTTCAAAGTCATGAGTCATCTATATATTTCGTGAAAAATATTCATTACCATTTGTATATTAGTCGCTCGGTCGTGTTTGTATGCACAGGCCACTCGAGTTTTGCATAACAATTAATTACAAACGTTAAAAAAAATGTTGTTTGAATGCATTTACGCTGGGGAACACAGCTATAAACTATATGTAGATCGAAAATTGTTGTTCTATATACATCTTTCAGTTTTTTAACATGAAACTGAGATCAAATTGTTGGTAAACATAGCCGTATGAGGCATTCAAGGGTTAATTAGTTGAAACACAAAAAACCAAAACAAATTCATTGTACTTACAAATTGAATTCAAAGAAGGACGTATAGTAACATCGTGAATGCCAGTTTTTGTTTCAAAACGTATCCAATTTTCTCATAATTTTTACATGTAGTACTCATTACCTAGTACTGTGTTGGGTAATTTAAAAATATCTTTCCAGAGAGAGATGATTTAAAGGAACAGAATGAATGTGTTACATGAGGTATCTAATTTCACGAGTTGTACTCTTCTTCCACTCTGTCCCAACCTGCCTTTTTTGTGAACAAATTTAATTTCCCTACTAATTGACAGGATTTCTAATTAATTATTTGTTTGAAAAATACTTCTCATCTGTTTTACAGTTAGAAGTTTTTCTACCTGTATATTACTATCTACACTAAAGTGGCACAGTCTAGGGATGTTGGAAATTTGTTGTGATAAAGTACTGTATAATTATATTTTGTTATTGCAGCCAGTAAAATATTTTTTAAAGTGAAGTGATGTAAATGAGACAGTGTTCAATTCAGGCTGCACTCATGTGATTGATCAGCTGCTCTCTGGACTCCAAAACAATATATTGGACTACCTCATTTTCTGTGAATATTCTTTTCAAAAGTTTGTTGTGCAAAATGCAAAAAGCAGGAGAGCTCTCCCATGGTCATAAGATTGGTATCCTGATAATCGATTCATGTTACTATCCTTTTGTTTTAAATGACATATATAATGAGTCAGACACAACATCTGTATGGCCTCAATCCACAACTACAATAGGTAAATGTTCATAACAGAACTAAGCTATTAATAATAATATCCATATAAGTAAGACAGAGAAGTGCAAGTCTGCTATTTAGTTTTGTAATGTGTCAATAACCACTTCTGTGACACCCTTGTACAGTTTCATTTGAGGTTGAAATGTAGAACAAATGTATTAGAATTTTGCATCAACCCAGCTATGGTTCTAGGGGACTCAAACTAGGGACTCGGGGACTGGAATGAAGATTTCAAAATAACTAGTGGAGGAGATTTTTGGGGGATTTTACATTCTCACAAAGAGAGCCCCCTCCCTTTGAAACATTCTTCTTGATAATGACTAATTAGTCTCAGAATCGTTCTCACTGGAATTTTATTACGAGTAGTCACAAACCCTGCCTCGATAGGGTTATCACTACATTGCCAGAATGGAATTCTTCTACTCAACACCCATGGGGAGGAGGGGCATTTGTTATGCTCGCCTTACACAGAAATGGGATGGGAGGGGACTTAATAAGTGTGTCACTTGTGATATCTGTGTTCCAAAGTTACTCACCTTCCATTTCGTCCCACTTTGCCCTCTTGTGCTGGCAAAGTTAATTTCCTCACCTGCTGACATGATTTATAACATTTCTTTGACAACTTGAAAAGTTCTGGGTGCTGAGTACACTTCTTATCTGTTTTACACTTGGATGTTTCTTTAATATGGAAATTCTGAGCTTGCCAAAAAGTATTTAAAAATACACACAGGGTCACCATCCCCTGCTTGGGTGTCCTGTGACTTTCAAGTCCTGTGGTACAAAACTGTAGGTTTACAGGAATTGGGCAGGAGTTAACAATTTTAATCCTTTAACAGGCTTATTTACTTTCAACAAATGTTTGTTTTCTTCTTTTGCCTATTAGTAACAACTGTCTTACGAAATGGATGACAGCGACAGTGGAGGATTGATGTCAACTGAGGAGGAGCAGTCTGGAGAGTCCTCTGGGTCTACTGGGCATTTGCACATGGAGAAAAAGATTTCAAAACTTAAAATGAAGCTCAAAGGATTTCAACAGGTAAGGCAAAATAGCTTATGAATCTTCCTTGTAGACGGGGTAAGGGTGTAACGTTTGGAAGCATATAAAGAAACTTGGGCCATCCTCATGGAGGTCATGTCCATGTTAGGCAACCATTTGATTATTTGTTTGTTCACCATAGAAACCTGAAAACGTTCCATGAAGTCATTTGCTTGTGAAATTTATAGCTTGTGTTTGACATTACACTCTATTGTAATCCCCGTCCACCTTCCCCATCTGAAATCACGTCAAATATAGGTTCAGTGTGTTCACTCTCCTGCATTTCCTATGGCGCACGTCCAATGTCAAGATACATTGAATATTCAGGTAGCCTTCGTGTAGCCGTACCCACTCCCCGTGGAAACTGGGAAGTGGGAACGGTTACACGTAGGCCAGTACTCTTGAAACATTTTCTGACTCTAACTTAATACCTGTCGTCTTTGATCTTATAGGTAGTTGAAGAGAGAGACACTTTAAGACAAGATGTTCAAAACCTAGAAGGTCAAATTGAGGAGCTGATCAAAGAGAAGGAGCAACTGAACGCAGAACACGCACAGGAACTCGTGGTGTTGTCCACCAGTTTTTCTGAGCACTTAAATCAAGCACCAGTTTCCCAAGACTCCAATGATCCTTCGTGTTCGAAGTTGAAAGCGGAATTTGAGAAAGAGATTCAAAAGTTGCGGACCACAATTGAGGACAAAAACTATCACATTGGCAACCTGCAGAAGAAGCTACTTGAAGCGCAGCTGGAGTTGGAAAACGAGCTCGACAAACACGAAGCGGAGGTTGAAAGTCTTCGTGCTCGTTTGGGAAATGGAGAACTGGATTTTGAGAAATTGGTTGAAGAGCGCCTGGACGAGGTAAGAAGCCAGTATGAGACGGAGCTAGAGGAGTTACGAGCGCGGATTGACAAGAACGAGGAAAGCACAGGAGCGGAGTGTAGCGACGACTCGAGTAGCGGAGAATCGCGCCGCAAATATGTCAAAGAGAATGTGGACTTGAAGACGAAGCTGCAAAATCGTGATAGCGACGTAGAAAATCTCCTGGAAGAGGAGCGGACCAAGTATCGGGTTGAAATTATGGCGGTGAAAGATCGCCTCACGCATCAGCACCAGGTGGAAATAGACGACATTATATCGCAATTGGAAAAGTCCAACGCTGAAGTTGAAGAACTTAAAGAGAAGTTGAGGCAGGAGAAGTTGAAAGAGGACACAAGTAATAAAGGTTACAACACCGCAAGTTCAAACTCTGGCGTGCATAACGGTGAAGTGGAAAATGGAGGTGCCGACCGAGAAGAAGGTTCTATGAATGTGAAGTCAGTCATTGTCCTAAGTCATGACGGACAAAGCGATACCGCTGGGATGGAGGCTCTTCGAGCGGAGCTTCATGCTCACTACCAGCAACAGATCGAACAAGTCGCCAAGAGACTGAGCGAGGAGTATCAAGGCGAACTGGATGAAAGTCTCAGCAAGATGGAGGAAGAGTGGGAGCAACAACTAGAGCGTCAGAAGAACGAGAACGAAGAAAAGATTGCGTCTCTGCAGCGCCAGTTGAAGAGCCAGTATCAAAACGACCTGGACCAAGTGACAGCGGACATGGAGGACCAGATTCAAGCCCTCAGGGACAGCCACGCTCAAGAGGTGGCCGAGTTGTTGGGAAAATTACGAGAGCTTTCCGAAGAACGCCGAAGATCTGTCATCCAACAAGACACCACAGAGCAGCAGGTAGTCATAATTAAGGAGGAGTACCGTTCAAAAGTCGAGACCTTGGAGCAAGAGCTGCGCATCGAGAAAGACAAAGTTGTTGAATATCAGCGACAAATGGATACGGTGGAGGCGCAGGTGCAAGCATTCAAAGCTGAGAAGCAACAGGAATTGAAAATGATCGAAGAGGAGATGCGGCGACAATGTAAAGCCTTAGTGGAAAAGAAGGCTAACGAGCTGAAGGAAAGGTACCAAAGCGAACTGAACGAGAAGCTGAACAAGACTGAACAGCACTGGAGAAAGTTATACGAGGAAGACATTGGAAAGACGAGGTCTGAATTGGAAGAAAGCAACAAAACACTGAAAGACAAATACGAACGACAAGTATCTGACATTATGGTTCAAATGGACGAAGTTCAGCAACGGAGCAGAGAAGTTCTCATGCAAGAGAAGATGCAATTTGAAGCACAGCAGAAAGAACAGTTCGAGAGACAGCTTTCGGAAGTGAAAGAGGCACTGGAACCTTACAAAGATAAGTGTTTTGAACTAGAAAAAGAAAACCAATCGCTGTCCGAAAAGTACGAACGCGATCTGTCGGAGTTAAAGAGCAAGATGAACGAGGTTGAAGGACGTTACAAGGAAGATAAAGGAATCGAGGAGCAGTACTTGACTACCCTTAAAGGTGAGCTGGAACTCTACAAGAACAAACTCCAGGAATTGCAGGAAGGGAAGAAGTCGTTGATGGAAAACTACGAAGCGCAACTTGCTAACTTGAAGAAAAAGTATGACGAGATGGAAGAAGGAGAGATAAAAACTCTCCACGAAGAAGTTAATGTCTACATCAAAAAAGCTGCAAGCCTAGAGGAGGAGAAAAGAGCGTTGTTGGAGAAGTATGAAACTGAAATGAACGACTTGAAGACTGCCATAGGTACGCTGACAGGCGAGTTAGAGACAAAGAAAGCCGAGGCTGAGAATCTGGAAAGCGAGAAAAACAAGCTGTCTTCGACTATCTTGGAACTTACCCAAGGTTTAGAATCGGCGAACAGTGCATACGCGGAGTTGGAGCAGAAAAAGGAAGGGATAGACAATAAGTTGATCAAAGAGCTGCGTGGCAAAATCTCAGAGTTAGAGAAAGACTTGGAGGATTCTCGACACAATTGTTTCGAGCTGCAGGAGGCCAAGAGGGCGTCAGACAACAAGCAAAGCGAAGAATTGGAATCCCTGAGGTCCAAACTGGAGGAAGAGAGTAATGTAAACCAAGGTCGCGAAAAACAATTGCTTAGTCTTTCATACGAGAAAGAAAGGCTCGAAGAAGATGTGAAAAAGATACAGAATGAGTTTGATCAGCTTCAGACTAAACATTTGGATCTAGAATGTGCTTCTAGGAAAGCTAGAGACGAACACGCACTGGAAATATTTACGTTACAGACTGAATGGTCTGAAACTCGAGAGAGTCTTGGTAAAGAAAAACAGAATTTAGAAGAACGCTTGCAAGAGCTCGAGCAAGAGCTTAAGACTTCAGCAGAAAGCTTTGAACGCCTTGAAGAAGCAAAGAAAATTTCCGATGAACAACATGCAACAGACGTGGAGGGCCTCATGTCGGAATTAAACATCTTGCGAAATCTCAGCGCTGAAGTAGAGCAACTCCGAAAACTGGAAAAAGAAAAAGAAAACTACGAGCTAGAGGTTTCAAAATTGAAAGAAGAGATAGACTCCCTCACGGTTAAAATAAGGGAATTTGAAGCGGTCAACTCTAGTTCTTCTCAAGAGATTGCAGCGCTCCAAAAAGAAGTTGAAATGGTCCGTGGTGCTCACTTTGAAGAAGAAAGACAAAGGTACGAGCAAGAACTGGCGACTCTTAGAACACTTACAGAAGAACAGAGAATTACCATAAACGAACTAGAAGACGAAGGGCAGAACAAATTTGGTGTACTTTTGAGTCAGCACGAGAAAGAGCTCGAAAGTTTGAAAGAGGAGCTCGAGGAACAGATTGCCAAGAAAAGAGAGCAACTATCAAAGGAGTCGTCTGCGAAGAGACAAAAACTCAAAGATGAATACGAAGGGAAGCTTAGAGTACTATACGAGGAACTTGTTGCCGAGAAAACCAGAATAAAAGACTTGATGAAGTTAAATGATGATCTCAGCAGAAAATTAAGCTCATCACAAGAGGAAAGTAACGTGCTCACAGAGGAAATTGAACGCTTGAAAGAAATTGAAGAACATTTGACTGGAGTGGAAGAAAAATTGACCGAGGAAAATGCAGCCAAACTGGAACAGATTGTGGCGGAATACGAAGAGAAAGTGCGCAGTCTTGAAGAAAAGATCTCCAACTTAGAAATTACAGAAGAGGAAAACAATAAAACTGATAACGAAAGTGAGAAAGAACGGGAACAGTCTTTGGAAGAATACAGAGAGAAGGTCGAGTCTTTAGAAGTTGAGCTCACTACGATAAAACAAGAGGCCTCGAGGTTGCAAGAGGAGCTGAAGAAGGTGGAGGAGAAGAGCGAACTTGACATCAATAAACTAGTGGAGACTTATGAGGAAAAGTTGAAGACGTCAGACGAGGAAGTCCGACATTTATCTGCTCGTCTCGACGAGAGTGAAAAAGAGCGCCAACAAAGCGTTCAATCGATGGAAGGTGAAAAGGAAGCCCTGAAACAACAACTAGACAATGCTACCGATGAGAAGGAGAAGTTACAAACCATGGTAAAAAATCTCGATGCCGCAAAGCAAGCAGTTGTTCATATGTACGACGAGAAGATAGAAGTTCTGGTCAATGAATTAGAGGAGGCGTCGGAGAGAGCGAGCAGCGCCGAGGAAAACTTAAAAGGTTCTGGTCAAAAATTTGCCGCCCAGGTAGAGAAATTAGAGAATGAGGTGACAGAGCTTCGAGATGAAAACAAACGACTGGTCGAGGACCGTGATTCGTCTTTTCACAGCCTCGAGAGAACGCTTAATACCGAGGTCGAATCAAAGGAAGCCTTGCAACAGAGAGTCGCTGACCTGTTAGAGCAGCTAAGCAGCGAGAGAGTGAAACTGGAAGGAAAGCTTGAAGAAGCATACTCCGATAGACAAAGACTGGTAGATGCTTTTGAAGAGAAGAAAAAAGTGCTACAAGATGAACTGGTTTCTATGAAAAATGAAAGCGCAACTATAAAGCAGACGTTGGAGGAAACCAAAGAAGAAGTAAATAACCACGCAACAAAACTACAAGAACTCGACAGCATTGTACTAGAGAAGAACAATACTATAACGGCACACGAGGAGACCATCAAAGAGGTTAGCAGTGAGCTCGACGTGGAAAAAGACAAGGCATCTAGATTAGAGAAAGAAATGAGAGCACTCATGCAAAACCAGAGTTCGGAATACGTTCACAATCTAGAACGCATACGGAGTGAGTTAAAGCAGGAGTATGAAGAAACAACTGAGCAGCTGAAGAAAAATTACGAGAACATCTTTGCCAAAATGGAGGACGAGCACCGGATTAGCCGAGAAGAGATCGAAGCTGAGGTGGAATCCTTGAAAGGTATGGTGGAAAATCTCGAGCAGTTAAATCAACTGAAAGACGAAGAACACGAAGTGCAAATGACGGAACAAGCGAGCAAGCATGAAGCACAGTTAGAAGTTTTGGAAACGAGTTTCGAGAAAAAGAAACTTGATTTAGAAATGAAAGTGGATACCACGAATAAAGAGCTTGACTTAATCAAGACCGAAAGACACTCTCTTGTGGAGAAGCACAAGGTCGATTTGACCCAATTAGAAACCAAGTTGTTAAAACAGAGTCAAACACAACTAAAACATGCTGCGCAAGAAGTTGACGAGGTCAAAAAAGAGAAGGAACAGCTCAAAGAGGAGTACGAAAAGGAAATCGAAACGTTGAAAGACCAGCTCATCTTCGAGAGTGCTTTCCAAGCCGATCTCCAGACCCAGCATGATAAGGAGCTACTGTCCCAGAAGGAATCCTTGGAGAGTGAGCACAAGAAGCAAATTGAGCATATCAATCAGACTCTTCAGGAACAAATCGCACAACTGGAAACGACGAGAAGTGAAAACGAAAACCAGATCGGGGAACTGAAATTTAGACTGGAAGAGTCGCAGATTGAGCTGGGCATGCTCAAAGAGACCGTCACTAGCCAACACGAAGCTGAGTTAAAAATTCTTCAAGCACAACTGCAGGACAAAATTCAAGAGTGCGAAAATTTGAAAGAACAGATGAGTGTGGAAGTTGTGCAGCTGTCATCTCGAGTTGAAGAGTTGTCTGCTGCCGAGAACAAACCTTTCCAGGAGAGTGACGACACAGAAAGTATTAAGCTTGGATATGAAGTTATGTTGGCGTCTTTAAGGGTGGAGAACACCGAGCTTAACGACCAGGTGCAGAGTCTAAAGGAAGAGATGAGACGTACCGTCAATGCGCACCAACAGGAAATGGACTTCACGAAGAGCGAGCTTGAGCGGCAATTTAGGCAACGGGAGGACCTTATCAACAAGAAACACTCTGAAGAATTTAGTAAGCTCATGGAGAAACTTGAAGACTTGGTGCAGGAACAGAACGCGTCCAAGTCACGCACTGAAGAACACATGCAAGACATCGGAACGTTACGTGCAGAATTCGATCACAAGTTTCAGCGTCTCTTGCGAGAAAAGCAAGATGAGATGGACGAACACAGAAGATCACTTGAGCAGCAATATAAGTCAAAACTTCTTGAAAGCGAAGAACTCATCAAAAAGAAAGATCGTGAGATAAAAGAGCTTCAGAGGGATATTAAAACTCTTCTTGACCGCATCGATGCATGTAAGGGTGAAGCCCTCAGTCACCAGAAAGGTTTGAATAAGGCAACTGAAGAACTGTCAAAAGTCCGTCGGGAAAATTCGGAACTCTATCGAAAACTTCGTGAACACATCGAGAAATCTCGAGGAACTTCGTTCGGTGCTGGGCAAAAGACAATCGAGCAGCTACAACTGGAAAATGAAAGACTCAAGCGGGAAAATGAAAACTTGAAGAACCTTATGAAGAGGTCACCTTTTGTTGCAAACGGCGTTGGCGAGTCGGAAACATTTAGCGAAGGTTCTCACGTGTTACAACTCATCAAATTGATGGAACAGTTAATGAAAGAAAAGAACACTCTGGAACTAAAATTGAGACAAGAAATACTGGACTTAAAGACCAAGTTTGGAGTACTCGGCGACACGAGCAGGACGTCGATACACCAAACTAGTGTCATGTCGGTGTCGTTGTCGCCTGAAAAACACTTCAGCAGGGACGGCCTGGTGGAGATGCTTCAAGAACTAAGAGAGAACAAGGTCAAACAGGAAGAGGATATCAAAAGCCATGCTCAAGAGACCGAGAACATGATCAGCGAAATCAAAAGAATGATGGACTCTGCTGAGTTCACGGATCGCAGGCTCCAAGAGATGCTGCGTAGCCAACTGGACCATCTGGAACAGCAAAGGAGAGTGTTGGTACAAAGACTCTGGCAACTTAGAGAAAAGCACAAAGCTGTGGAGGAAAAGCTCTCCAGGCAATTAGCGGGCATCAGCAGCCCTCAAAACAGCAGTAACTCAGACAGTGCAAGATCCAAGTGTTTCGAGAGCATCATCGAGGAGAATCTAAGGCGAGAAAAAGAGCTATTGGCGCTCAAGCGACAACAAGTGGAAGACCTGAATGCAAGGATCACGCGCGAGAAAATCGCTTTGGAAAGGCATTCCAAAGAAAAGCAGATCCTCGACAAGGAGATGAAGGAGAAGGACAAGTTGGAAAGCGAGTTGTCTTCCCAAAGACGAGATCTGGAGAGAAAATGGATCGGACGGTTGAAAGAGAGGGAGATCCAGCTGAAGAGGGAGAAAGAGATCTTAGACGAAACCAAAAGGCGAGATGACGTTGATAACATTCTACTCCGGGACCCTTCTCCCAGACCAACCGATCGAAAGGCATTTGGAGATTCAAGACAAAATCTGCTGTTTCCTCTAACAAGCGAAGCAAGTTTACAGGAAACTTTAAAGAGAGAAAGAGACAAAACCGTCGAAAGAGCCTACGCACCAGAATCCTACGGTCGAAGCACCAATACGGCGATTAACGATTCCGCAACTTTGAAGCAGCATAGTGATTATTCTTTGCGTGGTGGTAAACCAACAAGCGATCGAACTGTGACCTCCGAGTCGCGAGGGTTGTGGCGACAGAAGAAGTCCAAGCGTTCGTCAACCAAGAAAAAGGAGCAAACTGGAGCAAACCGGTCGGAAGTCCACGTACCCAGGTTAGACCTTAGTTCTGATTCGGACGTCGACCTTGGTATGGCAAACGACTCGAACTCCTGGGACATAGACTTGGACGACGATTCTGACCTCGAACTCTACAGTACGCAGTCCATAGATGGCTTGGAAAACTTAGAGGAGGATTGGGAGCGTAGACTGGAAGAAGAATTAAAACAGATATCGGCGACTGGAGCGCTACTGCCAGGAAATGACTTCACGGATGCGCAAAAGCGTACTTTCCAGCAAAGGCATTCTGGAGGTGGACCTCACATGGAAGAATTCAAGAAAAGTACACTTACCACACTGGATAAAGCGCCGTCATCCCAATACGTGTCAAGCGTCGACTACGATGCGAGCTGGCTTCGGAAATTAAGCTACGAATACACCCACCCGCGTGCCAATCATCCGCGGACTTCAACAGCCAATGGCACAGGCGAACGCTCAGAACCGTTCAATCTTGCAGACATCTCTCGTATAACGTCTGAAATCGCTTCTCTACCCGATGCACCCCCGCGTCACGTTATACGAGGGCAAGAAATCTTAAAAACACGCGCACAAGACAATATGGCAAGAGGTTCAGGTACCGCTCAATACATAGCGGAAACCTTGTTTCCTCTACATAGAAACCCATCCAAGGAGAGCGGTATCGATTCGCCGTCCTCAGCGCGTTCAGAACCGGTGATCTCAGGAGCAGCGGTCGCCAGTGCGCGGCGTCGCCTGCTTCGGAATGAACGCGTCTCGGGAGTGTATCTACTGAACGTTGATGAATACGTTGACCGTCATATGGTGAGATCATCAGAGGAGGTGGCCAAAATACGGGACTTATCTCCCTCAGAGAAGCGTTTCGATTTATGAAACTCCATACTGGTCTGGCATGATTTGGACAAGACGGTATCTACTCACGTCGATGAGCAAGAGATTGACCGTCGAAATCATCCAACAAGATGGCCAAAATACGGGACTTCTCTCCCTCAGAGAAGCGTTTCCATTTATGAAACTCCATATTGGTCTCGCATGATTTGGACAACACGGTTTCTACAACACGTCGATGAGCAGGAGATTGACCGTGGAAATCATCTCACAAGGAGCCCAAAATACGCAGTCTACCGTCCTCCGAGAAACGTTTTGATTTATGAAAGTACATATTTATCTCGCAAACTGCGATAATTATGAAGCTGATAAAACATTATTTATTACCCAGTAACAATAACTATAACTGTAGAGGTCGGCCACGAACTACCTGGAGCATTTTCTATTAAACACATCTGTATCAAAGGAATATCCTCAGTTACGTGAAATTCATCTATCATTTTCTCGGTCAAGGAACCTTATATCACAACAGAACAGAAACTGTTTTTTACAAGGAGATCGTTCATTGCAGCAACATCTTCAGACTCAAAAAAAGGCTACTCTAGTACGCTTCCGTAAATCATTAAGCCAAGTTGTTTTCAATTTGAAACGGATTTTCGTTGGCTTAGAGAATTTTAAAAAGAATTGAAGTCAATTTTAAAGAAGAGTAAATGACGTTCATAGGATTTAACAGCTTTATTCTTAAGAGCATATATTCTAGAAGTTATACGCATAAATAAATACGTTGTTATTTTGTTAAAGCGAACTGGTTTATATAGACCTAAAGCAGGCAAGTTCCCAGGCGTTCTCTGCCAGAGGGAACGCCTAGAGACTTGAAACTTGTGACACAAAGTAAGGTGAATGCTTCAATTAAGTCGGCGGAGCAAGTAAATCTTTTGGCAAATCCTCGTGAAACGCCCGAAGAGTTCCAATTATTGTACGACGTTTATCAGGACATGTCATGTTGCTTAGAAAAAAACCCCGTATTGAAACCGCTGGTTTGGTAAATAAGCCAAAAATATTACTTGTTTCCCCGACTGAACGCGGCTACATCTTCAGCGTTTCGGTTCACAGAAGCAGGCCAACCTTGGTCCCATTCCCCCGCTAGTGAAAAAGAAACGAAGAGTGAAAGCACGCGAGGTCTGAACACAACTCTTTTTTGAGTCCTCCCAAGACTTAATAAGCGCACCCCATAATCCAAACGAGATTAATCTATATATCAACATGTAGATTCCGTACAATTAATCGACACTACAGAGAAACCATGAACACAAAATTGTGAACTAGAAATTGAATGTAAAATATATATATATATATTTATTTATTTTTAGATAACTAAGAACACATGGTTTTTCCGTGAAATTCAAGACAACTTGAAGGACCTGGATTATTATTAAAAGGAATTCCTGCATGCTTTCGTTTTTTTTGTTTTTTTTTACACAACCACAAAGTTCTGACGAGAAAGAATTCCTTGACAGGCGTTTCTCTTGTGGCGTGCAATTCACCTCCCGCTCAAAAGACGGATTGTTAAGAAAAGTTTTAGTTTTCTTAACAGCTTGTTAGTACATGTGTAGAAGTGTAGATGCCAATTGAGCCCCTTCCCTGAAAGTTTCACGTGTTCCATCTTTGGTACAAAAGCATAACGATGTCTAAGTCGACCACAGGTTGCTAATATTCAAATGAAAACGTTGTTTGACTGGGAACGGTATCACGACGCGTGGCTTAGTTAAAAGGTCCGCAACTGCTCGACAATAAGTTAAAATATCAAAGTACTGGTTATGAATGAGGACTCCAAGAATAAAATGCTAGTGAACTGCAACTTATGCAACAAGAGGCTTAGGTCCCGAGTTGAGTGTCTCTACCGGCTGCCATCTTGACTGCTCCAGCTCATAATATAGTTCCTGTTGGAAGACAAAAAGAAGCAAGGCTGAATATAAACAGACTAAGGACTAAGGCTTTATTTCATGCACACAATAGGCCCTTTACACGACCTAGTCACTTGGTACAGAATCAGCCCTGCTACATTAAGCTTTTGTTTTAAAAGCTGACTGACTAACATATAACTTACTGACGCGTCCTCAATAAACTATTCACACTGAGTGTCTCGTGTTAGTGTACAAAAATGTAGTCAGAATTCCCACTGAGTAACGCACTTCCCAGAAGACTGA
>Ga0126338_10001252_pt1 | contig 16166 bp, 7 predicted proteins | sample OrbCmetagenome_2_FD_92529 | JGI IMG/M metagenome (GOLD analysis project Ga0126338, IMG submission 92529) | Coral microbial communities from Petempiche,Puerto Morelos, Mexico - Orbicella C C metagenome | ecosystem: Host-associated > Invertebrates > Cnidaria > Coral | place: Petempiche,Puerto...
CAAAAAGTACTTTCTGGAAAAAAAGGTTGCATTGCCTTCATGGAAACTAATATTTCTTTTACAAAAATTTCACTCAGTAGAACTTTATAGGGAAAAAAAGGTTAAAAATCTATAGCGAAACAAAAAATTAAGTCATTAAACTACTCTGCTGTTCCAATTTGATGCTGAAACAAACCATTTGTCTTGATATATGAGCAAACATATCTCGAAAGCAGAACGGAAGTCGATTTTTCTTCCGAGATGTAAACAGAAGTATTGCGTTACAGTCACCATATATGCAAAAATAAGAGTCAAGCTTTTTTACCACAACGGAAACACTGCAAAACAATTGCATGTACTTTTGGATCCCTGCAAAGTAACTGTCACATGAGCTCTATGCCACGTAGGATTACTCAATACAAATAAGCGATCCGAATAAACAAGATGCCAATGGTAAAACTGGCGATCAGAAGGGTATTTAACACTGGCCTAGAATTTCTAGTATACTTCAGAATTTCTTACGATACATTCTGAGTTGTTTTTCTCCCAAAATCCATCTTCAGGATCTTTGAAATTGTTTTCAATTTGTCCTAGATGAGAATCTGGGCCATTTCGAAGCGAATTCATTTGATCACGCTAAAATCGTCATGCAGGCCATATTAAGTTGCTGCATATTGTAATTGGAGAGTATTTTGACCTTGAAATGCTGCTCAAAGATGGCAAAATCCGAACTTGTGGTTGGGAGACCTTGAAATGCTGCTCGAAGATGGTGAAACGTGAACTCGTGGTTACAAGAACCTTCAAATGCTGCTGGAAGATTGCGAAACATGAACTTGTGGCTGCAAGAACCTTGAAATCAAGAATTTCATGTACCTGACACCACACCAGCTGTTTTGTGAGCCCGTGTTCCTTGCCCTACATTACCCGAGACCACCGTGTGCACCTAGTTTCATCAAATCGAGAACGCTTCGCATACTACCAACACATTTCTTATTTTTTTGAAATTCCTTGTATGTATACACACGAGGAATCCTAGGGTGCCTCCTCGGGTTTTGGCCTCTGCGCGTAACAAAAGAAACTTTGTTATCATCGCCACAGACTCCATGGCACTTACTGAAACCTCCAATTAATTTCATCAGTTGATGAGGTGACTCGCTCACCGATGTGGGATATAATTTCGGTCAAGTAAAGATCTCTACCTTCAATACTTGTTGAAACACCTCAGTTGTATTACTGAATAGCATTGTGTATTAGTTTGATGTGGTTTTATTGTTTACACCAACTCGGCTGGCAAAAGAATTAGAACGCACTATTCAGTGATTCGACGTGGCTATTTGATAATTAGATTAGTTCTTGTTTATCGGTGAAATGAAAATTTACGTTTTGAATAAAACAAAATCGTTCCTCTTTGACTTTTCAGCAGATATTTAACTTTTATATTCCATGTATCTCCAGCAGCGAGTTAAAAAAATACACATCTTTCTTACATTTTCATGGAAACAAAGGTATCTTGTTGCATACATTAGCGAGGAAAACAAAAGTATCAAATTACAAACGTTGCCGTGAAAAGTAAAATTGTCACATTGGCTACTTCTACGCATTATTGAATTTAAAATGAACGAAACTCAAGATAAAATACCACAATAAATTTAAAACCATCTTGACAAATGGTCATTGTAAGTTATTTTTGGGCAAAACACAAACATGAAACACACACACTGCTAAAAGTTATGTCTTGTCAAGTTTTTATCTGCTCATATTCTGCAAAGGGGGAAAGGCCTAGTTGACTACCAAGGGAGAGCAGGCTACAGCAGGGGTGAGGACCTGTTTGACTACTGCATCAGAGCTGTAAATTACACTCTGCACTATCTGAGATTGTCTCACTAGTTTAGCTTTGTGTGCCAAGACCAACTCTGAGTTATTTAATACTAAATAAAATTTAATTGTCTTTTCCTTGAAGCTGGGAAAGCTTGGTAAACTAGTGAGAGATGCTGGCAGAGAATTCCAAATTTTGGGACGTTGATTAATGATAGAGTATTGTAAATTATTGCAAAAGATTTATGCAACATGTTTGCATACATAGTTCAAATCTGTAATGATTTGTAAACTATTTTATTTCCTATGAGTCCCACCACCAAATAACTGGAGTTGTGAAGTTTGCTTGAAGGTTTGAGTTTCCAGGAGTAAACTGTACATTCATGGAAGAGTTTTGGACCACAATTGTATTTCATTGTGTGACACAACTGTTCAAATGTTTTTCGTTGTTAGGATGTCCCAACAGCAGCTGATTTGGTCAAAGTTAGTGGGCTACGCTTTTCTTCTTCAGACCTCTTAAGGATGGAGCGAATCATTCTTGATAAACTTCAGTGGAATCTGTCAGTGAATGCTTCAACTCCACTGTATTTTCTGCAAGTAGTAAGTACATGTGTAGAGTGACACAGCCTTGATGCAAATTTATCTTATGCCTGAATAATTGAAGGTAAGCTGAAAGTGAAAATTTCTGACAAAAAGCTGACAATTTCATAATTTTCTTGCAGTTCCACGCACTGTGCGTTTCAAAAGGATTTCTTGACCACTGCCCAGTGAGCCAACATTTACAACACATCACTGCTTCTTTAGAAGATCTCCTTTGTCACCACAAATTTATGTTCTTCAAGGTGAAAAAAGTAATATTAAACTAATTACAGCCAAATGAATGAATGCATGAATGAGTGAGTGATCAATGAATGAAAATAATTAAAACAAATATGCTAATGGACATATTTAGAGTAGCCTGCGAGCAGGCTCACCTTTGAGTCACGTGCGTGAGTGGCAAAGAGCAAAGCGATCCAGTGGGAAGGAGTCTTGTGAAGAGGTGCCTAACTTTCAAGCACCTCTGCTCGATTTCGCGCTGGCAGCTACATTACATGCGCCTGTGCTTGAAGGCTATGTTTAGAGATAAAGCATCTATGCCTATGCACCCAAACAACTGGCAGTTTTCAAGAAATGTGAATGTTTGTGGAAAACTAGAAAACGCATCAAAAATCTTCTTGCAAGACATATTTCACCTCTACTTTGATTGTGATGCAGCATCTATGTTTTTTTGTTTCAGCCATCGACTTTATCACTGGCTTTGCTGAGTTGTGAGTTGGTGTATGTTAGCAGTAATTGGCTCCTGGCAACACATTACTTGCAGCAAGAAGCAAAGGTAATGATGCTAGTATCATTGTTTAAAAATAATTGATTGTTAGTCAACACTAGTGATACGCCCACAATCAAGGTTTTCTTAATCATCAGACATGTTACCGGTACATGATTGCATGTGTGATTACGTAGAATGATTTTCTCAAACAATGTCAGTTTGATCTGCAAATTGTATGATGAATTGAGCTCCAAATAATGATCAAATAAGTCTCCCCTTTGTAACTTTCATTGTTTCTCTCTTGGCAGATTCTAGATGCAGAACTTTGGCAGTGTTCTAAACTGCTTAATGAACACTTCAACTCTGTTTCAAACAATCACTTTTCCAGAATCAAGACTCAGTCAATAACTGATAGAGAGGATCAACCCTTCACAGTGATAGAAAACTAATTACGAGGTAAACTTTCTTTATGTTTACTGTTAGTAAGGTAGTTTTAAGGTAAAGGTACATGTTGTCAATGGAGGCGCGGTGGACTCATGGTTAGTGTGCTCGTCTCTGGATCGAGCGGTCTGGGTTCGAGCCCTGGCCGGGGACATTGTGTTGTGTTCTTGGGCAAGACACTTTACTCTCATAGTGCCTCTCTCCACCCAGGTGTATAAATGGGTACCGGCAATCTTAATGCTGGGGGTAAGCCTGCGATGGACTAGCATCCCATCCAGGGGGGAGTAGAAATACTCCCAGTCGCTTCATGCTACAGAAACCGGGATAAGCTCCGGCCTGATGGGCCACTTGGCTCGTATGCAGACTTTACCTTTACATTTTGTCAATGATATTAACAATTTCTTCCTGAAATGAAAATGGAACATAAGCTTTTTTGATACTTGTAATATGCCACCATGTGCGACACCAAAATATCAGAAACATGAAAATATCGAAACTTAATAATTTGTTCCTGAAATGAAAACAAAACTTAAGCTTTTTTGATAACTGTAATATTCCACCATGTGCAATGCCAAAATATCAGAATTTGAGTGCTGAAAACAATGCCAAAATGCTTGTTTTTCTTGCTGGAGTTTTGTTTGTCACACTAATGAGTGACTATTAATTTGCTCTATTGCTTTTTTAGTGCAAAGACTATTGGGGTTAGAATGTTGGGAAAGGTACTTCAACTACGCAAAATGCTAGTTCCTGATCAAAAACATGGCCCTCAGATGTCAATGTTTTCATCAACTGGACAAAATATGACAGCATACTAAAAGACTGACAGAAATCTGTTAACGTCTTGTAAGGGTGGGTGAAGGAACAAATGAACTCCCTCACTTGGTGGGTGAGACAAGTGGCCCTTTGGAAATAAGAAATTGCCTCTTTCCCACTCCCCAGAGATTTCTTTGATAGTCATTGTGTTTGTGTGAAAATTATTTCCAAAACAAACATGGTGCCGTGTGTTGTGGGCTTCTCCAAGAAAAATTCAGTGCTTAGAACCAAAATACAGCTTTATTAGTTCAAAATGGTAAGGAATAAGCATCAAGAGGACTTGACTGATGGTAAAGACAGCATAATGGCTTACAAGAAATGATTGCAAGAAGGTCGGAATCAAAGGGTCTTCCCAAATACAAGTACATGTAAAACAAAACCATGCCATAACACTGAGGGAAGTTTAAAATGGACTTCCCTGTCCAGTGTGGAAATATCACTAGTTCAACTGAATGTATTGCTTATTAAATTGACATTTTTTCTTGAGGAATTGTTTTGTTGTTACAAACTTTTGCATTCTGCACTGACGGACAACAACACGCATTTGGATAGCACAAATATTATATACTTTGAGAATGCGTATATCCAAGTCACTATTTTTCATGAACACGAAAGTGGATCTTTATGTCGTGTACCTATTTATTATTATGCAGTGTGTTACAGATATTAGCCTAATACTGCTGCCATTACTTTGCTGTTCGAAAAATCAGCGTGTTGAACCCAAAATTGGTGGCCATCTTGGCATGGCCATAATTAGTGGTTTGAATCAATGTGTAAAATGTTCACGATGGAAAGACAAATATAGCTGGTTTGAGTGGCTGTATATCTGCTCTGGTTGTATATACTCTACTAAACTTGGACTACAAAAATGTTTGTAAAAATAACAAGGTTAAAGAATTCTACTTCAAACTGCTCCACAGAACAGTGACTAAAAAAGAGCTTTCCTTGATCTACTGTATAGAATCAGACATGCTGTGTTTATTATGCCAAGAACCCGAGTCAATAAGCCACACTTTCCTAAACTGTCATTGGTCAAAACAATTCTTTTCTGAAGTCATCAAATAGTCCACCATTTTAAGATGTTCACGTTCTTGATGGAAGACCTGCCAATTCAAGGAGAGTTTGAATGCACGGTTTAACATTGTCTACAGTAGAGAATATTATTTTATACTTTACATCAACATGACTTTGGTAATGCAGTAAAAGCCCAGTATAAGTTGGTTTCTCATAGACCTTCACATCAATTTGGGACCATTTCTGATAATCACCATTTCAAGAAAGGGAAGTTTGCCGTTGTCTTCAAGTTCCATTGTGAAACTGAATGAGGGACCCGTGCATTTCACTCAGTGTTAACAAGAATTCAGAGGCAGATGAAACATCGAACATTGTGCTGAGGGTGTCATCCACATAGTGCTTATAGAAAGCGGGCATCTAGTTTCGGTTTGACAAGTTTTCTTCGTTATTGCACATAAACGCATTTGCCATTAGTGGCCCGAGGGGAGAGCCCATGGCAACCCCTTCCACTTGCTCGTAGCAACCTCTACCAGCTCTATAGGGTTGGTTTTTGATTCCTTATTTAACCAATTGTCTTTGAAAGCTTTCAGTGCAAGGATTTCGATGGTTTCATGGTACGTTTGGGAAAAGAGACAAAACATCGTATGACACTAAGATGTCCTGTTCGTCGATTTTCATCTAGTGAAGATCATCAGCAAACTGGCTTTTACTGCATTACCAAAGCCATGTTGACGTAAGGTGTAACATTCACATTCTCTACTGAAGACAATGTTAAACCAGGCATTCAACCTCTCCTCGAATTGGCAGTTCTTCCATCAAGATTGTGAATGTCTTAAGGTCATTCCACTGAAATAGAACCTCCACTGAGATTTTTGTCAAACTTTGCCTATTGATTGTTCATATTAGAGCAACTTAAATTTTGAAATAAAAATGAGGGGTCCCCATGTTCGTTTAGGAGCAACAGCACCTTTTTTATACCCATATAAATCCTTATAATAAGACCATGATTGTAGTCATGATTGCTTGCTAGATTCACGTTTCCGACGATTACTTCTTGTTCTACACTGAGAATTGGTCCATATTTATTTTACACAGAAAAATTTATTACTCAATTCAAAACAACAGAAAAAAATGATAGGTCACCATACTCGTTTGCGAGAAAATGACGATTTACCACTATGGCGAGGTCCAGCTGTAAAGAAAAAGCCGCCATTTTTTAATGCGCGTGCACTAATCACGTGTGAAATTATGTGCAGTAGGGATGCGCAATGCAATACTGGGGAATGACCTTAAAATGGTTTTTGCTTGCCTGCACTGTCCTGAAACCCTTGTAGAGAACACCATCAGACATTTTATTGATGTGAAGGTTACTGAGAATGTGTGTTCTAAACAACAAGTATCTGATTAACAACATGCTCCACCAGCATTTTCTTACGGTTCAAAGACCAGAAATCAGCAAACGCAGTAAGACACCACTGTGATCTCACAACAGGAGACCCATACAAGGGGCGTGTCTGTTTGTATGTTTGAAATCTAAAGAAATGTTCAGGAATATTGAAGAGTCTTGACATCGTAAACTTATATTGAGTAATGTCTATGTTAAAGCTCAAAACAAATGTAAACCTACCTCGGTTATTGTGTATTGTCGTTTCTGCAGCTCAAAATGGCGAATTTGAGTGATTTGGTGGGTTTTGAGTTCACTGTTACACTCTATAAGAGACGAAATTCTCCTCTTATAAGTCAACGCAAACCCCACCAAATCACTCAAATTCACCATAGGTCAACAATTGGCAACCATGTAAAGGATGAGCATGGAAAGGATCCGGAGACCATTGGAAGCAATTTCCAGATTTTGAAAAAATGTCAGTGAACTCGACTGTTTGATTTTTGAAATGTTCTTTTATTCAAAAACTTAAACCAAAACTGAACAAATAGAGTGACTCGATCCATGTGAAGCTATTTACTTAATTATTTCACTTTTAATATCATTTCTATCACGTTAGAGTTTTCTTTATCATTCATGCCACAATTTTCTAGTATTGTTCCTATGTAAATATTTTAGAGTTTTAGTCAGTGTCTCATCAGCATTCTTATAATCCATTGTATATATCTAAGCACATACAAAAATTTTATTTTTCAACCTGAAAGTGACCATCCAACAGTCAAATGTTTTTTAATGTTAATTTTTATTGTGAAATCCGGTTTTAAAAATTTATTGATTCGAATAAAATGCAGCTAGAGAAATCATGTATCAAAATACAGTTTAAGCTAATTATAAGTACTGTTTTCGTCTAAAGTGCAAGTAATTTTTTTCTTTCTTGAAATCAAAATACGGTTTAAGCTAATTATAAGTACTGTTTTTGTCTCAAGTGCAAATAATTTTTTTTCTTTATTGAAATTAAATATTAAGTACCTGTTATTATACAGTTTAAGCTAATTATAAGTACTGTTTTCGTCTCGAGTGCAAATAATATTTTTTCTTTATTGAAATTAAATATTAAGTACCTGTTATTATCAGTAACCACTGTTTATTTGTATTGTTTAGTTCGGGCAACTTTATTGTAATTAGTGCAAGTGTAGGTTAATGTAATTTTATCATTGTATATATAAACAGGGTAAAGTTATATAGGATTTTCAGAATGTGGTCGTTGGCCATATCAACAGGGTGGCAGCATTAGCAGGATTTTCTTGAAAATGCATGGGCTGTATTAATGAGGTGACCATAAGGCAGGGTTCCACTGTACATATTTACATGTACTTTAAATTTAAAATGTTATTTTCATTGTGGGTTAATTACCACAGACATTTTAAAAGTAATGACATCTCTCATCATCCTTTTCAGGTTATGCAGCCAATTTGTCTGAAAATATGCAACAAAGTTACAGTGTGCAGTCATCTTAGATGAATGACATGCAAGCATGGATTGGAACACCAACAGACCAACAAGCCCATCGTTGAAGGTTCCAGGCGAGAATCTTTATTCTCACTCTAGAGTTTTAAACTTGTATACCTTTTTATGAGAATCTACAGGCCTAAGTTATATATCAGATGTTTCTGGGTTATCAGAGGATTGTTGTTAGTGGTAGTTCAGACATGTTTCACTGTGTGTTAAAATGTAAATTTGAAATATCTGTTTTTATGGTAGAAATGAAGGAAGAGAAGAATTTACAATGTAGGCATTTTGTTATATGTGTAAATAATTTGGTATGGATTAGGAAATAAAGGAATTTTTATTGAACGATTGACTGATTGTGTTTAAATACATGTATCATGATTGCTGTCCTGCTCTTACTAGGGATTTTTGTGTTCTAAATGACAAAAAACCCTGAAAATTGACAATAATGTACGGTACTAGAAAATTATGATTGTTTGTCATCGCTCAAATTCCAACTTAATGGTTACAATTAACGTTTTCAATGGTGATTTCAATGATGGTTTTGTAACATGATTCATGATTTGAAGAAAAAAGAGGCTTGTGATTTGTGATCCAAATGACCAAGTCCCCCTACCATGTTTACTAACCTACCCTAGAAGAAGAAAAAAATGGAATAGCAGTTATGTACAGGCTGAAGTTTATTGTGATTTCATTCACAAAATATCAATATTAAGTCACATTCCTTGGCCTGTAGGGTGGCCCATCTTTTTGTCTGCTAATGGCCCAACCTCCATGAAGACTGCCATCTGTCGCTGATTAAGATTCATCCACTTTGTACTACAAGTGTCAATACATGATTCCTGTTCAAAATTAGAATGAGGAGAGAAGAAAAAATAAATGATATCACAACATAACAGGAAAACCAAATGTCTGTTGGCTTCATCCCACCTCGTCATAAATCAGTGCTGCATAGGTTGGAATTAAATGGCTATGAACAAAGGCCCATAGCCACTTTGATAAAATAATTCTTTTCTGATCTTAACCGATTTTACAAAGAGCAAAATATTTTTCCGGCCCAGTAAAAGTGGGGAAAACAAAAATTCTATTTGCAAGCAAATATTTTAATGGTGGCCACAGGAAGTGAGCATACTTTGACATTACACTACACAAGAAAACAATATGTCAAGCAGTAAACATCTCAAATTAATATTTTTAAATAAAAAATGGAAGACCCATCTCACAACTACTGGCAAATTTTCACTGATAATTTTCATATTTAGTGTGCACTACAAAAATGTGGTCCTCTCCTTGTATGCAGTTTCTAGGGGAAATTGGGGTAATATGTAAAATCATCGTAATCCAAGAACCTGAAATATGATTTTTGTCCGCAGGAAAGCAATCAATATAAGGGCTCTCTAGCCCCAAAATAAAGTAAACCTAAGAGAGTTATCACTGAAGAAGTTTAATCCACTGATTGCCTGAAATTACTTGGGGTATCAATAGACAAAGATCTCGCATTCAAGGGCCATTTTTAACACCATTTGCAGGAAAGGCAGCCAATGTGTAGGGGTTTGAATGAGACTGAGGAACTTAATACCCACTAGCACTAAGCTAAACTTGATCTACTCTATTGAACTCACTGTCACCTTGTCTGGCATTTTTTGTTGTGCTAGTGACAGAAGAAAATTGGAAAGAATCCAAGAAGGGGCACTCGGTGCACATTATGTGCTTCTTGATGTCCTTTATGTATTTTTATCTTGTACATCTTATGCATTGTTTTCTTATAATTTATATTTTTATATTGTAAATATTTTTGTGTCCCCATTTAGCGGTTTTGTTACAACTGCTATTTTAGCCTGACACTTCAGGTGGCCAAACACAATTTCCGCGCCCCCTCTTGTTAATGCCATTTAGCGTGCGCACAAGGATTACACAAAGCAACCATGGCGTCAATACAGGGATCATTTTATTTGGTCAATGCCCTCGCTATCTGTCCATTTTTTCTTCATAATTGAACACAGTGTATTTATGACTTTACTCTTTTATCAAAAATGTATGTTAGAAAAGGTGACGATGCAATAATAATAATAATAATAATAATAATAATAATAACCAGCTTCAATATCATCAATAGCTGTGCGAATCTTTAATAATAATAATAATAATAATAATCACTTTATTTAAGTGTTGATGTATTTAGCACTAATGTGCTAAATACACAGTTCTCAGATTTTGCAAAGAACCCAGCAATTCTCAGATTTTTCCTTTTTACTGAAGGAACCCAGTTAAATGCAGTGCATGTGTAGTAAGGTAAAAAATTGCGATTGAAGGCAGAATAGCTTTCTTGGAAATATGCCTATTTCTCGAGAACCACCCATTAGAATTTTACGAAATTTGGCACGAAAATACTTTACAAAACAAGTAACTGGAATATGGAAAAAAAATTGAAAATTGACAGAGGTGATTCTAGATATTCCAGTTAAACTTCTACAAGTGAAAGATCCCTCTGTTAAACTATTATTAAAATAGTGCTCACTTGTGAGCATTATTACAATCCTGTTGCCAGCAAATGAAAAAGAAAATCTAACGACTAGATTTTCTGCAAACAAACAAAACTGATTTTAAAGACCTGTTTATATTTATTCATGTTGCCATGGCAACAGCACATATGTCAGCTTAGCTATCAAAAATGCGAAGTTTGTGTTGTTAACTTGGGTGTAGCCATTTTTGGCGACCAAAGGATCAAGGGTTTTAGAGAAAAAGACTTCTTACTAACCTGGTCTTCTTGGTCGGTACTGTAAGTTATGGACCGAGTTTTCTCCCCTTCAATTTATGGCTAAGGCGTGAAGTGCCTAGGCCATAAATCAAAGGGGAAACAATGAGGATCAGTAACTTACAGTATGGGCCGAGAAGACCAGGTTAGTAAGATATTTATTATATCTCCACTGTGTCTGACAGGTTCAGAATGATTTCTGTTCATGGTGAACGGCTTCAAATTTCTGACACGTTGAAAGCAAAACAAGTCAATTTCAAATCACTGTTAAGTCGTTAGCGAATTTTAGAGCAGTTTTCAATTGAGTGTCGTAAAACCAAAACCAAACCAATTACTTACCAATTAGACTACTAACTGGTAATTTTGGGTGCTCTAGCCTCCTGGTGCTTACCAGACTGATGGACATCATTTTCACTATGCAAAATTTTAACAGTCTCAAGCAGTTTCTAAGATTTATATTTTGATGGTCATTTTAACCACCCTTTATCAGTTTGTTGCTACATTCATGGTATCAAAGAACTACCCAATCAAAGGAGAACACATAGTTATCATCTTTGTGGCACAACAGATTGCCACAAATGTAGCAACAGTATGACCTGCTAAAAACACCCTTAATGTTAGCTTTAACTGCTTATAACTCAACGATAAGCTCAGTAACTCTAATTTTTTATAACATTTTACTAAATTATCACTAGCAGGACAGTACACACATTACATCTTGGTTGACCGATTCAAACAGTTGCAAGTTTATTACAGTGTGTTCAGCTTTTTTCAGTTAATGCAGTGACTTGATCTGCTAACATTGAAGGCATTATTTGACTCATGTTCAGGGTATTTTGAAGTAGCTGTAGTTAATAGATGTAATATAATGTTTAAGGCAATCGTTTCCTGTGAATGCTGTTTGATTGTTCTGTTGTTACAAATAAAGGACAAGTATCAGTCTTGTCTGTAAACAAAAGTTCATTTCTAACTTAAGTACACTATTTTGCATTTTAGAGTATTTTAAGGTGCAAGTTAGATTTGTAATTGCATGGATGCTTATGGTAAATATATCTGTGTTGGGTATGGTCTACTTATTGCTTGGTAAATAAGATGTTTGTGGGAACTATATTTGGCCTAATGGTATTTAGATCACCATTTTCTGTTGATATTTTGAGATAATTTGGACCTAAGCTGGATATTGAAGGAAGTATTTGTTCAACATGTTGGTTGAAAAGTCAACAAATATAATCAAATTAAATGGAAAAACAATGAAATTTAACTGTTCCCACAGTAAAGACTGCAGTTGTTGGCCTTCCAATGGGCTTGCTTTCAGTTAAAGATTCTTCAACTGTGTTGATTCTTCAACTTCAACTCTCCCAAGGAGAGTTATTGCACAATTAAGGGGGGGGGGGGGTCTCAAAATCCAAAATGTTTTACAGAGTAAGAAACAAGAGTGAAATTTTCAGGGGTATGGGAGGGGGTTTCAAACCAAAAAACCCTCTGTATGAGGGTTTGGGATATTTTCTGGAACAGTACAATTGAACTTTTCAAGGACAAATTCAGTAGCAACATCCAGCAACATCTTCAGATGCCTCGGGGAGATGGGTAATTTCTTCTATTTCCAGAAAATATTTCTTCACAATTGGTGGGACATTTTTTAGTTTTTGTGCACTTCACGGAACAATTCTCCACCTATATCCTGGGATCTCCTGGGGATGGAGAAGGACAGGTTTACTTTGACAGGTGCTTAAAAGGAAGATGGTGCACTCTCACCTCCTCTGTGGTTACTTTGCGATAGTTCAGATTGGTTACACAGGCAATGAAACAGTTCTGAGTAAGCTTGTTGTATAACTGGAGGAATTCTTTGTACTGAAAGAAAAGGAAACCCCACCTTGTTGTTCAGTTGATCATTACAGAATCAAAGTCGATACAAGCAGTGATATACCAGGCAGGCCACTACGCATTTAAGTTTACACTCTACTTGGTTATGATTATGTCCATCTCGCCTGCGCACAGTTTTAGGTCTCCATTTATTCATGAATAAATCGAGACCTAAAACTGTGCGCAGAGTGCCAAACAAGAAGAACAAAAACTATGCTTATACATATCTAACTCTATCCGTGTAAGCTTACATTTTTGAATTCAAGGAAGTCATTAGCTTTCAATAACAATACACGCCCTCAGGATCGGAAGAACTAAGAGCCAAGCACTACAACTAACTTGTTCGACTGAAATGTTGTTAGGAAATCGTAATACCCTACACGCTCTACACTTAATAATGCGAGGCACAAGGAAAAAGACTCACATTTCGAGCTGCTAGGTCCTCCGCTATAAACCTGTCCATAAAACACAATTTCAAATTTGCTTACATACAACTTTTTAGGGATTAAGTCGATCTATAAGAGTGACACTTTCAACCTAATCTTCATGTAAGCTACGACCGCCTGATGCTACCAACGCGCGCGAACGCGCGCGCGCAATCTGGGAAGACTGGTGCGAGTGAAGCTAGGATGGAAGGAGGGAGGAAATGCTGTTTCTTTTCCGTGGTAATTTTCACGTTATTTTTCCTTACACATGGACAGTTTTTGCAGCGCGGTGAAGCTGCAAACTCTAAATTTCTTCCAGTAGTTATCAACACGTGGGGACCTCCTTTTACAAATGCGACCGCTGAAGGTAAGCCTAAAATCACATTCGAGGTGATTCCGTCGCAACAGCCTTAATTAAAAGTGCAACTGAAACGAAATTTTCGTATTGAAGATTTTTGCTAAATAATGAAGTTTGAAACTTTCCTTCAAATTCTTTCCATTTTTTCGCGAATAGCACGTGAAAATTACTCTTTTAGCTGCCCTAAGTCGGCATGATGTTGAGCCCGAATGGCGGCCATTTTGGCGCGGCTAAAAACAACCTTGTGACGTCACTGTAATATATGAGAGTGGTTTCAACCTCGTTCCCAGGCTCTCTCTTCTCTGCCCCCTTTGTCACTGGGAGATACACCCTGGTTGCAGTAGCTGGTCACCTGTGACACAAACTTTTCCACTGGGGTAGAGACAACTAATATTTTTTGTTGATCAACTGAGGTGAAAGAAAGGTAACCGCTGGTCATCGCTATATCCAACCACACACGGCAAATGTGCAGTACCAGAAAATATCCATACTTCCCCCGCAGAAGGGATTGGAATTTCCTGGGGAGGGGGGGTGGGGGTTCTCTAAGACCAAAAAAATTAAAGAATTGTATCAAGTTTAATTGGATTTTCCAGAGGAGTAGGGGGGGTTTTGGAAAAAATCCCTTCCGTGGGAGATCGAGGTATGGATATTTTCTGGAACTACACAATATACTATATACTATATACTATATACTATATATAATTCTCCAGTCCTATAATTCTTAAGCTTCAGACAGGACAAATGAAATATATTTATATATCCAGTGTACTGAAGTATCAATACTAAGAAGGAGTAAAACTGTTTCACAGTGTTGTTGCCTGTATTGATCTCGCAGCACATTGTTCGTGCAACATAGAGCAAAGGGCGAAATTATGGGGGCCAGGTCTACTCGCCTGAAAGAGCAATTACAAGCTCAGTACAGTAAACTCAATACCAAAGTTAAGTGGTCAGCTAGAGCAGAGGCTGCTGCCCAGAAACAGGAGCAAGGTACAGTTTACAGAATCACCAAGCAAATCTGTGGAGGGCAACGGAGAGGGAAGGCACCTATCTGTAGCAAGCAAGAGGCATTACTAACTACTGAGAAGGAACAGGAAGAGTGATGGGCGGAACACTTTCAGGAAGTACTTAACAAGGAGGCTCCGGAGAAGCCAGCTGCTGCTCAGGATGCTGAGGAAGAACTTGACATTAACATTGAACCACCAACTAAAGAAGAGATCGTGGAAGCCATTAGAGATCTTAAGAACAGTAAAGAACCTGGGCAGGACCAGCTTAATGCTGAGCTCTTTAAATGTCATCCAGAGCTTGCAGCAGAGATATTACACCCACTCTTTGCTAAGGTGTGGAATCGTCAGGGTATACCAGGTGACTGGAACAAAGGGGTCATCATACCAATTTTTAAGAAAGGCACACTGTCTGACTGTAATAATTGGTGGGGTATCACTCTTTTATCCCTACCTAGTAAAATCTTCTTTAAGGTTATTGTGAAACGTCTTTCTTTGGCAGTCAATGAAGTGCTGCGACAGGAACAAGCCAGTTTTAGAAAAGGCCGAGGCTGTGCAGAACACATTTTCTCCTTGAGAAACATCATTGAACAGTGTCATGAATGGCAGAGAGGATTGTACATCAATTTTATTGATTTCCAGAAGGCTTTTGATAGCGTGCACAGAGAGAGTCTATGGAGTAATCTCAGGGCATATGGAATACCTGCACACATTGTCCGAGTGATAAAGCAATTCTACACTGACTTTTGTTGCTCGCTGTGAGGCTCTGACCTGAGCTTCCATGTCAAATCGGCCGTCCGCCAAGGATGTGTTATGTCAGCGCTACTGTTTAACATTGTCCTTGATTAGGTGCTGTCTCAAGCTACTGAAGACAGAAGGAGAGGAATATGCTGGACACTGTCAACTGTTCTGGAGGATTTGGATTATGCTGATGACATTGCTTTGCTATCCCATTCTTTTAGTGACATGCAGGAGAAAACTGACCAGCTTAACAGATTCTCTCGGCAGGTAGGGCTTAAGATCAGCCCTCAGAAGACAAAAGTATTGCCTGTCAACATCTCAGCACCATTGCCGATCAGAGTGGGGCAGCTAGACCTTGAAATGACCCCACAATTCACCTATCTGGATAGTACAGTCTGCAGTGATGGGGGGGCTGACATCGACATCCGACAGAGGATTGGTAAAGCTAGAGGAGCCTTTGCAAAATTGCGACCCATGTGGAGAAGCAGAAACTACAGCAGAAGAATGAAGATTAAGATCTACGAAGCTTGTGTACTTTCTGTGCTACTCCACAGATCTGAATGTTGGAGAATGACTGTGCATGACTTGAGAAAGCTGCAAAGCTTTCATACATCTTGTCTCCGAAAAATCGTGCACATCTTTTGGCCAAAAAAGATCTCCAACAATGAGCTCTTTAAATTGTCAGAACAGGAGGACATGAGTATTGTTCTTACACGGAGACGATGGAGTTGGGTTGGTCATGCGCTCCGCAGAGAATCTACC
>Ga0126338_10001253_pt1 | contig 16166 bp, 12 predicted proteins | sample OrbCmetagenome_2_FD_92529 | JGI IMG/M metagenome (GOLD analysis project Ga0126338, IMG submission 92529) | Coral microbial communities from Petempiche,Puerto Morelos, Mexico - Orbicella C C metagenome | ecosystem: Host-associated > Invertebrates > Cnidaria > Coral | place: Petempiche,Puerto...
GGGGGGGGGGGGGGGGGGGGGGGGGGGGGGGGGGGGGGGGGGGGGGGGGGGGGGGGGGGGGGACGGGCTTAGAAACTAGACTCGACTCGACTAAATACTCAACTCAACTCAACTCAACTGGACTCGTTTCGTCTTACATGTATGTCTCTCGTGGGTTCGCCGCTCCCGCCACTGGCTCAAACACGAGAGCCGGTTCCCAGGCTATAGCATACGTTACGCATACACTTGGCCGGAACACGAAATAACGAATTATCCCGCTCAGGGGGATATACCTCCTATCTGCATTTTGCACACCTTCATCTTTCACGTCGTCTGAACTGCGCTCACATCAAGGATTTCGTGAATATTAAAGGTGAGCTAAAGGTAGCATGTGAGGTTGTGCATGTGACACTCTTGACTGGCTTTACTATCCCCTCCGAAACGATAAAAAAGGGGGCGGCAAACTTTATCTTTTTTGAAAATAACATCGCTGGAATGTTCCCTGACTTCATGAGTTTCCTTTGTGTTTCTTAGCTGTGAGTCAAGTAAGAATTAGCGAGTGGTTAGGGCGCCGGAATTCCGGAGGTCGCAGGTTTAAGTCTCGCTCTGACCACTAAGCTGAAGCTGTTTCTCGGTAGACCAACTGCTCGGCCACGCTTGTAAATAGCCAACTGGTATGCCTCCTGCCAGATGGAATTTTTAACCATGATATGTTCATTTGTATTATTTGTTTCATCATTTGGTTTCATTGGCCCTGAAAAGCCCCGTTGGGGGAATGGTCAATTAAAGATATTTTTATTTCTTTATTTAATTCGCGTTTTGGAGCCTCTAATCATCATCATCATCATCATCATCATTCTTCTAACACCTCACGGTGGTGTGTGAGGCCGCGCTCCAACTCTTTCCACCTTGCACGGTCTTTCGCCATATTTTCAATCTGTGTCCACGAGGTAAAGCCTTGTCTGCGCCATTCACTCTCAACCGTTCAACGCCAGGTTGTCTTGGGTCTACCTCTCCTTCTTCTACCTTCAGGGCTCCATGTTAGACACCTTAGCATTGTTGATATCCTCAAGCCTTAGAACATGGCCTAACCATCTCCAGCGCTTATCTGTAATCATGTCAGAAACAGGCATCATCCCAGCTTTTAAGAATAGATCTTTGTTAGTAATCTTTTCTGGCTAGAAGATTCGAAAAATTTTCCTCGAGCACCTTCTCTGGATTCTGTCCAATCGGCAGGCATCATGTTCAGTCATCTTCCATATTTCTGCGCCATATCGTAGAACAGCTAGGACATTACTCTTGGAGATTTTAAGTTTGGTCTTGTAGCGGTAAGCTGATGAATTCTGAAGTGTAGGAAGTGTAGAAAACAAGATACCCAAGATGGCGGATGCACAGAACACGTTTTATTGATACGAGCATGCGCCCGTAAGAACCGCTGACCACTACAAATTCCATGATGGTTTGAGTTTTACAAAGGCACCTCTGGCAAGGGATAGTCTCCTGCTGATATCCGTCTCTCCTCCGCTGGTTTCCCCATCTCAGAACCAAGGCAGACAAATTTGTCCACATCCTCCAAGGGTGCTCCGTTCATAAAGATTTGATGCTGGGAGTTGCTATTGAGCCTCACGATATTGGTTTTCTTAGTGTTGAATTCTAATCCAGTGAAACATGCAATGGCTTGTAACCTGCTTGATTTCTCCTGCATATAGCCTCTAGTCAAGGGTGAGCTTAATACGACTATCAACGGCCGGACCCAGAGAATCTAGCAGGCAATTGGCGCAGCGATCGTGTCAGAAGAACTAATAAGCTTAGCCATCGTTTTGACTATGACGTCTTCTTCCATTTGGACCCTGATCTCAAAATTTGAAGATTAAGCGCAGAACCCTCTGTTCACCATAAAAGCAAAGAGTATTTGGTAAGACGTTATTCTCGGCTTTGGTCCTGGCAACCAGTCGAAGTTGTCTTCTAATTTTTACAATCCGATATATGCCCTTTGACGATAAACCCTATTCATCGAATTCGTTCATCTTAAAATTGGCCAGGCAAGTATCCTCGGCGTCATTATCATTCTTTAGAATAAACTTTCATTCGTTTCAGCTAGTTAAGATTTTCTCTAAGTTATGTAGTTCCATTTGCTCTTACCGCATGATGCTCTTTTACGAAACTATAGTAGCCGTATAGAGTACCTCACCTCCGTGCACGCCCCCAGTGAGGTGCTGAATAACAAAATAAGGGAATTTAACCAATGACGACCGCGACCCCAAGGACAACGCCTAGTAAAAAATAAACATATGATTTTACCTTCGCATTTCGCAAATGTCTAGATCTGTTCAGAGCGTCTATTGATCTTAGATTTTACTCAAGCTAAATATGTAATGCTAGTCTTCAATGCCAAAGAAACATACAAAAACTTAGCCGTCGTCGTTCGCGTTCCTCAGACTACGCAGAAAGTAGTCATTTCGCGTTGTTGTTTTGCAAAGGACGGCAAAGAAATTAAATGTACCAAGACGTATGACGCACGTGTACAGCTATTGTCCTACTCATTAAACCTTTTGTTTGGTGGCGTTCTCGTTGCCTTTGCCGTCTGATATTGCTTTTGGTACATTTTTACTTTCGCAGAATAAAGAGACAGCATGCAATGCTGTTCGCACAATGCATTTCTCCGTTTAACTCAGGAAAGACCCAAAAACCAGTCTCCACTGTTCGCGAAGTGGAACACAGATGGCCCACGTACCTACAAGTACTTTTCGGCCTTGCCTGTGAACCTTGAGACAGAGACACATATACATGCAGGAAAGCAATAGCACAGGTTTTGTATTTTTGTATTTTTTATTTTTTTTCATATGTAACATACAGGGCAGTGAATTGCAAGTGCGAAAAGCAAACTTTCGTTGCTTATCACAATGGGCAATTCCGTCTATGAAATCCGCCTGCAGGGAATCATGGTAGTTGTATTCGTCAACTTGGACAGGATATTGTTTTGATGAATACAACTACCATGATAATCACATCCATCCCTATCTCTCTCTCAAAATTGAAAACACAATTCAAGCAATTTTTTTTTTAATTTGAATGCGTAACATCAAACGACAAAATGCAACCCCTGCTTGAATACAGACACAGTCCTCTGGCGGTTAGAGCCGGAAGTCCTGCGATAAGTACTGACCCGGTCAGAATTGGACCACCCTATTCAGTCGACACTCTGGACTCGTGATTCCAGTAGACTGATGCAAGGCACTCATGATACCTAAAGTGCAGTGACAAAAAAGGGACGGGCTTTCAACAACGGGTACGGAATACTTAGTCCTGAACCGACTGCAACTTCACCTCGGGACGAAGAAGTAAACAAGCACCAAGTGAAGCGCGCGAAACTCTCCACCCGGATTGGAATCACGTGCATGCCGTTCCGATTTGAAATTGAAAATTTTATTCCCTAATTTTTATTTTGTTGGGATTTTTTTCTCAGACACGAGTTGTTGAATTGTAGACTTGCTCAGTCAAAGGTCAACTGTTATGGTGTACAAGTTTCCAGCACTTTCCAAGACTTAGATTTTGATGGGTCGATAAAACCACTTTTTACTATACAGTTGATGCTACAATCATGGTATCAAAAAAATGCTCAGTAATTGGTGAACACGTTGTAATTTTCGAAAATTTTCAAAACTTTAAGATATGAACCCCATGAACAGATTTTTGAAAAGTTCGCTAAAAGCTGCGTCTTATCTGCTAATCAAAATTTGATAATATAAAAAAATTTCACCTTGCCGCTTTTGAATCATAAGCCCTTAAAGCTAAAATTATGGGTGTTTTTAGCAGGTCATACTCATTTTGGATTTTGCATGCGGAAAATTGCGAGACAATTATAAACCATGCTTGAATACAGACTGTGCGTGCTGTTTCAGCAGAAGCCCCATTGCGCTCTTGGAGGTTTCCCTGGTCGCAGGCCGTTGATGGCCTTGCTCAGCTCTTCCAGGGTTGAGTCGCTCGTCCACGTCCCCTGAGTTTCAATAGCACTGCACTGCTGTGTCAGAGATGTTACACTTGAGTATAGGTCAGAGCTAGGGCAGTGTTCCACTCACCTGTCGATATAATGCCATCATTCGTAAGGGACTTCAGCTGCGCTTTTTTCTTCTGCCCTGCATGTACCGACAACGTTATAAATGTCATGTTAAACACATCATGAGACCCTGCTTGTGTCAACTATGGTTTGCATGGCTTGGCACCAACGCAGCCAGAAATATATTATTACGTTAAAAGAGCTATTTTCAAATCCTACAGGAAAATTGGTAGTCAATCAATAAATTTACTGCTGTAATGAGAGACATGAGAGTTACTAATGAAAGAAGCTACATCATAAGACATCTCCCCCGTGACAGGACTAATGAAGCCCGAGCTAATAAATGTTGCGGTCCTTGACTCGGGTAGATTTTGAAAAAATAAACTGGTCTGCTTATACCTGCTTACATACACACTTGCTTTATTCGTCCCTACTGGGCTTTTTAGAATATTCGTGGCGGATCCATGCAGTTTGCGTAAAAATATTTTCGCGTCCTGTTTACGAAGGAGAATTCTTGGTGGCTCAACCTTTTTTCAGGATCAAGATCAGAATTTATGGTTAAGGTGCCCTCGTCTCGCAAGACAGCGATATTGTACAGGCTTTCAATAAGTATTTAAATTTATCCGTCCACCAAAGTTATTACATAGTTTTTTCTCAACAGTGTTGTTTCTAATTTCTACTTTGAGATAAGCCGCCGTTCTGTCGAAATACTCGGGATATTTCCTTTTTTGCACTTGCAAATGACTATCTTTCAGTATGATCACTGACAGAGTCAGGTCCTTTTTAAATAGTTTATTTCTCGCGAACAAAAATCAAATGCACAACGAAAAGACCTGCCACTGCATATTAATAAACTGCCGTAAACATGACTTATAAGAGTTTTACCACAAGATCAGTTCCTTCGCAAGTAAGAGTTTTTCGTACAAACGAAATCATCACCCCACTGCGAATGACACCCACTGCTTCATGAAAATACTCAAAAATCAGAATACAGTTAATGATCTGCCCATCAAACTTCCATGTCGCTAAGACATGCGCATTGTTGTGACACAGCCACTTACAAAAATTCATTTTACACCTACGTAATCCATCTTAACATCAACTGAAAAAACACGGATGGAGTGTTGATGTTACTGTACAAATGATAAATATTTAAAATTCAATGGAAAAATGGTAAAAGTATAATTTTGTCTCCCTGAATGTGTTTTGGACATCAGCAATGGACTAAATAAGTGATAACTGGCCTTGGCGAAAACAGGTCAATTCCAATGATGTAACAGCATTTAAGAAAAGTAGTATTTCTCTTGGAAAGCAATCATGTTTGTTGTTATTGTCGGTGAAATTTAAAGTCCCAAACAAATGTGTGCTACCATTAACTTCTAAATGGAGTAAAACAATTATTTAAAAAGTGAAGTACCTTTTGCATTCGGCGTAATTTAGCACACGTGCATGATTTTACGTTAATTACAATTAACAGCACCTTTATTGTAATTAACGTACTGTAGGTAAGTTTATTGTAAGAATTGTATTGTAAGTAATTTATTGTAATTATATATTGTAAGTGAGCTTTTTTCAAATGAAAAAAAAAAAGGAAAATTACCAAAAAAAAAGATTTTACTTTTGCACCAGACAACGAAAATGAGGCGATCTAAAAAAAAAAAAACAGACATTTGTCGCTGGCTTGTCATATCTAACAAGTAACAAGCTCACCTCGGGAAAGAAAGTTGACATCAACAAAAGTGTTCAGAATATTTTTCTTTCATAATTAGATAAACCAAGGCAATCGTACCATACATGATTATAAAAAAAATTGTGATTATTTAAGCCTCTAAATTATAGCATTACCGTCCAATAATGACTGTCTCTTTCAGCTGAGCAGAGAAGAAAGGGGACCTTAAAAAGCACAAACGGCTTCTCGTCAACTGTTGACTTAGCTGGCTGCATGGTTCACAATTATTTTAAAAGAAAACAATGAAATAAACGCCAGCGAGAAACAAAAAAAACAAACAAACAAAAAAAAACGATTCGTGTCATTAACATCAACTTTTGCCAACATTAGCTGAGTTTCTGGTATATTACAGAATATTGTTGATTTTTAGAGTATGCGAGAAAATGTTTAGTTGAAAAGAACGATGAAATAAAGCGGAAAAATATGATCCTGATTACGAACTTGAGTCGTGCATGGGTGCAGGTGAATTATCTGTTTTCGATGGAAGCCCATTAGAGGTTTCGTTTCAATCAGCCAATCACTGCATTATCTCTGCTTTCTCTTCATTCTAAAATTAACAATTATCCATGCAAATGTTGTCTAAACTAAAGGGACGAGCGACTTCAGATGGTACATATAACCTAATGGACGTGTAAAATCAACAGCTGAGTACATCGTTTGATTATGAATAAAAATCAAAGATAAATGTGATTCTTTGACTCTTCTAAGAGATAACAATCTATAAAGAAACTTCAGTTTGGAAATTTTGGCTGTTCCGATGACATAAAATCACACCCACATTACATCCAGGTTATCATTCATCACAACCTACTTTACTAAATCCCGGTGTCTTTAAAGACCTTCAAATGTGCACTTAAGGGCAATCCTGGTTCAAGGTTTTTCGGCCTATTAAATTACCAATTACCAAAATAATTTTTATTCTACTACATATTTTTATCACTAGCTCGGATAAGGTGTTTTCTTAAAACCGTAAATAATTTTTCACCTGGTTTTCCAAGCCTTGGTTTCTTTTTTTTTTAAATAGAAATGCAAGATTTCAATGTAATGTATAGAGTTTCAACCTACTTCGATGGCTGGTGATGCATTGTTTAAGAAGTGCACACTAAGAATACCAAACTCAATGACACAATGCAGTTTTAAAAGTCTGTAAATTACCAACGTCAAGTTTGTTAGCATCTCATGTACTTTCGTGCTTTATTCGACTCGTTGTCTCGAATTTGTTTTCAAACGCACGAAAACTGTCATAATTATAAAATGTTTGAGTTTATTAATAAGTAAATTCATGAATATTTTCTCGACGCACATAAAAAGTATTAAGTGAATCTGATTTCGTTGATTTCTATTTCCTAAACTATAAAAATTTGTGGTAGATACACAGAACTGAATATTACTGCATACTAAAGACCAAGCTGAAATCATTCAAATAGTTAGTAGTTGTTTTGGCTATCTTTTGTTCCATTATTAGTCAATAACTATCATTTTTCTTCGTGACGGTGGGGTGTTGTGATAACAGTTTTATAAGAGAGCCATTTTTCCCGCAAAAAGGCAAAAAAAAAAAAAAAAGAACTAAAACTTCGAGAGAAGACAGAAATCGAAAAAAGTAAAGATGTTCGGTCTTTCATTTTTGTAAAAAATGCAAAATTAATTCGAGTAGCTGTATTTTGTTTCAGGTAAAGCAAGCGGAACATTGTTTGAAATGCTGTCGGAGTGTTCCTTTCAACTTTCTGTTTGCGGGTTTTCAGGCGTAAATTGCAATTTACCATGACAAAACTTCAAGCCATGTGTCAAAAATATATTGTATGTGCAAATCTTTAAAGTCTCTTGAAAATCATCAGCGAATGTTTCATCATCCTTTCTATTATTTTTTCTTCCGCTTAGGTTATCACCTACTCGTCAGCAACCAAAACTATATTTCTTCCATATAAAAAATAAACTTGCCATTTAGCAATGCGATATCGTGTACATGTCCTACAATGCCTTAACACTGAGGAGAGTAGAGTTTCCCTATTGAGGAATATAACACTGCCACATTAACCCGTGATATCGGCATACATGTCGAGGGCATGTCCAGTTGAATAAACATCCTTAAATGCAAAAAGTTTCTTGTTGAATTTTACGCCATGTCATACAGCAAATGCGAATAGTGATGAGTCGTTTAATCGACCAGGGCAGTCCATTAGGCCGCCCTCCTTTAAATTAAGCTGTCAAAAATGCTTGGCGATAATTGTTGAAAAACAAATTTTGGGGCCGATAAACGGAATAAACCACTATATTTAGTCCGATTTCCCAGCAAGACCGAAAGGCGAAACTGTAAAATACCCAAGAAATAAATAAAAGATGGATTTTAATAATGGAAATGTCACATGTCACGTCATTTTTACCCATATTTCGGTTGCCGCAAAGTTTGCTTAGAAATCGGACTATTTGGTATAATACTCAATAAAACGGGAACAACGAGATCAGTTTCTTTTTGAAAGAACCGCGTTTCATTTTAGCGAGCTTGAAATTCGCAAAAGGTTCCGCTAACGAAAAAGACGAATTTGTACATTGCAAACATTCAATCTATAACGGGCGATAAAGGCATGTTACCTGCCGCTGCCTAATTTATAAGAAAATGATTAAATGAACTTTTACGTGAAACATTCGATTTACATTCTCCGCTTTATTAACAAACTGCAACTGAACCAACGAAAAGGTAAGGAAATTGATTCAGTTCGCTTCCAGCAAAACTTTGCGGTATCTTTAGGGTGATCCAAGAGAGGCAGGAAACCAATACAGAGAACAATTTCTTTTCGCTGCTGAATTTGAAACTGAAATTAAACTATCATAGGCCCTTGTCAGCATACATGGTTTATATTTAAATGCGTGCAAATAGATAGATCTTCCTACGCGAGCAAAGGGGGCGGATAAATCAAAACAGTTGAACGCCGACAAAACTTTACTAAATCTCTAATCACTGTTTCATGGCCACATACAGTGCCTGGGGATTCATAATCATAAATTGCTGGATGAAAATAATATAGGTACCTTTGCATACGACTGTTTCGTCTTTTGAAATTATATTTGCTTAAACTGTTTGCATAAGATGTAAAATGAGAGGGCAGTGTCACTCGCAAGGCCAGCTGTCCTGTGCAATAATTGAGGCTCTACTATAGGACTTAAGCAAGCATGCTTTTGACGTAAATCACAAAATTAAACTTGTTTGCTTCTTCAACTACGTCTTCCCTTAGATTACAGCTTTGAGTACTTTGACCCAAGGAAGAACAGTTTTTATATTATACCACAACAGCTTGCAAATTCAGCCCGTAAAGTGGGCTCGCGCGCAAACAACCACTTCTTTTGACTCTTTTAAACTCGGGAAAATGTTTACGCTTTAAGTTTGAAGATGTCTTGTGTGACGATGTTTTTGACGAGATAACATTTATTTTAAAAAATTCAAAACAGCAACTTCCTGTACAGGAGTCGAATACATTTGTTGGATTTGCATTTTCGCGTTAAAAGAACACGACCTGACATCTGTTTTATATTTCACATTTATTACTTGTGTTTTGTTATCGCCGTGAATTTTGATAATTCCAGCGGAAAAGAAAACCTCTCTTTCTTTATCTCATCGTTAATGAAAGCACAATGGTTATCTTTTGCTTTAGACTAGCCCGACGAAACTGAAAAAAAAGCGGTTTACTGCGATTTCCTGTGGACAGAAACATAGCTTCTATTGAATCAGCTTTCTACATTGAAACTGACATTATGCTGCTATTTTGGATTCCGTTTCCCAGGTCCACGAGGAGAAGAAATGGAAAGAATAGTCGTCATGCCATAAATAACAGACGAAAACTGAATACAGCGCTTTGTCAGGCAAATAAATATCTCTTCTACGTTGGAAGTTGTCCAATTCCGCCGATTGTCTTTCACAATCTTCGAATTGCGAAAAGCTAGCGTGGTTGTTGACAATAAAAAGGGAAAGCACAACTTTTCCTGTCGAAACAATTCTGCCCTTTTGCAAGGATAATCAGTTGGAACAAACTAGAACTGAATAATTTTTTTTTTTCTCAGAAGGTTTCAATTTAAATTTCTTGTATAATCAAGTTAAATATGCCGAAGTCAGTTTAAAGTGCCGGGGCAATATACTAGTTTCGCACGTTTTCGCGAGGTGGATAACAATAACAATAAATGATTGGATCACGTTGCTAAGATGCCGTTATCGTTCACCCAAGCTACCAGCCTAATATCATTCGACAAAACCTCTTTCCTCAATATCTCGAGGAAATGCGTAATTACGGTTTTACAAGCAAGGGTTTTCGCTGGTTTCTATGTTACAATATGCTCTCATATTCATCGATTTGCAAATGCTAATGAAAAAGTAACCCATTGATTATTCAACAAGCTTAACAAAGATCAAAGAAAATTTACTGTTCAAAGTTTTCTCAGTACACAGGGTTGTTCTCAAAGGGGCAATGGCCATCGGCAAGTAAAAAGGAATCGTTAAATTGAATTTATTTTTTCGCCAATAATTGTATCGGCGTCAGAAAACCTCAAAATTCGCTAATCATATCAACATTACGTCTGGCAAGGCCGCGCTCATTTGACAGTCGAATAAATTGAAGCAATGGCACCACTTGTAATGTACATGTCTTTTTTCTGGCTTAAAAAATATTTTGCCGATACTTAGCGTCAGATGGCACGTAAAAATAGTAGTTCTGAAAATCGTGAACTGTTTTCTCACGGTTGTCTCCTTCGCGAGAGCGCGCCAAAACCGCCTTCACTCGCTCGATAACAGGTGGTTGAGAATAAGGAGAAAATTTTCATCCACGCTTGCTGTATCGATGTTCTTTTCTTCGACGCTGGTGGATTTATCCTTCTCATTCATTATTTATGAATATAGGCTCGAGACAACTTATCCATTAGTTTATTTTTGTTATCCAGTCATCTTCAGGCAAAAAGCACGCGCATCGCCAGAAAGACAAACTTGCTAAACGAACTTTGCATAAAGTTATTTTTTTCCTCAGAATTTGCTATCGTTCCGCCGCTAAACAAACGCTTCGTTTAGCTCTAGCGATTTCTTATATTTCAGTTTATACAGATGTATAAATCAATCAGAATGCACATCTATCCTTAATGTTTTTATTTCAATAAATGGTTTATTTCCTAAGGAATATCAAAATTAACATGTATCGCAGAGTTAAAGAAATGTTCAACGCCAACGCTACAAATTTGCTTGAGAGCTTTTTCGGTTAATGACACTTTTGATGTGTCGCCAAAAGAGATCTAGCCGCATTCATTAAAGCAGTTCAGTAGACAAAACGACAAGGTAAAATTGAAATCTTGTTTAATTTTTGACCGTGGAAGCGCCTGAACAAAAACAGTGATCTGGAGGCAATTTATTTAGAGAGTTAGTGTTACTCGCTATAGTGCTTATTTAAGCGACTCTTTTCGCCGCGCGAAATTCAGTCGAGTAGCTCCTACTAGCTTAGATCCGCTGATATGAATCTTTTCTCTATCGAGAATAACTGTCTAATTATACTGAATCCCCTTCTTCGGATGCCGAGTTCGCTTCTTGGATCACTATTTGTGGAGTTGTACCGTTGTAGTATTTGCTCTGGAAAAATGTCACGACAGAAACGTCTTCGTCTCCCGAGGACGATCTGTGAGTGTAGCTGTCCCGTCCGCAGATTGTGCAGACGCGGATAAAAATGTCCTTGAAAGCGGAACGGAAGTCACTGTTAAAGCTCGAGTAGATGATGGGATTGACAGCCGAGTTCAACAGTGGTAAAACATAAACGAATACGATCGCGACAAATTGTGTTGCGGTGGGATGAATTTTATGCAAGCAGAGATCGCAAAACTGAACGACGAACATTATGATGAAGAACGGAAGCCAACACACGATGAAAGTCCCTATAACAATCGCCAGGGTCTTGGTGGCTTTCAGCTCGCGCACGATCGATTTTCGTCGTTTACGTTCGACCCGTCCGATGCTGATGACGCTGGGCCGTGGATCGGGGCTAAAGTCGGCATCAGATGTTTCAGCAGGCTCCATCGAACTCGCTGATTTCAACTGCTGCAGCTTCTTCGCCTGAGTGAAGGCGACTTTGAAGACCATAGAATAGTTGATGACGAGAATGATTAAAGGCAGGAAAAAGCCTGCGGTTATAGCAAACGTGTAATAGTAACGGTCAGTTTTCTTGCATTCTCCACTAGCGCTTGTGGACGCGTCCGCAGACCAGTTCATGAAGGAGAGAGATGCTAACAGTCCGGAATATCCCCAGACGAACGCAATGGCAGCTATTGCTCTAGCCTTCGTCATGATGCTTCTATAGCTCAAAGGGAAGGTCAGAGCGAGGAACCGGTCGATCGAGATAAGACTGAGGTTTGTTATTGAAGCGCAAGAACACAGCAGGTCCACGAAGACCCAAAATTCGCAGATCGTTTCCCCGAGATCCCAGCACAGCGACTTGAGAGTGTGGTGAATGCGAAACGACATTGAAAGCGCGGCGATAAGGAGATCTGATACTGCCAACGAGATGATGAAGTAGTTGGTAATTGTTCGAAGTCGTCTGTAACGAAGAATCGCGCCGATCACAAGGCAATTTCCGCAGACATCGAGAATCAGAATAAAAATGACGAAACTGGCTTGCGAGATCATGTTAGCCAGGCCGAATGTGGTGTTAGCGCCACCTCCACAACTGGAGCCGTTCATGTCGCCACTGGTTTGTTGTGGACTAATATGCTCTGCACGCTTGTACCTCCGTAGTTATCCTGGTGCGCTTTGTAACAACAATAAGAGACAATGCGTAAAAACACGCGTACGAAATGATTGTTGTCGCCAAGTGACGAAAAAAGCGCGTTGGCAGCGCTCTTAAAGACATGTCGAGGGGTGTGACATCTGCCTTGTGATTTGTCTGTTTTCTGAATGTCTATTAATTAGTCCGTATTTTGAATCTTGTATTCAAATCTTTATTTGGCAAGAAGTCCCTCCCTTCCCAATGAAAAAAGCGAGACCTTCGTTAATGAAAAAAAAAGTGTGTTAAAATGCTTTTGAAGTAGTTCAAATAATATGATTCGCCGCAGCTCAAATTTCGGATAACGAGCCGTCGAATGCTTAAGGTGCCATGTATTTTTGCATTTTTCCCCTAAACTAATGATCTTGTCGCTTGAGATAAAGCCTGACCAAAGTGTGTTGTGTTTATTACCTATCGCAATTTTAAATTAGCGAAGACAATGACAGATATTTGTTTGCGATCTGTTAGTGTGCGGAAGACTTTCAGCGAATAGAGGAACGATTTGTTTTCGTCTAAATCTTTCGCCCCGCTGTCTCTGAGGATGAGATAGGAGGAGTAAGAGGAAATGCGTTACAATTTCCAACATTCAGCGCAGCTTGAAACTGAAATATCGAATTCGCGGAAAACAAAACCACGGAGTTGATAATTGTAAAAACTACTGAAAAATATCAAGACGCGCGTGCTTACATCCTTGTACTGTTAGTTGGTTTTCAAGCTCGCAATCTAAAATTATAACGTGTTTTCTAACTGAGGAAGTTGTCGGCTTGTTGTAATATGTACTGTTTATTTTAATACGAATATGGCGTTTCATTACTAACTATATGTTATTCAAATATCGAGCGGAGAAAAGGGGTCAATATTTAGATTCATCGTCGGATCGTTATTTGCTCGGCACGCCGACCCACAACACAAGCTAACAACACGGGGAAAGCTAGAAAAACTTCCTTGAACCTTTCTTCACTTATTTACATAGTGCCGCGATCTGATTTAATTAATGCTGGACGGCAAAAATTCAGTATACATGGCGGACATTCCGCGATATTGGCTTTCGATCGCAAATAAATATAATCTTGCATATACTTCCTCTATTTCGCAAATAATTTACAATTATTTTTCTGGTCCTCGTAACTACGCTAAAGTTGCGTATTTCAACGAACGAAAATTAACTCAGTCGTTCTTACCTCAGCTAAAAGCTTGCCGTCGATTTCCTAATTTGTTTGTTGTTTTTGTCCCTTTTAAAAGGCGGGTATTTCTGTTTACTTTAGCTGGTATACTGGCATAAACTGGATTAAATATGAGTTGTAAAATTAAAAATGTGGGGATTATTCAATTTTACTCCAATCTGAACGGGGACAGTGTTTAAGAGACTTCTTGAAAGCAAGGACCACGAGACAGTTTTAAATAAGAGGACGATCGCACTGGGTTTTCATATGGGAATTAGGCAAAAAATAGGTCAAGAAAAAGATCAAAATTAAGATTTTTACTCCCATTGGTTATAATTCAGTTAACGACCTTCGCTTCATAAAAAGAGAATTAGGATCAAAATACCTTGATCATATTCGTGTAAATTTAAAAACCACCACGATCATTATTTTCAAAACGCCAGAAACGTGGAAAACAACCTCGCTACTTGCAGCGTCAAGTGAGGACCCCGAGAAATCAGTCGACGGCATGATCACTTCAGTCGACCCAAAACACTTTTTTTCGTTTTTCTCAAGCACGTAATTGCTCCTCGAAATACAACTGAAAAACCACCTGTTTTGCTCGTGTTTTGGGAAATGATTGAAGAACAAATCGACCACTTTGTTTCCAAGTGGGAGGCACGCGCAAATATTCTGCCACACTTTAATTGTGCTGAGAACAACTGGATAATTTTTCACAACCAGTCGGGTGTTTATGCCATCCCCTACAAAATTTCGCGATCAGTCGCCACGTCGCGTGTATGTGTTTATTTCTTCAAGAGCACTGCGACTAGATATCCAGACGGAACAAGAGCTGGCGCCTTTGTTATTAGACACCTGCCAATTTGGGGATGCGGCTTTTTCGGCGGTGAACAGCAAACAACTTCAAATAAAACTCAGAGAAAACATAATTAAGCTCTCTTTGGTGTTCTTAAGGAGCGAAAATTTAACCTTCTTATAATACCTTCCCTTCTAGTCAAAATGTGTGTTTGGATAAATTGTAACATATATGCTTGGTTTCGATTGCATGAGATACGCAGTAGGGATTTGCCGAGAAAATTCACAACCGAATCCTAGAATTGGCCTTAATTATTTCTAGGTTTGCGTGCCGCGCAATATAATCTATACATATTCACGCTGCCTCGCATAGCGGGAAACATGTTATGGTTACGAATTTTACTTCAAACTTCAATGATTTGAAAATTTGTAACAAATAGTGTATCCACACAACTTATGTCAGTGGGAAATAAGTAAATGCTGCGAGTAAAGCAACGATTTTTTGGAAGCAATGTAAGGTTTTCACTAACGGTATAACTCGAAAGCTAAAAAATACATTAGTTAGGAGCACTGGCTGAAAACTTAAAAAAGCGCCACTGAATAAACTGGTTTATTCATCTATAGATTGCAAGGAAGGGCTCCGTGAAACCAGAGACGTAAAGATACTTGTTCTGAAATAAGCCTAGTAAAAAACAAATTTAACCATTTGATTTTAACGGAATAAAAAATACAACGAAGAATGGGCTTACACAATATGTATGCAGTCAGTATAGAAAATGAAACACACAAAATTAACCATACTACAATAAACATACTAAAATAAATGTAAAATTTGACGCGTCTTTAATTTCTTTTGAATCTTTTGCAGAAAATAACCTGTCTCGTTTGTTAAGAGGAAGGTATATGGGAATCAAGTGTTGTCGATTCCAACAACACTGTAGTTCAGTTTTAATTTCTTTAATATTGTGATTTAGAACTCGTCAAAAGAGAGAAGTTAGGATAAGCTGTAGCTATTAGGTCACGGGTTTTTCGTTAAGTTGCGGTAAAACTATTTGCGCGTTTACACGCTCACTCATCAGCTATTTGCAGTTGTATGTACAAGAAATTACCACAAAAAAGTCTTTTCCCTTAGAACTTGGTGCATCAATATACCATAGTTGTGACTAGGGCACATCTTTAGTATTTATGTCAAACAAATCGAGTAAGCACAACGCCATTTATTCAAAACCAACCATAGCAGGTGGTCAGTTGCCTAATAGGACAAGATATACGCATGTGTTTGAGTGTCGCCAAAACAATGCACCGTACAAGACAGAAATAGAGCGGTAAAGTTGTGGATATGACCAACTAACAACTAGAATTCAGTTATACTGTAGTATACTAATGTAAATACTGCAATCTGGTTGGCTGAAAAAAGAAAAAAAGAAAAAGAATCTGATTGGCTGAGCCACGCTATCAGTACGGTGGCCCATAGGGGCAAAACACAACTCAATTTCTCTTCTGAAAAGCAACAATCTTTTAGAGAACACAACAATCTTTTAGAGAACACAACAATCTTTTAGAGAACACAACAATCTTTTCAAGAACACCACAATCTTTTTCAGAACACAACGAAATTTCCTGATACACAACAATCTTTTTTGAAACACAATAAAATTTTCTGA
>Ga0126338_10001255_pt1 | contig 16164 bp, 10 predicted proteins | sample OrbCmetagenome_2_FD_92529 | JGI IMG/M metagenome (GOLD analysis project Ga0126338, IMG submission 92529) | Coral microbial communities from Petempiche,Puerto Morelos, Mexico - Orbicella C C metagenome | ecosystem: Host-associated > Invertebrates > Cnidaria > Coral | place: Petempiche,Puerto...
CGGAGAACACAGAGAAAAACCCTCAGAGCAAGGCAGAACCAACAACAAACTCAACCCACATATGGCACCAGGCTGGAATTGAACCCAGGCCACATTGGTGGGAAGAGAGCACTCTCACCACTGTGCCAACCCTGCTAAACGTATTGTTTCACATTGTGATAATAACTATTCATGAACTTTTATTTTATCTACTTTCAGAAACAGAGGAAGTTAAACCTCCAAAGCTTCTATTTAAACCATCCATTCTCTCTGATGTGGCAAAGAATTTGACAAGTTCATCATCTAAATGTACTTATAACGATAACAATTATTTATTTGTTTTTCTTGTGATTCTGTGTTTAGGATTTATAATTAATAGTTATTATAATTAATTATTAAGGGTCATTACTATAAGCAAAAATGATGTTTTTTTGGCAAAGACAAATATACTTTACTTTTTTTAAAAAAAGAAGCAAAAAATCCTGATTACACTGCCTATGCACTTGATTTTAAAACTAGCTGGATTCCTGGCACTTGAACAGACAAAACAATTATCACAAATAAACATAACATAGTTTGGGATCCAAATTGGCAGGAAGTTGTCTCTTTGGCTCTATATAAACATTACTGTGGCATTGAACTCAGGACTACCAAGAACAAATTGAGCTAGTAGAAAGATAGAGGCTTGCACTTAAGACCGGGTCAATAAAGACAGAGAAATAAGTGGTCAGATTCAATCTGCAGATAACAAGTCATTTTCCATGCAGTCAAAGAGACTATTATTTTTAGCAAGCTTGACCATCTTCTTTAAATTATTATAATGGGCTTCACTCTAAAATAATATTGAAATCTTTATTATTTTACTGATGACATCTTGCAGGCCTAAAACACCATTGTTTCATCAGTCACCACATGCTCCTACATTTATAATTCAACAATTTGTAACTTAAATTCCTTTTCTGTCTTATAGTTGATAGAAATTCCACAACTTCTCCAGTTCCAAAGGTATGTACATCTTACATTTAGCCATTTTTAGCCCCCATAATCCCAAACTTTACAGTTCCAAACCTTTAAATCTGGCCCCTTTCTTGACAAGAAAGGGGCCAGATTTAAAGATTTTGAGTCATTCCATGAGTTTTGGATTCCATGCACATTTGGAAATATTTTAAAGAGAAAGTCTGTATTGAATGATTTATAAATCAAAGGTAGATCTTAAAAGTTATGATCTGACAGACAGACAGCCTGACTGACTGACTGAAGAGTGAGTCACACGGAGATAAGGTTGTTCTGGGATTATAGTAATTATGCCACTTTGATCCTGAAATAAGCCTTTCAGTGCAGTAGTTTGAAAATGTTAGTTGCAGTGATATTTCTCTCAGCATGACAGGTTTTACTTAATGTTGCTTAATTCTGTTTATTTTTTTATAGACATTTGGGGTGTCCAGTGGTGAATCTTCTGCTACAGAGCAGAGCACAGACACATCACAGCGCTCACATGAGTCTGCTCCTGGAGAGCAGCTGGCAGGAATAATTGGAGCTTCTTCTAAGAATTACTTTGAACAATTTCTCACTGGCCCAAAAGAGTGAGTTGAACTGATATAACTTCATGTTATTTGTTGTCTTCTTAAATAAGACATTGTTACATGTTTATGTGGGTGAACCTGCAGTTCATGCAAGCATTCTGTGAACAGGGAGTATGGATGTTTTCTGGAGCCACACAATATTTTCTGCAGAGTGGGATTGCAATAGATAAGATTAGCCTTAAGAAAAATAGCGATATGGGAATAAAAGTCTGGGTTGTAAGTGTTGGTATTCTTGTTACATATTGCAATCTTTCTCTTGCCAGATCCTCTGCTAAACCCCCAAGTGGATCATTTGTATTTGGACAAAACATGGGCGAACGAGTTATGGTGAGGGTTGCAAAAAACAGATCTTCTTCACTCAGTATTGTACAAATAATGCAGAGATGAGTGCAGATTTCCTGTGTTTCTGTCTAACACATTATAATAACATTGTGCATTATTTAACACATTGTAACATTGTATTCTGTTAGTTTTCTGCTGACAATACTACAAAGGAGGAAGGACCTAGTGAGACAACAGAGGAGAAACCAACAGACACCAACAGCACTTCTAAGGATCACAAAACAGGTTCAACAAAAATATCATAAAATAATAAGTTTGTGGAGTATCAATAGTGTAGTTCTAATGTATAACTGTAACAATTCACTGTCAGAGACAGCACACAACTCTATTTATGTGTTGCCTGCAGTGCAGGCGTCATTTTCAAATGGGACACTTGATACATGTAGATCAGGTTTTAGATGCCGCCATCTTGGAGTGTAATTGAATGTTTGACTGGTACAGAGTACCACCTCCCACCTACTCCCTCCACAAATTTTCCCTCACCGCAACCCTCCACAGTTACCAAATCCAAGATGATGGCCTAATACAACAATGTGCACTAGCGCGGCAATAATACACCTGCACTACAGGCTAATTTATGTGTCTCTTTAGGCTTGTATACACAACATGGCTCTTCAGTCTGTATTGTGCACAATGTTACAGACAATAAGTTGCCCATGTTACAGCAGTCCTGTTTCTGACCTCCGACTATTAACCCCAAGGCAGTAATCCAAGGTATCATAGTAGGGTGTGCTAGGGAAGGCATTCTGGACCTCGACTAGCACTACAACGACTATCTCATTTTACGCCCCAGAGGTTATTTGCTGTTGTCTTCTTCGGCATCCAGATACAATAATGGCCCCAAAGATATCCAACAACTTGGAAAACATTTAGCAAGTTTACCCTTTTACCCTTTGGGTTGGTCTGTGTTTGTTCAGTGTTATGTATCTTTGTTTGCTTGAAAGCTGAAAAAAGTGCAATATGTAAGTTGTTTGTTTGCATGTACTTATGATCTGGAAAATGTGACCTTTTCATTGCAGACGAGGAGCTGAGAACGCTAGCCGATTTGGCGCAATCCTGTGCAGATGCATCAGGTCCCAGCTCACCCAATCAGGATAAACCTCACAAGTCACTAGCTGAAGCAGCAATGGCATACCAGGAGGAGCATCTCAGTCCACCAAAATCCCAGCCTGCACGGGTGGCTGTTGTCACAGGTGAAGAAGAGGAGAGAAATGTTCTTCAGGTAAGTATTGGGTATCCTGTGGTTCAGTGGCCAACAGGATGTAGCACTTGAGATCAGCATACTGAGGTGCAAGTCAAGTTCTTGTCTAAAATGCCTTGTGTTAGGTTCTTACACAAACAGTTGTATACTCTTAAGCAGAGGCCTAGGGGGTGAACAAATTTAGAGCCTCTTCATATGAGCCATGTCAACTGGGCTGGCTCAGTTTCTGAGATCTTGCCTCACCACTCTTTCCTTTGTAAAAATTTTGTGTTCATATGGAGATCTTACCAGGATGAAAATTTCCCATATGAACACCAGGGTTTCATTAAGGGCTGGGTACTGGACAAATTGACCAGCTGTGGGGATGATTTTGCCTCTTTAGTTTGACCATCTAGGGGAAAGTTTCTCTTAAGAAGAAGCTCAGTTCAAAACCGTCCTGTGGAAAAAATTAATGAAACCCCTGGATTACTCTAGCCTGGGTGACCACAACAAAACTTTTGTGACAAAATAGCTTCAATTTCACAACATAGCATCCAGGATGGCAACATTTTTGTCCTGTGTTTATTTCCACTTCACAAGTATACAAATCACCTTTATTAGTAAAGTTACACAAGCCCACAAAGATACAATAGTTGCAAACCATGCAAGTTCATGTTCCAGAGTTTTGGTTTTGTTTCTTAAATTTCTTCCTGGTTGATATGGCTGAAATTTCCCACATGATCCGACAACAAAATTTGTCCCGGTAACCAAGCCACCCGGTTAGCAGGTTCATGTGAAGAGGCCCTAAGTCTGCATTGCAGATTACCTCCAAGCTTTTGTTATACTTCCCTAGCAGTTAGTGCAATGGTAATCATTCAGAAACCTGGATGGAGAGAAACATTGTAAGAGCAATATGTCTTGGCTATAAAGAACATGCCAGTCACCCCAACCAGGGCTAGAACCTGGACACAATCTGCTGCAATAAGCCTTCGACAACAGTTACAAGAATTACATAAGGAAGTTTGTTTGTCATTATAACACCTTGTTAATTCTGTGTTTTTTAGAGCAATTGTCGGTTGTTTGTGTTTGATACTGTAACTCATTCGTGGAGAGAAAAAGGAAGAGGTGTGCTCAGATTGAATGACATGTGTCAGTCAATGACAGAAGGTATCTTCCAATCCAGGCTAGGTAAGTCATGTTCTCAGAATTCATAGCCTTTTGAATAGAATACAAGGGAAATCGTAGACAAACAGCTGTGAAATTTTGTCATATGGCTATCTAACTTTCTTCAATTGTGACACTTGGCTCATAAAGCCTCTTGCATCCAGTTTCGGTAATTACACTGTATCTTTCAGTAGGGCTATGTAACAGGGTTTTCATGAAGGGCTGGGCACCGAGCAAATTGACCAATTGTGAGGATGATTTTGCCCACCTGGTTTGACCATCTGGAGGAAAGTTGTTCTTACAAAAAGGTTCATTTTTACAAAGTTTTGCCTGCCTGTGAAAACCAGTTGCCTTCTTGCTGAAAATGTGAATGAAACCCTTGCTATGTGATTATTGCAAGGTGACTCTATCGTCCCTGCACAGGCTTCTATCCCTCTAACAATCCAGCAGGGTTGGAGCTGTTAGACACGAGAGTCTCAGCAATTAGGTTATTGAAACATGCAGGCTTCTGGCAAACTAGCAAGTCCAACGTGAATTTTGATGTTTATTAACTTATAATTAACTGACAAAGTTACATCACTGTGATTGGCATAGAGCAGGCAAATTTATCTGTAATTTTTAATTGCATTGCAATGCTCATGCATTCAAAAATTCCACATTCATATTAAATGAAGTATTACATGAAAGCTCAAGTAACTAAGGATTTACCCTATCAGTGATATTTGAAATTTTTTTCCAAATTACACTCGCCTAACGGCTTGTGCAATCTTGAGAGAATTCTCAAATATCACTCGTAGAGAAAATCCTTAATTGCAATTGCATTTATACGATTACCTATTCTAAGTAAAGTGACGAATGACGATGTGCTTTTTTTAGTGATGCGCACCCAAGGAAGTTTACGTGTTGTCCTCAACACTAAACTGTGGCCAAGTATGACTCTAGAAAAAGGAAATGAGAAAAGTTTACGAATCACTGCAATGGATAGTGAAAAAGACATTAAAATTTACCTTATAATGGTGAGTACCAGTTCAGTTTCTGTTCTTAGTACATGGTTTGAACCCAGGAGTATCAGTAGACTGACCTTGGAAGTTGGTACACTAACTTAGAAAAAAACCCTCTCAACAGATGTCAACAACTACTGGCATCTTGCAAACGACTTATTCCCGACATAAACGAAACCAACAAACGGCCCTCTAACAGACCGACTTAATTTGACTAACAGTAGATGGACCTCAAACAGACTGACTTAATTTGACTAACAATAGATGCATCGAAACTTACTAGAACCGACCAAAGACTGTTGACAAATTTTACATGGCGTTTAGCCATTACCATTACGACCAATCAGTTTCAACAGACCAGACTTCCAACACCATCTACTAAACATTCAATGAACGTGCCATTCCTGAACATCTCTCTTCAAGAACATTAGTCACGCGTACACGTGATGAGCCCGTTTATTTTCTCCCGCAGGCCGCTCCAAACGATATCCAGCGTTTGTGGACCGCCATTGATCGTCGCATCCAGGCCTTGAAGCGCGGTGAGGATATACAAACACAGGAAAAAACCGCTGACAAAGATCATGAGGAAGAAACCAAGACCGAGCCGGATGATGAACTCAAGGGGACTGAGCCCGAGGACGATGATGACTCGGTTAAAGATCGATGCGAGGCCCCGGATGACAGCAGTAATGAGTCTTGTCCCAGGGAGGAGGGCAGGAAAAAGGAAACGGTTGCTGATGACGATTAATAAGACATCGAATAAACAGTGATCGCGAACAAATTCTGTTACTCAATACAGTACAATACTGTGCACTCTGGAACAACTTCCCATGTCAATTCTATGTGACACTGACGTAACTGTGTGAATATTTCGTCTCATTGGCGGCTGTCACGCAACCCTTCTCACCATAGTTACTACGTTCTAACCGAGGGGCGTTGCATGACGACGCTTGAAATGAAGCCTCTGAAGACCAGAAAGAACTTAAAGAAGAAGAAAAACATGGACATAACTTGTTTGCCGACCTACAACACTGAACTTTCATTTTGCTGCTGAATTAAATATCCTTGAATTAATAAGCAATCGCCACGTTTGGCCTCTTCAATTCACTTATCTCGCACAAAGTATTTTTCCTTTCTTCGTGCGGCGTGAGCCTGCGCGCGAATCCACTGGATCACATGAGAGATGCCATACCTGTCCCAATACAGTTGTAGAAAGTAGTTTTTACATTTAGTGGCCTCTTCCAGATTCAGGTCCACAGGCGAGGTATAGGCCCGTAATGGACAATCTCTGTCGTCTTCGCACACAGTTAGTATAGGAAATAGATCGGACGGCCTCTCTCTTAAAAAAATAAACTGAAACATTTTCAAGTGACACTTGTGATTTTTAGCGTGTTATTTGTTTGGTACGATTTTCTTTGAACTATGTGTTGAAAATCATTTACAAATTAAACATTTCTTGAAGGATTGTTGTCATCGCGCATTTGAGGTGTTATATCAAAAACGATTTTTTTTAATCACATTTCCAAGCTTCGAGAACGGAGCTGAGCATACACCTCTCGTAGCGGAGTACCGTATTTTTAACAGACTTTGAGGTGTTTGGAAATTTGATGGCTTGCTCGAGTTTTTGATGTACTAAGCAACTCAATCGAACCTAAAACTAAGTAGAAAAACAGGCAAATCGTAAAATTCAATAATGACTAAGATCCAATATCAACTTATGATGATATGTTAATAATTTGGGAACAATCAAACCGGAAATCTCTGTACGGACAGTACCCGTCATGTTCGCATGGGAAATTTTTCCTCGTAGACAACTGGACTCCTGCTATGAGAGAATAATTACAAGGTTTCATTCCATTTTGTATCGTAATTATAAAGGACTTGTGATCCGGGCTGAACTGTTGTTCAAAACCCTTTATATCTACAAGGATTTGATCCAGTTTAACTAGACTCCTTTTAACCTGTATCTTCGGTGTAGATTGCCCAAATGGAAAATAAGATATTGAATTGGCAGTCTAACTGGTTGGTTATCCTTTCACCACTAGGCCCCATGCTATCTTACAGTTGAGTTACCCCAGAGTCGCTACGTTATTCTCTAAAGGGAATGCGTCTAAACTCACTTCCAGAGTCTCCTTTGGAGCGTGCACTAATTTTGATTGGATGAGAAGAACTGGGAACTCGTTACAAAAGCAATGTTTCCGTCTTCCACAGGCTGTTTCCCAGTTTGACATATTGGTACTCATCGATCAACCCTTCTTGTTACCAATTCCCGCTGTCAGCTTGAATGTGATCGTCAAAGGGGGTTCCACGAAGCCGCTTTACTAGAAATTATTTTGCTGTGGCGGGATTGACGGTACTGGTACTAGACGGATTATTTGTATCTCAGATAGTCTCTGTCTAGACAGAAGTAATAATCAAACTTGATAAAAAATGTAAGACTGATCAAACAGTTGGGTCGAAATGTTCTCTTTTCCAGTTCTAATCTGATGCAATATTTTGTCAGCTAGGTAAAACTTACCTCCATCACGGCCTGAGGTTAGTTTAACCCAACTGTGCTGAAGATGGATTATCGATCTGTAGCAAATGAGTTGCAAAAATTGAAATGCTAAGGCAGTTTTACATTCGACTCACTTTGTCCCAGACAATCAATCACCGCGGCCACATGGCTGTTGAGTTCTTCTCCACCCTCCCCTCCTGCCCTCGCAGCTACCACATGAGCGCCGCTGAATAAAAGAGGCCAGGTTACTCGGTAGGAGACTATCAAAACAAGAAATGTGACTCAGTTGAGTTCACTGATAAATAATCCGTTCTCGAGAGAAGCAAGTTCTTCACTTTAAAAGAAACGTTATGTCGGAAGAAAAAATTCAAACGAAGAAAAATTTGATATTCCTGGATAATTTTCGTTGAAATGGGGACTAATGCTTCAAATTTACGCAACACGGAAGAATTTTCGCTCTCCAATCGTGCAGCTGTGCCGCGTCTGTCGGGCAGATCACATCGTTCTTTGCCGACTGAAAATCGCCATGATCACCTTTTCGACGTTGTCATTCAACTAAAACACGAAGACAAGGACATTTATTCCTGTTTCTTTCCAAGCGACGACGATAGCGTTCTTTTGACGGCCTCTAAAGTAGAACAAACTACTTTCCTGCGCCACAATCGGGAATTTTCGTCGATAAGATTGTGGGACCTGAATCGAAGGCAAATCAACACTGGCTTTTTGGCAGATTTTCCGCGCTCTTTTAGATCCTGTGATTTTTCTCCTGATGGGCAACTGGTCGTTTGCATTTTTAGCGAAGACTCGCTAGCTTTAGTTAGAATGAGATCGTGGAAGACTACCAGCGCGGAGGTTGTGCACATGCGAAGATTTTGGCGAAAGAGAAGAGGAGTATTAATGTGCTGTTCGTTCTCGCCGGATGGTCGCTCTCTTGTCGTGGCATCTAAATTAGCAGGAGATTTAAATCATATCTGTATAATCGATATTGCTACTAAGAAGATGGTGAGAAAAATGAAATCGGCTAAAAATTCCAGCTCGAAAATTCGTGGACACGCGAGGTCGTGTGTATTTTCGCCTGATGGCTTGTTCCTAGCGGTCTCTTGTACTTCTGGACAGCTAATTGTGTTCGACACTCAGGATTTTCATATCCATAGTAGTCTTGACTTGGACTCGTCGACGTCGGCCACGTGCTTGTGCCTTCCATTCCGTCACACAAGTCGCCGATCACTCAGTTCTCACTTGCAATGTTGGTATTTATTTGATCCTCGGTACGGTCACAAGTACTTAACGTCATGTCTAGAAGATGGCACCATACAGACATGGTCGCTTGCTGCGGATGAACCTGGCCTTACTTGCATTCAGTTTGCTTATGCATTGCAAACTCCATGGCAGAAGATTAGATCTGCTGCCTTCTCCCCTGATGGAACAATGCTTGCGGTCGGTACCTCCGATTCAAAAGTGTTAGCCCTGAATTCAGAGAGCTTACATGTTCTATTTGTCCTCAATGCACATCTTCAACCAGATGGTTTAAGAACATGGTATCAGAACACAGAAGTGTCCTGCCTGGCGTTTACAAGAACCTGCCAACAGATTGCCGCTGGTTACAAAGATGGACGAATCAGGGTTTGGCAGTTGCCTTTGATTTTAAATCTTCAACACATGTGTAGATTGGTCGTTATTAATCATGTTCCCGCACGGGAGATTCCCCAGTTACCCCTCCCAGCCCATTTGATTAGGTATCTTTTATTCTCTCCCCTGAAGCAATTCTAATTCCTTGTCCAAGGGCTGCTTGTAAATTACAGTAAAGGGCATCATTTAAGATTAAGTGAACTGCGGTGGGTTAAATTTTCTACACATTTTACTCCATCTGGATGAAGCATAATTTTTTCCATCTGGTGATAGTACAGTAAAACTAGTATTAAATGGATCCAGAAAGTATCCACACCTCTCCTATGGTGGGATTTTTGGTTTGAAACCCCTACCCCATGCCTCTGGAAATTCCAGTTTTGGTTCATACTTTCTGTTAACAATTTTGGCCCTCAAGACTACTCCTCTACCCCTTGGATTTTCCAATAACCCTCCGTGGGGTGGGTGTGGATATTTTCTGGAACCACACATTAAGTGGACATCGACATTGAGCTTAGCAAGTCCCAAACCTCTCTTCCAATATTTTCTTTAAAACAAACCCAAATTAAGTAGGCATCTCTATGTCTGCTTAATACTGGTTTCACAGTATTATTATCCACAGGGTCCGTCAATCTTGATGCATTTTAAAGAAATTCAAATTTTAGTTAAATCCAAAGAAATCTTCATTTGCTCAAATTTTCTCCAGGAACTGTGAGTTATCTTATCTGTCATCTGGTGTGAAGTCTGGGTTCTTCAGCATCTCCTTGATAGTCAACAACAATTATGCACCAGTCCAACTGAGACCTAAGGATCCCATGTAAAGGGTTGAACAATTTATCCATCTGAGATGAATTAACCATTTGAGATGAATCATTTGTCTGCCTTAGATGGAAAAATCATCAAGGTATAAATCTGGTGTTTATATGAATATTTATGCGACAAAAATTAGTCCTCAGCTGATTCTTCTTTGAGCATGTCGACAGAAGAATCCATTGAAGACAAATTTTGTTTTCTGTCTCAGAAGGACAAATCATCTCGGATGGATAAAATAATCATCTAATAAAAAATGTGGCATTGGATAATTCATCCCTAGTATAAATTCGGCCAATGTACACTTTTTTCACTTGGGAAGGAAACGCAAAGCATATGCATGCAAGCTGCCCAGTATAATGTCAGAGCCTGGAAAAAATTTGCTACGTTTGAGGTTTTTTACCCCAAGGTGGGGTATTCTGATTGTCACCAGGGGAACGTGGGGTTGGGATTTACTTTGGCAGGTGCATTATTGTTGTTTTTGTTGCTTTATTCTTGTCAGTAAGTAGTTTGGAGCTAATGGGAATCATTGTTAGCTAAACATCTGGTGTGTAAGGCCCGAGAACACAGCTTTATTTCTACAGTTATGCCTTCTGTCCACATTAACCCGGCATGAAAACAGAGCTTTTCGAAAACACTCTTCCAACCAGAGGAATTTCAAAGTTCCGGCATTGTGTTTTAGTGTGGATGGGAAGCGTTTTGAAAACAGAGCTTTTCAAAAACAATGAGGTCATGATAGTAATGTGATTTCCCTGCCCAAGTTTGGTAAATGATAATTGCTGCATTTTCATATTTCTTTGGCGTAGCGTGGACGGAAACGTAAATTTTCAGAGTGAAAACATCATTTTCAAGTTTCTCTGGCGTAGTGAGGATGGGGCCTATTAAGGCCGCAACAGCTGGTTCAATGATATAAGCCATTCCACTGTTGTTTTGCAAAGTGTAGGGACAACTACAGAAGTATTCATTGTAATTTTAAGCATAACTATCTACCTTTGTATGAGGTTATACTTCGTCAAGGTGTACAAAAGGTTGTATTTTTGAGAAGATATATTTATCAATTTGTAATATTTAAAACAATAGTACTTAACAATAGTATTTGCAAGGAGAATGTTATTTGTAATATATTAGTAAGGAAATGTTGTTTGAACATGTTCATCAGTGCATTGTTGTGTTACAATATTATTCATATCATGCAGGAATTTTAAGAACCTGAGAGAAGCACTTTACCTCGTGCTCCTCACACTTTTCATGTGTTCTTAAGAATTCAGAAATGGTTATGTGTTATGCAACCATGTACAAGGAACAAATGTACTATTTTCTTTTGTAAAGTGTTCAATGTGTGTGTGCTCAAACTTGTCATGCAATTTGTCACACATGTCACATATGTGGTAACTCAATAGATCATGTGTGACACTTGGTACATGCTTTGTGGCTCTATAGTGAAATTAAAGGGGTGTGCAGAATAAGGCCCTGACTGGCTGTTGAAGTAATGTCAAACTCTCCTTATGTTTCACAAGGGAATACAATGAATGTTGTTGGGGTAGAATCAAGCAATTTATCATAGATCACTTAGGACTTTATTTCCTGGCACCCCTTAAAAGAGCACACAATTTGTTGAACATTTTGTAATAAAGGTTAATGTCTCTATGTTAAGTTCTTGTATCATAATGTAAAAGCTGTACTAGATAATAAGTTGTTGTTGTTAATATTTAACATGATTTCAAACAGCTCATCAATGTACCTTCATCACAGTAAAAGCTTGGTTCTCATATCCCACCAACCTGCCTGTGACAAAGTCGCTAGTTGCAACTGACAACGTTCTGCAATCTGTTCCAGTGGGTCCCCAGCGCATCTGCGACAGATCGCAGACATACTCAAATTAGCACGAAATGCAAATTAAATTGGCACAATTTTCAACCATTCCGTCTGTAAATATGGATCAAATCATCTTACTGGAGTGCCAGTAAGCCAGACTTTCTTTTCAAGCTCTTTATTTACTTGGAGAAGTTTGTTCTGATGTTGTTGTATCTTTGTTGAGCAGAAGCAACATCAATTCTCAGTGTATTAGCAACTGCTTGCCAAGCATTTTTCTTTACTCTTTGGTCTTTATACTCATGACAGGACTTGTCATATATAACTAGGTACTTTCTTATTTCATCCATTAACATACAGTTGCTTGCGACATCCTCACATGTGACTTCATCCACCATTTTGAAAGTAAGGAATCGTGGGAAAAATTGAGTTGTTACATCATACATTGCGTCAGCAGATGATGTTCACATAAAATATTTTCATCGCTGACAACAGCTGGCTTTCCTGCAAAGTTGAACCCAGCTCAATTTCACAGGCAAGCCAGCAGTCAATGCCTGGGACAGATTATGATTCGACGATAAATTTTCACATATGCCGTAACAGGTATGTTGGCAGCATATGAGAACCAGGCTTAACCCAACAAAAGTGCCTTTCCAGTGTAGAATAGTATTTGACAAATTGGCACAACCCCATTCATTAGTGATGGCAATGTTGACAATGCTGTGGACGGAAATTAAATTTGAATGATTTCCCTCTTGATTGGCAGTTTGAGTTTGAGAATATAGCGCATAGTGCAAAAGCCCTTGTTATATCAATAACTTCTTCTGATCCCTCTTACCATTGTGTTGTTAATCATTTTAAGCATTAATTTATATATGCTATTCTGTACAACCCTTGAAATCCTCATCAATCTACTGGTGTTTCTTTAGTTACTTTATTGCAAGATCTGTACTGTAAGTTGTGGACAAAGATATTTTTCCTCCCTTTTATGACTGAATAGAGGAGCAGAGCAAAAAATAATTATAGCATCCAAAAAATAAATAAGTTAAGTATTGCATGAAAAAAAAATGAAGATAACAGCTTTAAAATAGTTATGTCTAGTAATATATCTTGATCAATCACGAGTGATGTAACAATATTTTAAATAATTATTTTCTACTCATGAAGCTATACTTGATAATCACAAGTAATTGCAAGTGTTTGGTGAAAAAGAAAAAACAGTGTTTATACTGTACATATTACCAAGGAGATATTTATTTAGTTCCAGTACAATGGTAATACTTACCAAAAAAATCTGCTGCAAAACTTGTTGAATGAATATTAATAAAATGAAGAATTTTGTGAGATTTGTTAGTGATACAGGGGAGTAAGGGGGGGAGGGCTGGGGGGTGGAGAACCCTGCCCCTGTAAAATTTTCTGATTGCAGTCAAGCCTCTTTACAACAGCCACCCTAGGGACAGAGTTTGCGGGCCATTGTGGAGAGGTGGCCATTGCTTAGAGGTTAAAATAAGAGCATGTACCACAACTGGGACAAAAATTTGTGGGCACTGTAGAAAGGTGGCTGTTGTGGGGAGGTGACTGTAAATACAGGTTTGATTGTATGTGACATAAACAAATGACTTGGAAGAGGCATCAAATTCTTTTTGTTAATAATTTTTATTCAATGAACAAGGATGAAGAGTTTTACAAAATGTCTCTAGTAGTAAGTTACCTTTAGAGCAGATCAATACATTAGTTTACCTCAGTTCAGTGTCTTCTGACAGGACTGACTCCATGGACTCCTTGTGTTGCACAGGAACAATTATTCCGGGGAGGAAACTCCATTTAAAAGGGATGGGGGCACTAGTAATACCTTTTTAAAGGCTAAAAAATGTGGTCTTGGTACCTCTTAAGGTCTTCAGCCTTAAAGGTGCACAGTGGAGGAAATAATTCGCTTGTTTTAAAATTGGTACCTCTTAGGGATGAAAAACTTTTCAAATTACGCCCACAAAACAGGATGTTGGTACCTCTTAGAGATTCTTTTCAAAATTTCCGATGAGATGAGTAACCCCATTCTTTTTATGTGGGAGTTCCACTCTCCCCTGGGGCCAATTACCCATGAGTGCTTGAGTGTCTGTTAATGAATTATCAGACTTCTTAGCTCCATCCAAAAATATATCAAATATTGGGTCCAAAATAATGTTAATGATTAATTTTTACCGGTAATAATAATTTTGCCTCCTATGGTTGTATGCTCCACAAATCCAACCTCGTTTCCAGGACTTTTTCCTTTCAAAGGAAAAGTACAGTTTCTTGCCACAGGTCTTGTTATTTCACGATCCAAATCCAATAGAAAAGCCATAGACAAGGCTGCTGAGGACCAGTTTTGTTCACCTGGCTAGTGAAGAGAGCTCTGCACGCATTGCGTGCTATTGCCTGCCAACAACAACCCCAGCCCACCCCAGCTAGGGTTCATTTTTGCGCTATATTTGCGCGGGTACTCATGGGTAGCTCGTGTTTTGCAGCTTTCTCCCTGCACTGTAGTCGAGTCTTGGGGAAAGGTGCATTTTGCTCGTAAAATGGCTAGTATTCAAGCAGAATCGTCTACTGAAGAACGATGTAACAGGTAAGATGATTGTGACGTTACCCTAGTTCGTTTATTTCAGCGTGAATTGACAGTGTACAGCGAAATCCAAAACACGTGCCATCATACAATCACTGTAACTTGAAAATTTATAGACCTGATTAAAATTAACCAAGAGTGTTATCACTGGCGATGTGTAAACCATACTCAAGACTTTTGATTCTCCTTCTTGTGTGCGTATTAAACGCGGCAAATTTAAAGAGGCGTCCGAAAGCGGTCGTATTCCAGCAAGAGAGTTTTTGTGGGACTATAATTATGTTAAGCTTACATATACTAATTATAACATTGACTGAAATTTAGGGATAAGATTATTGAATCACTTATAGGGTGTTCCATTTTACATTTACACGCTTGCTACATATCTTAGCGTTTCTTAGGCTATATTTTATTGAGAGGCATGGTTATTTGGCAACCTTGCACCAATCTTGGAAACCGGTTAATGACAATTGCAGACCGCAGAGCGTAGACTGCATTTACTCTTTAGGTATAAACGGCGCTCCGGTTAGCCTGAATATCACTCAGGTTCGCCTGAATAGCACTCAGGTTAGCTTGTTTATTTGGTTAGCTATTGATAATAGAGATGGGAATATTGTATTGATCAGTTAAAATTCTGCAGTCTGCAAATGTCATACCTCGCTTGGAAACCGAGCAGTAGTTACTCAGGGGAGGGCAATTTGTACTGGGTTTGCGAAATAGTGCAAGCCAGCGAGTCACGTACGCAACCGTTCTGAATAAGATCCACAGTCTGATTATAACCCTCTGGTTCATGAACCCTTGATAGCACTCTCCCTTAGTCTAAATAACATTCTCGGCCTAAGTAGGCTTAGTTAGTTTGTAGTTAATGTTTTAATTGGGTTAGGCCAACCTCATAAAATGTTTCATTTTCCATTGCCCCACTGACCCATCATTTTTTGAAAAGTGAAATATAAACAAAATTCCAGATTTGGACAGAAGAGTTGCCCCTTTCATATACATTGGAACCTTGTTAATACGGTCACCAGCAGGCCTCAAAAAATCTGGACATATCAAAGGGGCCCTTTTAATAAGAAAATGACTGACTGAGCTTTTCTTCGGGCCAGAATTAAGTGGCCATATTAATGGGGTGGCCGTAAGGCACGATTCCATTATACCTGTAATTGAAAAAGGTGTGCCTTTCACATACTTTTATAACTGGTCCGCATTATGAATAAATTGCCCAAACAAGTATTCTACTTGTCATTTTCATGTAGTGCCTAATAAATGAAATGATACAGCCGTAAGGTGCGTCTGTTCAAAATATTTTAATTAAAAGCCCTTTAAAATAACTAATTGACAGAATTTCCCTGCCCTTTCATATACCTAAACTTGTAAAATCCCTCCCCTTTTATATACCTGAAGCCTGAAAAAGGTACCCCTCTTGGGCGGAGCCTCCCCATGGACCATTATGTGGAGTACCCCCCCCCCCCCCCCCCCCCCCCCCCCCCCCCCACCCCCCCCCCAATTTTTTTTTTTGTTTGTTAAAGGAGGGGGTTTTGGGGGGGGGGGGTTGTGTGGGAGTGAATCCCACG
>Ga0126338_10001256_pt1 | contig 16163 bp, 5 predicted proteins | sample OrbCmetagenome_2_FD_92529 | JGI IMG/M metagenome (GOLD analysis project Ga0126338, IMG submission 92529) | Coral microbial communities from Petempiche,Puerto Morelos, Mexico - Orbicella C C metagenome | ecosystem: Host-associated > Invertebrates > Cnidaria > Coral | place: Petempiche,Puerto...
TTATAATATTTTTGGATGGGATATTCACACCATCACTCCATTACCCCTTTGTTTCCTGTTAGATACTTTGAACATCCGCTGACCAGTGTTTTTAGGGCTTTCACAGTCGCTTGCACGCTGAATTCGTGCATGTCAAGTTATTCGAGAGGTAGAAAGTGAAGCAATGTATTGATTGTACGGGAAAGACTTCTTGCTTCTTCCTTCGCGATTCATTTGTTCGGGAAAAAGTTTCCATGATTTTTCCTTCACAATCCTACGTGATACTAGTGATAACTTAGGGTGCGTCGAAGGCTAGCATATAGCGAGTTCGAAAGAAATCGAATGGTCGACAAATTATCGAAAGATAGAAAGCCCCAGATGAGTTTTTTAAGCGCAAGAAACGGAAAGACAAACACTGCCTTTCGGTAAATAGTTTCTTGACATAAACATGCGTTGAAAAAGACAAAAAAAACGAAACAAAAACAAACAAAAAGCAACAACATGAAAAAAAGGAGTTATTGCTTCCTGAGGGATTTGCTCGCACCTCCAAACTCCCACATCTACAATCACGGTGAAAGTTAGAGGCGAATATTGATAAAATAGGTCAGTAGTATGTACCGAAACGCTGTAGCACAGCAGGCTCAGGTAAATTCCGAGTACGTACAAAAATATAAAGTCGCGCCGAAGTTTGAGTGAATTGATGGCTGGTTCTAATCCTGCAGGTAAGTCGTTGCTGAGCTTTTTCAAGTGGATGCCCGGAGAGAGGGGTTGGGGGGTGGGGGAGCTAGTACACAAAGTTCTACACGGGGAGGCTCCGCCCCGAGTTCCAACCCCTTACCCTTTCGTATACCATTTTGACAGAAAAAGTACTCCTTTCGTATACCTTAAATTTTAAAAGAGTATCCCTTTCAAAAAAGGAAACAAAATGATGCAAGGGACCGCAAACGAAATTACTACTGGTATACGTACATTTTCATGTAGTGCCTAATAAACGAAATGACATTGCCACAAGGTGCGTCCGTTCGAGATATTTAATTAAAGGTTCTTTTAAGTAACTAAATGACAGATTTACCCAGTCTTTCATTTACCTCCACTTGTGGAATCCCAACCCTTTTACATACCTGTAACCTGAAAAAGGTACCCTTTTCAGGCGGAGCCTCCCCGTATAGGTCATTATAGAGAGTAACCCCCAGAGGTGGAGGTGACACGATTTCCTTGCATATGGCGACTCCGCCCGCAGTACATCGATAAACTGAACTGACCTACCGAAACGACACCATAGCAGTCTTTTTCTTCGTAGCTGACAAAAATAAAGACAATGCTTAAGTTGCTTTGGCCTTTTATAATACTTTTACTCGAGAATTCTGGGTTTAATTTCACGAGGAACAACATAATTTGTTCGAAATAACACAACTGTAATCCCATTTGGCAACACTCGACTACCAGTGAGTTAAGCTGGCGACCCAATTTGGGCGCCAAATTAAAAACTTCGAGGAACAAAATGTTTCATGTTTTTCACTTTTTGCAATTTGATATGGTTTCTGGAATTATAAATCCCTTTTCGTTAATATTCAATGCGGTATCTAGTAAGAAACGTGACGCAACTGCAATGCCTTTTTGTAACAAACATTGACCTCACGACAGCACAGTTTTTCTCGCCTAATGAATCTTGATTGGTCAACTTGTAGCCGCGCCAACCTTATGCCAGGTTAAGCCTGGATTGAAAATTTTAGACGGGAAAGGACAGGGATATTGAGGCGAATTCGAACCCTGCGTTTCGCTGTACAATTTATGCGGGCCGGGTGCACTGTAGTAAATAAATATGGACATGGCGAAATGATATGAACAAATAGTTTGTTCATATTCCATAAGCCGTGGTGCTTTTGTGGAAAACAATCACAAATGTCTTTAAATGAAAAAAAAAAGGTTTATCAAAAGAAGAAAAGACATTTCACAGGGTTGCGAGTTCTGCAATTACCGATATTTGCTTAGAAAGAGAAGGAAAAAAAAAAAAGAAATCATTACAACACGAGGTATTTTCTATTTGATCAGCTAACCTAGCATTAATCCCACCGAACAGGACTTAACTTTCACGATCCGATGAGACGCGTTGCTGTCCTTGTGGCATAGTGATTCCACGCTGCGCACAATATCATATTTCTAAGATCTTTATATAGTCTATTTAAGATCTCTAAGGTCTCTTTCCAGGCTTTAGTGTCTGGGTTTCAACTCAAGCGCTGCTTTCTAGCTTTTCGCTTTGGCGCAAGCCGACGTAGGAGTGGGGTAGGACTTAGAAGCTAGAGCCTGCGCGAAAGCATTGAATTTTGAGGATTCTTTGTTCGTCCACGAACAGAGCGTTTCGATTCTTAAGCGAAGTCTTTAAAAGAGAGCAAATTCTGGGACCTTTGTGAGGAGAAATCTGGAAAGAGCGGTGCAATTAACCAAGAAGCCTTAGTCGTAGTCTATTTTCGTTTAACTCAGTGCAAGCGTTTACAAAACGTTAATGATGTTGTCAATATAACAGGAATATTACTTTGTGAAAAAACCAATTTGAAGCATCCGTAATGACGAAAAAGGTTTACATTCGCCTATTTTACTCTTTAGAAGGTCACTGGGCAAGTTCCATGTTCACTTCACGAATAGTGATTTCGAAAAACTAAAGCACTTCAGGACCTTTGAATGATATTTTCGAAAACAACTCACTATAAAAGTTATTTGGGCAAGATATGAAGAAATCCAACGCTTCACGTCTGTTGCCTTATTCTCTCTATTTAGAGAAAATGGCTCATAAAGACGCTCAGCCACGGTTTTTTTTAGTTATTTTTACCACGTACAAAATTACCTTTAAATTGGAGGAAACCTGAAAATAATAGTTTACTAAGATAGAAAAACACAAAAGAACAAAAAACAAGCCATAAAGTAGCAAGGATGGTAAAGGGTGGAGAAGATTTACACGAATTACAAACGACAAACTTGAAAAATTTGGGCCAAACTTTTCTAGATACACAAAACGTGACGTAGTTCCTTTAAGTAGCGGTGCTTGTTCTTCATCCTGTCAGTTTACAAACTGAGCGTTTATTGATCTCTAAAAACGATTATGCTTTTTTTTTTTTTTTACAAAATATTCTTTCCTGGCTGATGTAACTATTGTCAAGTTAACCAGGGGTTCCTGGTATGGCAAAGCTTCGTTGAAGCAGTTGTTGTTCACCGATATTTGTCCCTCGAGCACGTTCATAAAATAATTATGTTTTATCTACTGCATCTACCTTTACTTTGGAATCATTTGACCTATAACATACGTTGAAATGGATTTTGTACATTTCGCCATTGCATACAAGCAATATCCCCAGGTGGGGCTTCCTTATAAAAAGGACGGGGGGTGCTCGTCGGAAATTTTGAAAAGAACCTCTAAGAGGTACCAAGGTCCTGTTTCGTGGGCGTGGCTTGAATTTTTTTCACCCCTGAAAGGTACCAATTCTAAAACAACACATTTAACTGACAGCAACTTGTTTCGACTCAATACCCTAAAAGGTACCGTAAGACGATGTACCAAAACCGCTTTTTTAACCCCTGAAAGGTACGACGAGCCCCCCCCCGTCCTTTTTAAATAGATATCCCCCTCGGGCAATGTCCCTTCTGTTTCAACAGTTTAAAATTGTTGACAGTAATCTGAAGCCTAACGTTTTACATACTGTTTTAAAATAAGCTTCTTGTATAATGACAGCTTTCTGGCCATTAATTATAAAATTCGGCAAGGAAATCTTCATGTACTTAACAATTTTCAATCCCTTAAAAATGTACTTTGCTTTTACATGTTATAGTATATTTCTACGCTAATATCTTATACTAGTTTTTTTTTCTAAAACAAAGCTTTCTTAGTCACAAACCTGTAATTATGATTTATTTATACTTTCTCCCTTGCTATTGGCAGAAAAGTCTGCGGTAATTGGAAAAACAACTTAGCCTGGAAATCACACCCATGTTTGATTTGTAACAGACTACCATGTGATTGTTCACTGTTGTTAACCGAGGTACTCCACAACAACGGAGCCTCATTTCAATGCTTGTTGTCCTTGGGGAAAGTGTAACGAAATTTTCCTTTTGCCAATCAACTGGACTTAAACATGTCACAAAGAAGACTTTCAATTGCAACACTGCCGATGGTCTGACGAAAGAACAGCTCTTCGATCGTCTTGGGGTTCACCATACGCAGGGATGGTAACATTAACAGAAGCTTTCCAAAGCGGACTTGCTGACCGGGAAAATGCCTCCTGATGTAATCTCCTAACATGATCTGTGCTTGGTCTTGGTAACATTCCACTTGCTGTGGATCACGCAATCCTCTGAGCTCTAATGTGTAGAAGAAAACAACAACCAAACACTGAGAAGGCTGTATAGTTTGTAATGACATAATTACTGAATTGTAGAAGTCTCACGCCGTGTGACATTAGTAACTTTAGCGCAAAGTTTGAGCCCTAAAATTAGTTCTTTTTGAACTGCACCTCTTCCGTTCTCAGGGGCACTGTTCGTGCTGTTAACGCATCGCTTCGTCTAAGCCTATTAAACCTCGTAGCGCTTGAAACTGTCACGTGATCCGAATCATGGAGGGGAAATGGGTAAAACCTTCCAAGATAAAAGAACTTGAGTGCAAGCCTAAGCCTTGGCCAAACGGACTCGCAAGTAGACGCAAGTTAAAAACTTGGGTCTACCTGCGATTCCGTTTGACCAGGTCTTGCGTACAAATGCGTTGACTTGCGAGGACTTGCGCTCACTTTGGTCGAGATCAAATTTACACGCAAGTCAATGTAGGGTTTTCAACGTTTGCTCACCCAACCCAAGTCAACGCTAGTTGAGTGACGTCCATTCGTTGTTTTAGCAATCTATTAGCCAATGAAATACAGGATATGTTATCGTGCTGATTACATTTTGTCTGCGTGAGACTAAGCCCATAGCCTTGAAATAGGTTTTTGCACCTTGCGTGTACTTGCGAGGATGCATACGGGTCCGTTTAGCCACCCAACGCGAGTCTCTACGCACGTTCAACTTGCAGCTAGTTGTAACTACTTGTAAGTCTGTTTGGCCAGGGGTTTATAATGATCTTTTAATTTGTTACGTTTTGAATACGAAGTGACAGATGCTTTGCGTTGATTTATATCACATATCTTTCAAACAAAGTTTAAACCAAAGAATGGGGTATATGCCCCTTAACTGTACAATTTTACTGAGTTTTAACAGCCTTTGAGTGCCTTGATATTTCCTTAACCGGAAATATTTCAAGCGATTTCCACTGATCTGACGCGGAAAAGTTGAGCACAAAACTTACTATTGTCTTCTTTAGTCACACGCGTGAGGCCTCTCTATTTAAATATGAAATTTTTAATAACTTAAAATCCTTTGTAAGAAACTAGCAATTTATTTGTGATGAAAATCTGTCTTTGTGTGAGCTTAGCTTCCTTTAACTTTGTATTCCTTTAACTTTATAAGCGTGGACCAAAAAGCTGAAAATGTAAACTTCATAATTTTTACCCAAATAGTTCTCCATTTAAAATTTTCTTAGTCAGTTTCTTCATGGTCATATGTTCAAGCACGAGGCAATGTCTTAATAGTGTTAAGTTTTATGTTCGTTATTGTCCAACTATATTTCCATTTTCTCTAAGTTAACTACGTAAACTTTCATTGAATGTATTCTTTAGAGGATACCAAAGCTAACTCCGTAGGATTCAAAATGTGCTTTTTAAAAGCTATTCTTTCAAAATAGAAAGTGTCTCACCACTAAGATTGAAGAGAATGAAGCCAGGTTTAAGTCACAAATACGGTTTCCTTTTCACTCGGATTTTCTGAAGCTCGGGTTCAAAGAAACCGCTTCATTTCTTTTACGTAATTCCTAAAAGTTTCCCGAACGTTTTTAAAATCACTTAAAGGTTAATAAGCCATGAAAATACCTTTGATAAAATCAGTGATTTTTGTTAAACTTTAGCGTGACGTTCTCGGCAGCGCGGTTTTAGCCATGTCGGTACAACAAAAAATTGGATACATTATTGAATAAAACTTGACGTTCGCGAACTGGCGGGAGGTAAAATGATCCGAGATGATTTTTTATTGAATTATTTTTCACAAAAACACCTGTTACTAGAAAACCACAGAGTGAAAAATCTGACACGTTTTCTGCCTACAAGTACTGATGTAAAATATTAAATGTACAAAATATTTCTTTCTCTGTGTAAAATCAACTTCTTGTTTGGATAGTGTTTTATTTTATAACGCTCGTAAAGAAAAAAAAACCTTTTTCGTATTTCGTGACTTCCTTGATACGGTAAATTGCAACTGCTAGTAGATTAAATCTATTCAAAATCAAGTTTCTCGCACAGATGAGGAAGTTATCTCTGACCTGTTAAAATCCTAAGTATTCTATTCGTCCTGGTTCAATGCTATTGTGGAAGAGGAAGACACTTTCTAACGATAAAACTTTAAAAATATAAATTTAAGTTCATGGAGAGTTTTTCCTTTCTTGACTCGAAACAACTGTTTTCAATTCAACGCTTGAAGTGTGTAAACATCAAACACCGACTCTTTACAATGCCGCCCAATTTTCGGCTGTAGGCTTTAGATGATAATCTTACTCCACTCCACTCGAGTAGCAATTTGTCTTGTTATGGTATGTTCCATTAGGCACTTTGTCGCGTAATCTTTACATTGATCAAACCAACGTCAACTTGAAGTTCTTTGAAGAAACTTCGAACTCCGACAGTGGTATAACAAGACTCTAAACTCTTTGACAAATAGAAAAACAAACTTCACTCCTCTTTGAAAACCGTCGTTATTCCCTTGTTCCTCCGTGAAAAAATAACTGATTAAAATTTGGTCACAAACAGATTTGAAGCAGCTTTGCAATAGCCTGACTTTTTTTTTTTATTGTAAAATGAAATTATTTATGGCTGATAACAAGTTAGACGGGGTTTCTGCGACTTCATTAATATGAAAGAGTATAAGTTTCATATTTGATTAAAGTTAATACGAAAAATTTAGTGTGGTCGTAATTAGCCATATTTCAATAACCGAAGCATACAGTCTTATTAAGGAATTCAATCATTGGGAAATGGTTTTTTAATTATGAATGAGGAGCTGTGTAGGCTTAGAGAGCAAAGCAAAGCGTATTGTAATTAGCGTAAATTAAGCGGCTATGATTTTTTTTATGATATGGTTATTGATACGCTCAGCTAATAAAGGAGAACTGAAAAACACACTTCACCTTGTTACGCGTCGCTAATACACAAGGCGTTTCAAGCTAAGTGGTTAGCCAGTCAGAAACTGCCCAACATGTGTTCTCGCCTGTAGAGTTCCAAATGGATTATTCCCTTCTAGAATAAATTTTACTTTCAAAATACAAGACTTCTAATTTTAGATGATTAGTATGTTTTAAGCTTGGTAAGGGTATTAAGACCAAGAACGCCCATTTCTGTCGCAAATAGTCACCGTAAATGAAAACCAACTCCAATGCGTCACATGAAAGAATTAAAGATACACTTAAATGAAAGACAAATAAAGTTTTGTATCTTTTCCGTCGTTGGTTCTCTATTAAAAGCGTGTCACAACGTAACATCACCGTTTTAAAGTTCTTTGTAGTATTGTTCTGTTCCCTTCTGTTTTTCTGGCAATAACACAATCTATCACCTCACATTCAATAGACAACTTTTGAAATCAAGCTCTTATTTACTTCATATTTATTTCGTGTTGGAGTTCCGCCTTAATTTTGACTCTTCATGACATTTCTGGTTTGTGAACCAGTTTAACTCAGATATTTTGGCGCGAAGTTTACATTCTCTGCTACAGAAATGATTGTATAAAAAGATATTAGGCTATAGTTTCGACAACGTTGCGCATTGTTTACAATGTGGGACGAACGATTTAAGCAAAAACTTCCTGAAGCTTACAATGCGAAGGAGGAAGGGTTTATGTGAGAACTCGTTATCAAAAATCTGACGGATATTAATTCTCATTGTTATGCAACTCACCAGATTTGAAAAGTACCACCGCTTTTAAACACGCGAATTCGGCCTCGCCAACTTGTAGACTTCGAAACCGCGCGCTAATTTCCTGCAGCATGCGAATGTCAGCCATGGTTGCCACAATCTTCTCCGCTGGCGTGTTGTCCACATGCATTCCTGCCGCTGCCAGGAGGGGCGCAACCTCAAGGGGCATATTCCACTGGACAGCTCCCATGATGAACAGCTCCCTCCAGCCTTCTTCTAGCAAGATCACTTGGTCGCGGAACGGCAGGTTCACGAAAGAAGGGATGTTTCGCGCCCATTTCACAGAGATGAACAACAAACGCGCGGCAGATTCGCAGATGGCGTCAGGGGTTGAACAGTAAAGCGAGGTAGCTATTTCTTGTTGTGATGGATAGGGTATTCCTGAGGTTTGGTGTCCGAATCGATGTACGGCTTCTCGGCAGGGTTCTGCCACTATCAAGCTCGTCAGAAAGTCGTTATTCATGAATTTGCTTGCGTATTCATCACCCATCGGCGGCTTGAGTAGGCGAGTAGAGTTGGGTTGTCTTTCCTGTTGAACAGCTGGTAAATGACAAAATAAAAGAGTTCACTACACAGATTCTAAAATAAAAACTGCTTTGAATGTATAGCTTCCCACTTAAACCAACAGAATGGAAAATTTGGAGGGTAAATTCAATCATTTTATTTCATATTGACTAGCCTAATACCAAGAAAGAAGGTTGGCACGTATGATAGACTTTTTAATCTTTAGGCATACATGGTTTTTTCGCTAGCTAGATAAACCGTATAGCGAGATAGTTATTATTTGCGTTACTTTATATTATTCAACGAGTTGACGAAGAACGATGGAAGGGAAACAAACGAACGCTACCCAATGTTGTTAAATTTATCGTTTTAATCAAAAAGTTGGCATGTTTCATATAGCATTCGCCTTTATTGAATTTACTTTCCTCTTGAAAGCTAACCCGAAGATAAGCTAGTGTTTGAGACACGTTTCTCGCTCCTAAAATGGAATTTGCACTCGCTAATTTAAGAAGAAGAAACGTTGTCAGTGCAGTGTGAAATGAATATTCAAGTTTTTTCGAGACCATTTAAGTGAATCTCTTAAAACCTCGCACCTCTAAATATTGCTTTTTCAAAAACAGTCTCAATATTGCCAGAGAGTTTATTTCTGTCTACATCGGTTCATTCGAAGGAGTTTGCTTCTTTGGAATTACCATTTTGAAGTTGAAATTTGTTTTACTTCTAATGTGCCTAACACAAAGGCCATTCTTACGTTTTCTAGCAGAATTATTTGCTTTAATTTAACTTCTTTGAAAATATATTCAAAATGAAAGTCAAGCCAATGTGTTCTGTTGAACTATGAAATATGGAAGTTATACCATCATGAAAGACATTGTCTGAAGGTGGCGTTCCTACCATGTTTTATTTATGCATTTCACAATAAGCTAAACTATGTGAATATGAATAGCTGGTAAGTTGTGACACAGAGATATTTTCTTTGGCTTTTAAGCAGTAAAGTAATTTGGTACATTTCTTCGTGCGCGTAAATGACGGAAGCGTTCGTACTAAAAACAAAATTATTTGTCCTCGCTAAAACTTTAGAATGTGAAATTTTAAAATGAAAAAATAAGAGAAATTAAAACAGTCTTGTTCTGTCAAGGAGCAGGTAAAATCACTCAGATCAACCTACGCATCTTAGAGACGTAGCAATTAATAGTGTTGCAAGAATCCGCAGCTGTTTGTTTCTATTCCTTTCATTCGAAAAGGAGGTGCATATTTGAAACTAAAAAAAAATACTTTTTAGTGGAATCAAATCTTTGACCGCAACACTGTGAATGCTATAGCCAGCCTCATGCGGCACAAGAGTTTTATTGATTTTTATGAGTGTGTGAAGATGCAATTAATTTTAGTTTCATGTAAGTTCCCTTGCCGCCCGCCAGCGTACCTGTTCTTTCTATCTTAAAACCTAGGAAACGACTGACAAAGGCTTTGCAAATTAACCGTTCAGTACTTGCCAGTTCCTCTGTTCTTAGGATGAACAATGAAATGGGCGTGCAGACGACACTTTTGGTATAATAACGGTTTTTCGCACGGTTTGAAGTGCTTGTATAATGATGAGAGATACAACACTTTAAAATAACTCCATTATTCCCTTCGTTATATTCTCGCCTACAGGTATGTCACCACAGAGACCGTCCGAACGGTGAACAACCCTGCATACAAATGTGACGGCCTGTGACTAACTGACAACACACAAACAAACAGATAGCGGAAGGTTCGACCTTGACATGCCGCGGTATTCATCGTCAGACATTGAACAAAGCTGTTTTTCCAATATGTTACTTTGACTGATCAAGAATTGACGCTAAAAAACACAACGCATTTGCGCCAAGAAATATGAATAATTTTTAGTTGTCTCATTGAAGTCTAAGGTTATTAGGAGATCGGAACGTTTCAAAAATGAAATATTCAAATCACGTATCAAACTCATGCCTGGTTCTTTATGACTTCATGACTGCATGTTCTAAAGAAAGAGCGTAAGATGTATATTTTTTCAGGTAAGTTCAAGTTAGTTATCGGGAGAAATTAAAAGCGAACAGTGCTTTTCAAAATTGACTATGTTATTTTGGAGTAAGATTAAACTTAACTGTTTACTTTGAAGCAGCAATTTTGAATATGCATACAAAAGGAGCCCGGTACGTTCCCTCATTGCATCATCGTAAGGTTCAAACATTCAGGAAATTTGATCCAGTTATAGTGTAAAAGTTTTGTCGATAACACTCATTTTTTTCTGGCAAATTGACTGCGGCTTTTAAAATACTACCACTGTATGGACCTCCTGCTTGCTGGTCATCAGAGAAATTTATTCTTATGAGCAGAAAATTTCTCAGTATTTAGCGGTTACGACCAAAGATCTATCGCCTCGTCATAGGCTTTTTTGAACGAAATAAAATTTTAACCACCAACATTTTTGCGCAGCCCGCTTTCGTTTCATCGGAAAACTTCTCTAATTCAAATTTATTTCAGTTCGAGAGGATCATAAGACAGAACTACCTGTTTATAATCGAGTTAAATTGTAATGTCTAATTCAAGACAATGGAAAAGAACTCACTATAGAAAACGAAAAACCATTGTTTACAACTAACGTACATACACAACAAAGGCTGTTCTTAAACACGGATCCTAACTAGCGCGGGTTCAATAAACAGATCCCTTCCTCAAACAACTTTGTTTTCCCAGCGAAATACTTCCACAGGTTTAAATGCTACCCTATCTGGGAATGCAAGGTGAAAGGGAGATTTTAATTTTGGTAAGTGTGGTGCTTTTTTTTAAGCTCTTTAAGTGAGAATAGCGTATGAAAAATGGGGTTTCAATTTTTCGGGGCCGCCACGCGTTTCTGTTTACCTTTCATCAGTTTTCTCTGCTTATCCCAATATCACAATAGTGTATCACTATCGATATTAATCTATTCAAAACAAGCGGCGTGGAGCTTTTAAATTGCCTATATTTCAAATAAACCATAATCATGTTAACACTGGTTCTCTAGCTTAGCAAGAGTAATTTTCTTTCGTTTTATGTATCAGTGTTAAACAAGACCTGCTTTCAACCTTAAGGCTGCCGTAGTTTACTTGGCGGGCTTTCCTCGTTTTGTTCAAAGTTTTCAAGGAGAAATTGTATTGAAAAAACACAATAGAAGCATTTGTTTCCTTGCTGAAGAACTCAGTTTATTGTTTACGAAAGAATAAGGACGAGTTACCTTTCAAAAGAAAAACACGGTCTGGCTGTTCTGATGAATGGAACAAAATGTCTTTGCAATCGACCCGAGGATCACCTGCATGATGTGATTCGAATTGGAATCGCACCACATTTAGACTTTTTCGTCTCTAAAAAGCCAGAAAGTGAGTGTGCAGTCTTAAATATCTCCCTAAAACGCCTAAATAAAATCCACCTACAGGATATAAACTCCTCCTCAAAGATACCGCCAAATGTTTTTCTTGTGAAGCATTTGAAAGGGTTTTTTCACCTGTGCTCATTAGCTCGACATATGCTGTTCTCGGAAATGCCACAGATTATCACTTGAAACAATTTACTGTTTTTCTAATCTTCCCGAGATATCATGCTAGCATTTCATTAGGAGATATTTATTTACCCATTTCGTCGGAAAACTCTAATTTCTTAGAGCACTACACGGTCTCGTCTTTGAATAAATAAAGTTTAATTGCGAAGGTTCCCAAACCGCAGCTTGCGAAAATACACACTGATTTGTTGTCAACGAAGAATGGAAGGAAAGTTTGACGTTTCCTTTTTATTATAAAGATTAATTGGAACTAATTGCTGTCTTCGAAATTCAATGTATTTAGGGAACAATGTGCCTCCACCGGAGTATCAAAATATCATCTTCCAAATATCTATCACATTGTTAAATTGAAGAAAATTCCGAGATACCAAACATTATGAAAATGGGTAAAACTGTGGCGCCTCCTTTCATAATGTGAAAACCTTAACACCCATGTTCACCTTAGACATCAAAACTAACCGTCCAAGTCGACTTTCAGAACTTTTCGACAAAATTCTGCAATTTTAACGTTTTGGATCTCCCGAGTAAACATTCTGTCACAAAATTAAATTTTAATTTTTTCGCAAAGGAGAAGAAGATTAAATACATTCCAAACCAACGGAAAAATACACGTCGCTTTACAAAACGGCACGTTTCAACGGCGCGTTACATTTTAAACGCTTTCCGCCTCTTTTGGGCTTTAATCATACATTTAAGACGGAGTGACAAAACAGCGCGTACAATGTGTTGTGTTCGTCGATTATCCAACAATGATATGCTGGAATTGGGTTAAGCCCCTCTCTTAAGATATGTGCCAAAAACGAAAACAAATTTCATGATCGGGGCGAGTTTTAATTGCCTCGCTGGCCAGCCAGTAACTGGGCGTGAGCTCTCTCTGTGTGTACATGATCTAATGACGATCTTAAAGTAACTTTACGTGTAACTTTCTCACTTACCGAACCTGTTCATCTTGACATCAAGACATTTTTGAAAGCGGCAAGCCTGGCACTGATTCCGTCTTTTCTTATCAACGACACAATTTCCGTTGCCCTTACAGGAATAGACCATATCTCTCCTTACACTCCGCATGAAGAACCCACTACACCCGTCGCATGTGTACACGCCGTAATGCCTTCCGGATGAAATATCTCCACATACTTTGCACAGCACCTCTGGCTTTCGCTCGACGGTTTCTTGTTTCTTCGGCGAGGAGCTTTCGCGATCCATGTCGCGATCTTCTAAAGAGTGTAACAGTCAAAACAAGAAAGTCAGAAAACCGTTCGATGAGTTTCTCAAGACGCTAAGTGTCGAAGTTTTGAACTTGTTTGGAAATTAAAATCGCTTGGGCTTCGACGCTCGATCAAAGAAGCGATTTGGGATTTTTTTAGGGAGAGAAATTTTTCTGGCGTACGAATTCTTCGTAGGCTTTGATTCCATGGAAATGGGAGAGAATTAAAAGCTGTCTTTTCCTCAGACGTAATTTGTATGCCGCGTCAGAACAGGCACACGACATTAGAAGTGGAAAAATAAAGAGAGAGTACATTTTTGAAGCGAAAACATAGCTACAGCTCAGTATCGTATTCTAGCTAATGGGATTTTAATTAAAAGTAAAACCCTTTAAGAACTCTAAACTTTTAAACTCACTACATGAAAAACTTCCGTAGCTTGTCAGTTGGAATACCAAGGAATACACAAAGCTTCAAGTTGAGTTCTCTTACCCACTACGGTCTGTTGGTCGACGTCCATCATTTAAATTCACGAAAAAACGGCTGGTAAAATTTGCTAAATTCCTCCTCCAAGGTCGTGGCGTTTTATAGTCTCTTGCTTATACTGAAGGGGCTTTTGGACTTGTACAGTGCTGTCGCACCTTGTAGTTTGACTAGACCAGCTGCTATGATGATCACGTGACCAGCCTAAGCGGTGATTGGCTGGCAAAGCTAATTAAAGCTGGGTGCCCCAAATGAAAGGCCCATGTAGATCGGTAGCATCTTTGTAATTTAATCTGGTCATCAATGACTTTTGTTTAGGCGGTAAAGTGTTTTCGCAGCTTTTTTACACTTTTATTCGCCATCAAAACAATTAGCGATCCATTGCTTTGAAATGTTGATTCTATGTATATAGAATTTGAAGATAATGTGCTCGACACGTGCTGTCCAAACAAGAGCCATATATCGCCCATATTGGAAAATTTCTTGTATGCGACAACATGCCAAATGGATTTAGTGTGGATAGCGGGCGCTGCAGTTATGATATTTTATTTTTTTAAGGTTCTTTGCAAGGTAGCATTGTGTTGCTTTAATTACAGTATCACCGCATTCAAAACTGCTTGTTTTCTTACAAACGGCTTATATCACACCACAAAATTTAATTATCGGTACGCATTATATGTTTAGAGCGCGGTGTGTGAATATAAGTAATTGTGGCACGCGTGCCCCCGTACATACCCTATCAGGGCATGCTACACCGAGTGACTTCCTTGACATTGCAATGGTTTACTTATTTGTAGCATTGGAACGATTTTCCTTTTAAGTGATGAAAACTTCAGATAGAACGCAGTTTGAATTTTTTTCGAGATGTGTTCGGAAATTGAACAAACCATGTCTCCGTGTCTCGCGCATATTGTTCTAGTCACCTGCCAATGCTATACGCGTCAAGTTAAGATTAAATAATAATAGAGAAGTGATTTTTTTTTCACACCGTTGTCACAAAGATAGTTCTAATTGTGATTTGATTTGGAAACTTAGCTTCCGACTGTCAACAGAAACTGTGATGTTAATAAAGGATGCAGAGACTCTAGGCTTTTGCTTATATTGTGGCTAGGTACAAATGTTTTTAAACCTCGAATAACGTTGTTGCAGTTTCATGGAACACAACTCGGACATTTTAGATTTGAGACGATACAAACTCGCGGTTTTTTCGCGTATTGTCAACAAGAGATGGGTATTTTTCTATCACTAGGATGAATATATAATTGATTGGAAATATCGATACGGCTTCTTAGCAGGAAGGGAATCTTTTTAATCAATGGTTACCTGCGAAATTAACGCTTTTTCGCCACACAAAAAACACATCTTGATCATACTTCTGTTAGAGGGTCTGATTTTTCTAATAGTTCACATGAGATTCGGAAATAATCCTCTCTGTATCACAGGTGAAAATAGTTTTTCTTAAAGGGAGTAGAAAAAGCGCGACGAATGCAGCGCAAAACCAATACACCGCAAAAGATACTCATTTGTATCAACTCGGCCAAACAAAACATTATTGTTTCAAACGTGGAATTAGATACGTCTTAAGCCAATTACTGAGGCCAAACCCAGAGTGAAAATAAAGAGACTTGAATAAGATTTGACGTTTCCAAATAAATAAAAACTGATTATGATCCGCTCAGAGTATAAATTTGCTGATCTATCATCCCCGCAGCAGATGGCAGAATAGAATTGGCACTTGCTCTTGAAAAAGTAAATTCAAATTTCCTCCCATTCGCTGGTGTTTGCTCTTCTCCTCTAGGTCGGTCTACATTGAGATGGCCAGTGTCCTGTAGAAAAAGGCTTTTGTTTTCAGACGTTAAAGCACGTTTTCTAATTTCATTTTAATAAGCAAGCACAGCAGATATGTCATTCAGCTTGCCAAAAGCGCGAGATCAGGCAATCGAAAAATTTTGTTTTTATCCAAAGTCTGGGATCACCATCATGTGTTTACAAAAAATTAAATAGCCGTCTTCGCACTTCGTCACAACTCAGTTGATCCTGGTGCAATCCGGGGCTTTAAGCTACAGTCTTTTTCGTGTTTCCATGAAAACATCAAGTTTCTTTTAACGTCCCCATAATTAAAACGTATGGAATATATCAAAACGTCCGTATTAAAGTTGAGTTATCGCCGTAAAATTTTGTTAAACATTTACATCTTCCGATAATATTTCGGATTTTGTGCCGGTTATAATGCTGTGTTTTCAGTTATTACCTCAGTTATATAACTAATTCAAATTACCCCAAAAACTTCTACTCAGAAGTTCAAAGCTCATGACGGTTTATAAAATAGTGGAATTATTTTAGTATTTACTACACAACTACACATCGCTTACTCAACAGAATACAACGAGGTTTGACTGGGAGAAA
>Ga0126338_10001257_pt1 | contig 16158 bp, 10 predicted proteins | sample OrbCmetagenome_2_FD_92529 | JGI IMG/M metagenome (GOLD analysis project Ga0126338, IMG submission 92529) | Coral microbial communities from Petempiche,Puerto Morelos, Mexico - Orbicella C C metagenome | ecosystem: Host-associated > Invertebrates > Cnidaria > Coral | place: Petempiche,Puerto...
AATCTGGAGACGTGTCAGATTACTGTAGTTTGTTCAGTCAAACATTTTATGGCTTACTATTTAGCTATCTTACCATTACCGATGTAACATCGTATGTACATCATAAATTCCCAGTTTCTTTCTGGCTGTACATCGCAACCAAAAAAACTTGTCAAATTAACAAAATCTTTATTGTAAATAGTTCCATGAATGCTCCTATCTCCGAGACTCCACAAAAAAATAACTCTTGCACGTCTTGCGTGCCTATGTTTTGGGCAACAGTCAACAAGAAATTATGTAATGCTTTGTCCCTAAATGTACACAGCAGGTCACTTGCTACAGAGCTAGTGGCCATTGCCCAGCTAACCAAGCACCACTTTCAACCAGTGTTCTTTGCACGGCTCTGTGGTTTTTGTTATCTGGGTAACCGCTACACCGGCTAACATGTGTCACTTACACAATAATGAATATATGGGAGATAATTAGTTTGAAAAGGTGAGCCTGCCTCGAACAGAGAAAGATTGAAGAAAGCAATGTGATTACAGCTGAATTTGAACTTTAGTCATCGAGTCTGTTTCGTGACTGTAGGTTATAGTTGGGTTATTATGCTGGTTTTTGCAAGGTTGTCAATGTTTCTTAGACTAGCGTGGTTCAATTTAATGAGGCCTCAAATTCCTTAGTTTGATTGGCCAAAATTGAAGAATTTGAAATGTAGTTGGTCAGGATTTGTGAATCCGTGCATAGTCACAAACCAACCCAGTGGAAATCAATTCCGCGGCACCACAAAAGAACTGTGTATTGTTAATGCAAGATGATTTATGTCCTTTTTCATAATATAAGCCAAGAAATTTCGGAGATATGATTGGTTGATAGCATCACTATTTCTGCGTAATAGCAGGATAACGGCAAAACACTGATGGTATAACAAGGTTGCCATGACAACACTAAACACAATAATGTTGTGCTTTTGTTTTCAAAAAAATGGCAGCAAGGTTCTAGGAAATTTCCGGGGAGGAAATACAAAAGCTCCCCGAAATGCAGTAAACAAATATATAGTCGAAACTTCTAAGACGTGGATGAATGTTTGGAAGTCATGGGCAGAATGCAAGGGTCTTACCGATGACATTGTTATGACGAAGCTAAAGAACTGGACAAATGTCTCTCGCGATTTTTGCCGAAGTTCGCAAAAGCGATGGCTCTGACTGTAAGCCAGACAGTCTAAGGGTTATGTTAGCTGCCCAAACAAAATGACAGCAAAATATCCATAGCAAAGGACCAAGAATTCATCAAGTACAGACAGGTCCTAGAGGGCAAAGCAAGAGCTCTTTGCAAAAAGGCCGTGGAAATGACCAAATGCAACAAAAGCACTTTCCGTTCAAGATGAGGAGCAACTATGGAAAAACCATGTACTTGGCAAACAAACTCCAAAGTCACTCCTTTATACTCTGCGGTATCTGCTCACCCTTCATTTTGATCTTCGTAGTGAAGAAGAAATGCGAAACAGTGGCCCATTTTATCTCACCATTATTGAAAATCCAAAATCCAAAGTGTGGTACAAGAAACAGAGGATGGGTGTCAATAAGATCGACTCCTTCATGAATAACATGGCCTTGGAAGTGGAATTGGATGTACTGGGAGAAGCTTACCGGCCCGTTCCTTATCTTAATTTGTGGTTTCGCTTCACCGCTGAAGTGACTGCAAAAACAGTGATTTCAAAATTACTTTCATTGAATTATTTTATGTTATTTGCCTTGAATGGTTTGAACTGGTTTCACAAAAAAACTGCCAATCAATTTTATTTTCATTTACATAAAAAAATTGTTCTGAATGCCGACCCCTGTGTTTTTTCAACCGTAACGAGATAAAGGTCTCTTGTACGTTACCGAAAATTGCTCAGCTTCTATTATAAACAAATAATAGCATGACCCATATGTGGTATTTTGCAATAATACCTGCTTGTAATATTTGAAACTTTTCCAAATACCACTCGCTGCTTCGCGGCTCGTATTTTGGACAGTTTTGAAATATCACTCGCAGTATTATTGCCAAATACCACTACAAGTCATGCTATTACCTCTACATATACAATGACTTAAGGATCATTTAGCAAATTAATCTTTCCTCGCCAGACAACCTCCATTTAAACGTATCATTTCGCATTTAACGTCACAATCGCAGCTAAATAACCCTGTAAATCAAAAACTTCATGCAAAAGCTAAATGGGTTTAGCCTTGAGATTGCAAAGATACAATTAGGTAACCAAATATACTTGGAAGATCGGTAATTTCTGTATTACAGAAAATGCTGCCGATGGAGTGTCTGCTCGCAATGGCTCATGGTTGATTGTGACCCTTTAATTAAAATTTACCTTCCATACTGTAATAATATTATGAGTGTCTGGTGTTCTTTTTTTATGTCTGTCATTTTGGGAATCCATGATTGTTTGAATTGATTGATGAATATTGGGGTAGACAGATACTGACTTTGGAGTTTGTTCGCCTAGTACATGGTTTTTCCATAGCTGCTCTTCATCTTGAACGGTAAGTGCTTTTGTTGCATTTGGTCATTTCCGTGGCCTTTTTTGCATTTGGTCATTTCCATGGCCTTTTTTGCAAAGAGCTCAAGTTGATCAGTTATTCCTTGTTGGAACCTAGAGCAAGGGTTCGCATTTGATCAGTTTCCATGTCACAGTGAAACCTCTATTAAGTGGACACCCTTAGGACCTTCCCAAGTGTCCACTTAATAGAGGGTGTCCGCTTAATAAAGGTTTATAACAATTGCACAATGTTTGTTAACAATTAACATTCAACGGTTCCTCTGTACTGTAATAAAGTTCCAGGTTGTTAACGAAGCTATCCAGCATTCAAGTTCATCAGCTTTCATTACGAACTTTAATTTGTTTGTAATAGTGCCTGTAACGGCACCCGTGTGCCTTTTGCGTCACGTCTGTCATGTTTGCGTGACAATTCGAGTTTGCATCATTACTTACGTAATTACTTCCCAGCATGCCTTTTGTTAGTTTTAGTGGTTTCGACCACGCGGTGCCCTTGTGCCCGGAAAGGCGTAAGTTTTCTGTCGTTTCTCGTGTTGTATTTTCCCCCTTTTTTGTTCTCTACCGCTCACGGCGTTATGTTATTTCAGTTTTGACAGTTTTACTCTGGAATTAAAGTTGTTCAAGCCACATGGGCCTTTGTTGTTTCTTTCACAAGCACCCTCGCCAGTACAATGCCCCTTCCACACAGTAATGGTAATACAGGTACATTTAATAGACTATTTCAGGGATGTAATCCAATGCCACATTGCCAATTCAGTCCGGTGTCCGCTTAATAGAGGTGTCCGCTGAATAGGGGTTCATATATAAAGAGGAATATAACACGTTAATTTCAGGACCAGGCTAAGTGTCCGCTTAATAGAGGGTGTCCGCTTAATTTGGGGTCTGCTTTATAGAGGTTTCACTGTATAATGGCTGACTGCAACAGGGTCAATCTTGTTGACATGCATAACATGTTTTGGATGCCATGACTGTCCTAAAAATAAATTTTAAGAATTACTTTTTGAATCTAGGATTTGTTTGAGTTTCACAATTTATTCTTCAGCTATGAGTTTACAATAACACGTCTCATTTGCTTCCTTTTGAAATGACATCTTTGAATAGATTATACATCAGTTTGTCAAAAATAAGTTTGACGATGGGCATGTATTTGCCCAGATGTCTAGCATTCTTCTCGGCTATCCTTTGTATTCATCATCTCTAACGTCATCAATTATTTGGAGGATGACCTTGTTGGAATTCAGGATTGGCATTTTCTGTCATGGCAAAAACGACAAAAAAAATAAAAACTGGAAAAAATTAACTTCAAATAGTTGTAAGCACTCTCAAGATGTATATTCTGCAACGAAAAATCCCATTGGTAGTTTTGTCCTTCATCATGCATAATGTACTGAAAGATCAGAGACGTGTTCCGCTGTTGTAATTGACTCATTCATTCATTCTGTTCATTTGCCTTTTTACCTAATATAGTAATTATTTGTATATGTTTCAATGTAGGGCGAGGTGACCTCTAGAAACCACCAGACTTTTAGTTGAGGCCACCTCGTACGTGACAATATGGTTACACAGATAGTGCTACAGTGTGCAGCTTTGCCAGTTCAGTAATTTATTTGTTACTCCTGAAAGAGGTCTAAAAGAACACAGCGCTGATTTTCTCTTTCATCGTTCAAAGACTTTTCAATGTCTATGGCATTCATGGTCTAAATCAAAGTGGCTAGGAGCCACTCAACTTGGAAAATAGGTCATCTGTAGAGGGTGACAATTTTGATGCCACTGACTTGAGGTTTTAAATTTAAAGCCCACTGGCAAAACGCGATGGTAAGAAAATACACAAGGAGATTTAACACGATTGAAAACATTGATGAAGCTATTAGTGATCCTCATCCGCGTCAATTATAAAGAAAGTATGGCTTCTTGTCCGATCAGCAAAGCAAGTATAATCGGATTCTCATTTTCATTCCTATTTTTTCATTCTTTATTTTCCCAGGCGATATCAGTGATTTTTTTCTTTCTTTGTCACCTTTTGAGAGATCTTAGAAATCAAAAAAATTATCCAACGTAGAGTCATAATACCACAAGGACAGCACCCGCCTGGCATTTTGTCTGCTCAACAAAGTTAAGCCCTGTTTGGTGGGGTTCCTGCTTGGATGGGTTACCAAATATGAATAGCCTGTGTTGTAATAACTTCTTTTTTTCGTTTTTCTTTTTTTTCTTCCTTTTCCAAGGCAATATAAGTGACTGCTGAACTCCCAGTCTTGTGTTAAGTCTTTTTTTCTATTTATCAACTATTTTGTATGAATCATTTTTCCATGTCCGTATTCATCTTTGAAGTATTTATTTACAATACTAAATAAATAGTGAAATGCTTAGGTTGAATTCTCCTCAATTCTCTTGTCTGTTGATCATCCAAAACTTTTAATCACGGCTTGAATGATAATTCAAAAATTCATACAGCTCATCAATTTTGTGATTTTCAATATCTCCTCAGTTTTTGGCAATCGAGTACGGTTAAACCTGTATAAGTAGACACCTTTGGAAAATGAGCTATTTATATAATAAGCTTCCATATATAAACATGTTAGTGCAAAAATCTATTCAATGTAGATCATTTCTGCGGTAAGATATATTTGCCCAGGAGAGTCTTACATCAATGGCTATGCCAAGACATACAGAGAAAGATCTGTCTTCAATGGTTTTGTCTCCCCAGACTAAATCCATCAGGGGGCCAATAAAGGGTATTGTTTCCAGGAGTAATGCATTACATATCCCTTCATGAATAATTAATCTATTCTTTTGGCACCAGGTTTGTAGGTGATCTAATATCACCTGGAGGGCTATAGCAACCTCATCAGTAGTATTACCAATGGTATAAATGGTAGTGTTGTCAGCATACATGTAAACTTCGCCACTTCTAATGCTGTCTGGAAGATCATTTACATAAGTAATAAAGAGCCTAGGTCCCAACAGGGAACCCTGACGGGGTGTCTACAAAACAAAGACCTAAGACCTAAGACCTAAAGACCCAAAAACGAAGACTTGCTTTTTTACAGGCCTATCAAACTAGAGACAGTCAAACCGGGTCAACGCTTTTCTTCAGACAACAACTGACGTGAAATTAATGGGGTCTTCGTTTTGTAGATAAGGCCGGCTCGAACTACAAAACAAAGACCCTCGCTAAAATGCTTTGTTCATTGTCAGCTGACGTGGAATCAATGGAGTCTTTTTTTTGTAGATAAGGCCGGCTTGAACTACAAAACGAAGACCCCCGCTTAAATGCTTTGTTCGTTGTCATCTGACGTGGAATCAGTGGGTTCTTCGTTTTGTAGATAAGACCAGCTCGAACTACAAAACGAAGACCCTCGCTTAAATGCTTCCTTTGTGTCAGCTGACGCAGAATCAATGGGGTCTTCGTTTTGTAGATAAGGCCGGCTCGAACTACAAAACGAAGACCCTCGCTTAAATGCTTTGTGTGTTGTCATCTGACGCGGAATCAATGGGGTCTTCGTTTTGTAGATAAGGCCGGCTCGAACTACAAAACGAAGACCCTCGCTTAAATGCTTTGTTCGTTGTCATCTGACGAGGAATCAATGGGGTCTTTGTTTTGTAGATAAGGCCAGCTCGAACTACAAAACAAAGACCCTCACTTAAATGCACGAAGACCCCATTGATTCCACGTCAGCTGACACAAAGAAAGCATTTAAGTGAGGGTCTTCGTGTTTTAGTTCGAGCCGGCCTTATCTACAAAACGAAGACCCCATTGATTCCGCGTCAGCTGACACAAAGAAAGCATTTAAGCAAGGGTCTTCGTTTTGTAGTTCGAGCTGGTCTTATCTACAAAACGAAGACCCCACTGATTTCACGTCAGATGACAACGAACAAAGCATTTAAGCGGGTGTCTTCGTTTTGTAGTTCGAGCCGGCCTTATCTACAAAACGAAGACCCCATTGATTTCACATCAGCTGACAACGAACAAAGCATTTTAGCGAGGGTCTTCGTTTTGTAGTTCGAGCCGGCCTTATCTACAAAACAAAGACTCCATTAATTTCACATCAGTTGTTGTCTGAAGAAAAGCGTTGACCCGGTTTGACTGTCTCTGGTTTGGTAGGCCTGTAAAAAAACAAGGCTTCATTTTTGGGTCTTAGGTCTTAGGTCTTAGGTCTTCATTTTGTAGACACCCACCCTGAGGGACCCCAATTTTTACAGGTTTAGATTCCAAAAATGCACCATCTATTTGTGTCAATTGGCTTCTATTTCCTAAATAATCCATCAGCCATATCCACATATCTTCTGACACTCCCAGTGCCTTAAGTTTCTCACCCAGAATGACATGATCTACACAAAAGCTTTCCTAAAGTCAATGAACAAAACGCCTAATTTAAGCCCATCATCCAAGGCTTCTTTCCCCACTTCAGTAAGGTGCAACAAAAGGCTTTCTGTAGAATGACCCTTCCTAAATCCCCATTGTCTGTCAGATAGGAGATTGTGAGAGGTCAAATGATTATCAAAAGATCTACAAACCACCCTTTCCCAAATTTTGCTAGGAATACTTAGGAGTTATATTAAGGTCTATAGTTATTTACATCTAGCCTGTTGCCCTTTTTGAAAACTGCAGTACCTTGGATTTCTTCCAACTGATAGGGAATTGGCAATCTGCTCTCTTTTTCATACAAATTTCAAAGAGCCCTTGTACAACAGAGGACTCACATAACTTAAGGTCTCTAGTCCTGGGGAAATGTGATCCAAACCCATTGCTTTATTTGGGTTGATGGATTTCTGTACAATCTCCTAAACTATGTTCCCATCCACTGAAAAACTAGACATAGTAGGGCAGACTTTATAAATAAAGTTGGTGGTATCAGGGGTGGGTGGGCCTAAATCCCTGGTCAGATCTAAAGCTATATTTAAAAAGAAATCATTAAAATAATCAGCCTTCTGTTCGCTTCCAGTAATGATGTTTGCATTCTATCTTGTATGGGCCCACATTTTTTGATCTTGCTTTTCCTCAGAATGCGGTTTGTAACCTTCCAAAAATCCCCTGGTGAGTTGGCATTATAGTCTTAGGAAATCGTTACATGTTGTTGTATCTAGGCCAAGAACCGAACAGGGCCTTTTTTCATTTAAACACAGAGCTGCAATTGCCTGGAACTCTTTACCTGACACTGTCAAACAGCTTGAAAACCCTCTTTCTTTCAAAAGAACGATAAAATCGATCAAGACCTATGTCAGAGACATCAGTTTCCAAAAGGAATGCTCTGTAAATTATAATAAGAACCCTGAATTTAGGTATTTTTAAATCATTTGATTACTCTTCTTATCGTTATTGTATATAATATTATTTTAGCTTTGTGACAATAATTGTGTTGTAAATTTCTGTTTCTCTTATTTAGACTGTAGTAGTAGGTCCACATCAGCTGTACAGATGCTTATTTTAAACCTACTTATCAAACAAACGTATGTATTATGTACTTGCGTCAGAAATTCAAAGAATAACTGGGCACAGTGCGATCGACTGTAAAATGGCCTTGGACAGTGCAATTTTCAAAACTGGGTGGGGAGACTCCTATATGAAAGGATGGAAATGCGCATCATTTCGGGTACAAATCGAGGATTCTGGTCTCACTTAGGGTTTTGATGATAAAAGGTCACCATTCTTAGCTGTCAAAGTATCTTTTAGGGAGTACTCGAAGAAATAATAGAGGAAATGCTCTCATTTGTTTTCCACTGATCTCTTGAGTACGTGAGTTGGGTCTACAAGTGCATGCGGAATCCTTTCTTGAATAGTGGCTAGTAATCGAACCCATTCCATTTTAAGTGGTATTTTTTAGGAGTTAAATTCAAATTTTCCAATGAGCATCCCTGACCCTCTTATATGGGAGTTTCCCCCCCCCCCCAGGTTCCGAATGTCTAACAAGAAGTGACTCACTGAAGGAGTGATGGAGTGAAATCGTCCCACCACTACAACTTGGAAAAAATAAATATTTTCCAGGTTAAAAATGAAAAACTCAGTTTTATTAAATTGTAACCGAAAACAGCATCACAGTTACTCTCAATATCAGCGAGCATGAGAAAGGAACCACAACTACTGCATGCATTGTTGCAACAACATGATCATGGAACCACATGTACCCTCTGGTCCCAGATGTTTAGTGTCCCACCCCCAACAATTTCTGGCATCTGGTTGAGAGTTGGCCATGGCCGGTATTGAGACTTACACAAACTCGGAAAGCTCAGGGTGGTGAGTATCTTTTTAAATTATTTTGATGTCCTGTCACAACAAGTTGACTCAACTGTCCTTTTTTCAGTTCCCATTTCGAATTGATGCAGGTGATCTGCAGAATAATAAGATGTTTCACCTGACAAGACTTTGTACCATAACGATACCGAAACTGCTTGGCTGTGAAGGAAAAAACATAGATATGGAACGGGTGTGAAAATCATGGACTCCATGGACAAGTCGTTGGAAAAACTCTCTAACCATTATCATCATCATGTACATGTTTGACTTCTTTGAACTTGAACTCGAAGAGAACATGACCAAGGATGCAAAGCCACAGACCAACAATGGATAACTGTACAATCGCACCTTTGCCACCTTGATGAAACAGAAAGGCATCCATCCTTTTTCCATGGTTGGCAACACCGAAGCCAGTACCAAGGAAGGATTCAATCACATGTACAAAGAACCCATGAATCATTATCTCACGGTCAAGAACACCATGAATTTTTTACCTGCCCACCAGGCCTTGGTGAAAGGGTACAATGATTCCTACCATTGTAGCATCAGGATGGCCCCCAAGAAGGTGAATGCCCAAAACAAGAAAGAGATCTGGGATCCTCTGTCAGGCAAACCTATCAAGAGTTTACTGAAAGTGCGAGATTGTGTGAGACTGAACAAGAATATCGAGTCTTTGAGTAAGGCTATTTGCCAGACTGGACCAAAGTCTTTGTGATACGTCAGGTCAGATCTGGACTGCCCATAGTCATTCTGTTTCAGTTCCATTTCTTGACATTTCAACTTGGGCACATAAATAAGTGCCTTATATTATTTGTTTGATTTCATTATTATTCATTCAAATGACATCTTCAAGTTTTGCATGTTAGAATTTTTAAATAAATCATCGTTGCATTCCATCAATTCATCCTTACTCAATCAATACCCACAATTTATAACGTAGAGTGATTCTATTTACAGTGTATTAGTAAAACTAAACAAAACAAAACGACAAAACTTAAGTGTATCATGGAATGTTATAGTGTAGGTAACTGTTTCATAGGTTTAGTAAAATCACTCTGGAATAACTCCATGTACACTTTTGAGCAAATAAATTATAAGTGGCAAATAATAGGAAAAGGGGGTGCGATAGGGTGGTGGAGCTACCCTTATGGGCAAATATTTCAGTCCCACGAAGCAGAAACATTTTTCACTTTAGGCCCCGAAATGTTTCATTACCCCTAGAGCCAAATATGTATAACTCCCCTATTTAAAAATTAATCTCAGTGCACCACTGATTACAACTTATTATAACTCTGATACATTTTTATTGACCCAGAAGCACTAAGTATCATCCTCGCCTGCACTTCCTAACCTTTGATTATTACTAGTATTTTGAGTGAGGAAATTAACATGGCTTTAATCAGCTACAGAAACCTAAAGGAGTTTCTGCAGAGCCAAGCAAATGATTTCAAGGCCCAATTACCTCATCCCATCTGTTTTCGAGGGTCTGGGTGGAAAGTGCGATTGAGCAGCATCTCTCTGCTCAGTGCCAAGGTGTTGGTACCTCCTCTTCTGATGGCAAATGACAACAACAACAACACAACCCTCATCAAGTACACTTGCATTAGAGATGAAAAAAAGGTGGGATAAAAAGAGGGTGGTAAAGGGAGGGTATAGATGACGTTTCATGGAAAATAAAGCAGCCCTTTTACAATTCACGAAAAATACAACATTAGCATTTCACACCTCACAGAAGATAAAGAGAACATTTTGGAAAATCACGGTTCACAGTGACTATGGAAATCACGATTCACGAGGGAAAAAATGGCTATTTCACATTTCACAGGAAATAAAAAGGGCTGATCAGAACCTGCAACGAATGTTTTCTAATGTGGACAGAGTGGGCTTCATGAAATCCAAGGTCACCTTTTTCAAGCAACGTCACACCTACAATGACCATGGACCGAAATTCGCTGCCAAGTACACGGCACACAATGGTAATGGAAAGTACATCAAGTTCAAGTGAGATGGCAACAAGTTGGTAGCAAAGAATGTAGATACGCACATGCATGCCAGCCATCCTCTATCCTTCCAGATCAATGTATTGTTGGTGTTGAAGATTTGATGGATCAACGAAAGGTAACCTGACAATGTCCGTGAATCTCTGACGACTTCCTCAAGAGATGTTCCTTAACTCTAGTTTTTAATAAACTACAAGCTTTGCCTACATACTTTTTGATACATTGTTCATCATGGATATGGTACACCGTTCTGTACTTATTAAGGTTTTCTGTTTTTTCCTCAACATGTACTTATTGCAATCTGAGAGAATTGAAAGGATGTGGATGAGTGTGACCTGGTGTCATTTAAATGCTGTTTGTAGGCATTCTGAAGTGCCTTCTATGTATGGCGCTGAAGAATATATTCTCTTCTCGTTAAGGGATTCTTCACACTCTCTCCTACCAGAACCTCTGTTCAGTATTGTTAACATCCAGTCTGGATAGGTTTTACTCTCTCATCTTCTTCAGAAATCAAGGTCTGAGCTTGAAGTAGCAGTGTTGACTACAGCTATTTTATGTTGGAAATTCAGGGACTGGTCAGTATGTGTCAGTTTCTGGTGCACAGTAGCCCTTGTTGAGCCATCTTCACATGCTAAACTTTTATTTTTTATTACTAAATGTACCTTTTTATTACTAAATTTACATTTATAGTAATGAATAATATTCGCCAATAAAATAATTTAGCTTATTTTGCTTCAGCTGATAACAGAATAAGAACCTGCTGTTCCATGACTATTTGATTATCTCTCTTAATTAGTTCTTCATTGATTGTTAAATGAAGCACATCTTTGAAGTGTTTTTTTTGGGTGAGAAAACCAAAGGACTTAAGTATTAAGTTACATACATCAGCATGAAAACTAAAACTATTGCATTTCCTGCTTTAATCTAAAATGGATGAGAATAAACACAAAACACCATGGTAAAGGGGACAAGCCCAAGATGACTACCAAAGTCAATACAAACTGGGAGTGAACAGGGCTGGCGAACTGTGTGACTATTACGTGCCAGTGCTCGGCATACATTCTGCTCTATCTGGAATTGTGTCACTAGTTAATGACCACATCCAATAATATCTTTTTACAAGCCCTGGATTGTCAATAACCACATTTTTTTCAGATGTATTCATGTGTTGTGCTTTAATTGTCATTATCCATGTTTTTGGTAGAATTTCATTTTTAGCCTGTGGATTGCATAAGCAAGGTACAGGTAGTAGTGGTGGATCAGATTTTTTTTATTTTGCATATTGGAGTTGGTCAAGCATACGTTCAGTTCCCATTGCAATTCCACTGTTTTGCGGGTGCATATAATGTTAGACGTCTTTTGGTCAACATGCTACGTAACTGTGTGTGTTGCGCTAAAAATGGAACTCTCAGTTCAAAAAACTCAAGTTAAATGGTTGTTAAAACTTCTGGTTTATATGTTGGTCTTGGAAAGTATTATGTAATAGCAGCTTGTTTTAATTCTGTGTTAAAATTTCCGGTTCATTTGTTGGTCGGAGAAAGTGTTAATCTCAGTTGTTTGGGCGTACCTCATGCAATGGTACGTGTAACATAGATGTTGCAAAGGAGACTAGGAAAGGGTCATGGAAAGGTTGGCTTGTAATATTTACGTCAACACTGTCTTGCAGCGTTGTTAAACAATTTTTAAATAACCTTTCTATCGTGGGCGCAAGGTCCAGAGAAAAGATCTTTGTGAAAGATAACTCTCAGAATCGTTATTTTCAGTTGCAGAAGTTTTGGTTATTGCTTGTTGTAATTTTTGGTCTTAAAACATCATGTTTTTGTGTGGCTTACTAGCGACACTAAACATTAGCATCCAAGGTTTGCTTTGTACTTTTTTGCCCTCTCTGAGCAATAGTTAGGATTATCACCTTCAGCTGGTGCTAATCTAGTGGACCCGAGTTCTATTTCAAGATCTACTAGCTTTTTTTAAGTCATAGGTGTTGTTCTTTTCTTGTTTAACCCTTTTTTCTGAATAATATGTACTTATTTCACATTTAGAACAATAATAACATGGATTTTGATGTTTTGCAATTTTGCTGTTTCACATGACTGCAAATCGTATCCAATGGCTTAAATAGTCATTAAAACCCTCAATTTCTCTAAAGACCTTTCGCAGCTACCCTGCAAGTGGAGTTGCTTTGATCTTATTTGCAATGTGGTGATTTATCTTCCAAACACTGCGCAGAACTGCAAAAACTCAATCTAGCGGCACTGAGTCATGCAAAGACGACTAGCTTTTGTCTTCAGGCGACAAGAAAAACATGTTGAGCAACCTTTATCGGTTTTAATTAGGCAACAAGAAGTCTACAAAGATAGAGTGGCTCAATAGGCCACTTTCAATATATTAAAATTCAGCTTGATAGTGAGGCCTAGAGGACACAAACAAGAGAAATGAATAAACATGGTCATTCAATTTCCTTTGTTTGTGTCCTTTAAGCCTTGCTGCCAAGCTGAATTTTAATATATCAAAAATGGTCTGTTGAGAATGACTTAATCCACTGGAGCAATACAGCCCATGTAGTGTCAACAAAGAGGCTTCCCTATTCGTGCACTTCATGTAGTCGTTCAAGATTGAGATACAAAAGAAGTGAAAATATGTGAAGATTCACTTGGGTTTCCTCGGATTTTTTTGTAAAGAAGTGTAGCCTATAAAATCAATAATGTAACTCATATAACGAGAATAATCTGTAAGCTACATGTGTGCAATGCAACCCTATTTGTTAAGAAAAGAGTAATTCCATGTTATGCAAAGGTTAATTCATGTCAATCATCTTTCACTGGAAAATTCATGGTTTTGCTCATAGAGCACTTTCATTAATTTTGTTCTTGTAGCATTTAAAACAGGTGTTTTGTTTATTTCAGATTTTACTCCTTCACGCAGTTTACAATTCAGTTGAATGATCCAGAATATGGTAGGTATTATATTCTTGTGAAGAAGTCAAGAACTCATATTTAATCCGTGTGTTGATGCAAGAAATTCCTCAATAAATCCTCATCACTCATCACAAATTCCTCTCCTGTTAAGTGGAGTTGCTTGACAGTCACCTGATACAAATCTGGGAATCTGCTTTCATACATCTTGGGTGGGCTGTGGCCGTGGTCAAGATTTGAGGTGCACCACAGTCTGCGAAACTGCTTAAGCGATACCCATACATAATTCTGTTCCCCGCGCTTCAACTGCTGTAAATTCAATATACTGGTCAGTTGCCATCTCTAGTCTCAGGTTTCTCTCTACATTATACGCATAAATGAACACAAGAGACCAGATCATCATCTCTTGATGAACCCCATTACCAGACATTCATATTTTCATGTATGCAAGCTATCTTTGTAACGAAATTGTTGGAATGAATGTTTTCACAGATGTTTCATGCCAGACTGACTGTCGAGTTAGGACAGACATACGGCTGCTTGAGCGTGACAAGGTATTGTACACTTTATTTGACGTAAATATGGTTTGTAAGTTCTACAGTTTTACTGGTAATATTAATAATATGACAAAAATGGAAGACTCCTTATAACTGAGTGCAACAACATAAACATAGGACTTTTCTGCTTCACCCACTCACTCACTCACTCACGCACGCACGCACTCACTCACTCACTTACTTTACACACTAACATAAAAGCATCAATCTTCAGCTACTGGCAAAGATTGAATCATTCCACTAACAAGATTTTGTTACGAGAAGCATTTCAATATGCAGCAAAACATACAACTTTCTTTGACATTCAACAGAATGAAGAAATCAATAAAAATTGTAAAATAAAAGAACCAACAACCCAGCAACACACCAAGAATGCATGATTAGTTATAAAGAAAACCTTCAGGAATCAATATTGACAAAATTGCCTCAAAACCCAGAATAGGTCAATAACAATTTCAAGAGAGAATTTTACACAAAAAGAACTAAGTTAAAAATAATTCTTAACTTGAAAACTACTTGACTCACAGTTACTGCAAGTAATTTCAAAATTGGACGATCGCAAAGCATGAGGCTGATTTGAAATTGCAAGCGCATCTGAAATTTGAATTGACCGGTCAAGATTCAGCAGGCGGGAAAAACTGTTCTGTCTTGATGTCAATGTATGATAACAGGAAAGGCATTGAGGGATCGGCTATTTACTGAGTTCGGAGTTGAGTTAAGTTTGAGTTGAGTTCGAATTAGGTTTGAGTTACCTTTTCTTACACTTGTGACTAAAAATGTACTAAAGAAAAGTTTCGCATCCCTTTTTCCTGAAAATAATTAGGTATTTACATTTCTCCAATATGCCTCAGTGCTTATACAAGGCTGTTGCCTAAGGAAATTTTTAAGAAGCCCTTCAGGCTCCTAACCTGAAAAGTTAGGAGCCCAAGCCACTTTTTTAGGAGCCCAGAATAAATTTGCTGTGGTCAATCCGGGAGGTTGGCGAGACTGGGGAAGACAGGGGGGATGGAGTGAATTTGGAAATTAAGAGGAGGGGTCCGGAGACAGAGATTTTCCATAAGACACTAATATGGTCTATTTTGTCAATCAAATTTTTGAAATAAAGTGTTCAGCAAAGTGATCAGGTCATGACTGAGAAAGAATACTATTTGTGGTCAAACAAGTTCAATAATTGGCGTATCCATGCAAGTGCTGCAGCTTTTTTTACAAAAATTTATATTGCCTCTTTCGTTTTTGAGTTTAGCAATTCTAAACAAATCATGAAATGCAAGCTGCAAATGAAAACAAGTAAAAATGAAATAGGCATCTGGGGCGTTTGAATTTGGCCTCACTGAAATGTGCTTTCCTTCCCCGGGCTTCAGGGACATAAGTATAAACAAAAGGTGCATTACTGCATTATATTGGCTGCTTCTTTGGAGAAAATATATTCTCGTATATTGGGCGAAGCCACAACAATTCGTTTGATAATTTAAAATATAAATCCCTGGTATGCAAAAAGAATTGCAATGATGTTTTCTTTTTGCGTGCTTGTAGCTACTTGAATATTTTGACTTTTAAGTCATAAATATCCTTTCATAAACTACAGAAATTCTTTCAGTACAGCTAAGTGAAATTTTCCAAAGTATCGGACAAAAAATAATGTCAGCAGCAGCATCACTCCAATTCCAAAAATATTTATTATCAAAGTAGTTATTTTGCAACTGGAATCAGTAGGGCATCAACAGAGACACAATCCATTGGCATACATGACGTTCATTTATTCAGTACTGAGCTTGCAATGCATTGTAGGGCGATTTTCAAATATGGCTGTTTTCGGTTGTTTTGTGAGCGGAGAGAGACTTTGTTGCCGTGTTTTGGCCCATATTTCTCGTGTTAAAAGCAAAACAGGACCAGAGTAGCTGTTGTTTTCCGTTTAATTTATTGT
>Ga0126338_10001258_pt1 | contig 16158 bp, 8 predicted proteins | sample OrbCmetagenome_2_FD_92529 | JGI IMG/M metagenome (GOLD analysis project Ga0126338, IMG submission 92529) | Coral microbial communities from Petempiche,Puerto Morelos, Mexico - Orbicella C C metagenome | ecosystem: Host-associated > Invertebrates > Cnidaria > Coral | place: Petempiche,Puerto...
AGCTATCAATCCCAAACGATCAGTGCCATTATCTATCATGCTAACCCTTGCGATTAGCTTCTTGGCTTATTTTGGAGTTGCCACAGTTCTTACGCTTATGATGCCTTATGATAAGCTGAGTCGATTTGCCGCTTTGGCCAAGTCGTTTGCTCAGCGTGGATTTAGCGGCGCCAAGTACGTCGTGTCAACTGGAGGACTTTGCGCAACGGTGAGCACACTGCTGACCAACTCATTTGCTGGCCCACGTGTTGTGTAGTCGATGGCTTCCGATGGTTTGCTATTTAACTGGTTTGTGCATGTGCACGAGAAGACGAAAGTTCCAGTGCGTGCAACTTTGGTTAATGGTATTTTGATCGCAATCCTTACATTGCTGCTTGACGTAAAGCAGTGGTAAGTAATTTTTATCTGCTAGCTTGGAAAAATGCTGTATTTTTTGGCCACATGTTGCTAAGCATTGAAAGTTCTGAATATATCATAGCATGGGATATAACAAGTCACTGCGCTAGATTTTATTGTGGAAGGCGCGGCAGCCTCATGGTTAGTGCGCTCGACTCCGGATCGAGTGGTCGGTTTCAAGCCCTGACCGAGGTCTTGGGCAAGACCCTTGACTCTCGAAGTGCTTCCCTCTACCCAGGTGTATAAATGGATACCGACGAGTTTAATGCTTGGGAGTAACCCTGATAGACTAGGATTCCATCCAGGGGGTAGCAGGAAACATTCCTAGTCGCTTTATGCGACAAAAGCCAGATGTGAGCGCCGGCCTGATGGACCACCTGGATCGTATCCAGACTCTTTACCTTTACCTTACCTAGTTTTTATTAGTTTTAATAAATGGGCGATCTTTCACCAGATGAATTATCATTGCTTCAATGTAAAAGTGTATCTTCGAAGGGGAACTTAAGACAATGGTTTACTGGCTCTACTATGATAACAAAACACAAAACAATTAACTGATTGACGAGTATGCCTCTTTATTTTAGGTTGAAATGTTGTCTGTTGGCACTCTAGTAGCGTACACAATGGTGGCAATCGCTGTGTTAGTGACACGTTACACACCTAGAGTTCAAAGTATCACAGCGGACGTGGATAACACCAAAGAAAAGACCAACAAATGGCTGCAATCGATCTGCTGCTGTCCTGGAAGTCCTGGAGAAACTGAAGGCCAAGATGATCTCATTCCAGAGGTCAACTATCACCAGGTTCAAAACAATGACGAAGATTCTTCAATGGGTACAACACAACCAGACCAAGAAACGAGCTTTCGTGCTCGTCTTGCCACATTTGTGTTGACTTTATCCATAACAGCTTTCACGGTTTGCCTTACGCGTGCCAATGCACACTTAGTTAGTGGAGAGGCCTGGGCAGTTCTCCTTTGCTGCATCTTTGGTTTAATGATTGTCGTTTCTCTGATGTACATCACCAGGCAGCCCAGAAATTCCGCCACATTCCCATTTATGGTTCCAGGAGTCCCTATTATTCCTGCTCTTACAATATTTTTCAATGTCTTACTACTGGTTACGCTGAATCAGTGGACTTACATCAGATTCAGTGTTTGGATGGCTTTAGGTAAGAACTAATCTTCCATTTTACAGTTGTCTTGACCACGCATAACTATATGTTTATGCAGAGAATCTTGCTTATGTCATTGTTTTCATTTTTCTTCGCATTTACAGGTCGTAAAAAATTCGACAATTCATTTTATTTCAACCTTCTTGGTATAATGGGATAGCCAGCTCTATAAGCTTTAATTTGACATAGGGGTTTAGGTATCTAAAGTTTAAACCCGATGCCCTAAATCGCTTGGACGTGAGACACGGCTATAAATGTAGACGGTAACTTTAAGTAAAATATCCTACGGAATGCGTGCAATCCATGGATTCGTGTGTCATCCTATGTTTAATTTTATTGGCTCTGGTATTAGCCACGTCATTTATCTACCGTTTTTATTCTAGGTTTATTCGTGTATTTTTTCTATGGCTACAACCACAGTGTGGAAGGCACCAGACCAGATGACAGATCAGAAGCACAGTTCATTCTATCAGAGACACCAGACTTTGGAAATGAGATTAAAGAGTATCCGGCAGCTGAATGAACAATTAGAACAATTAAACTGAGTGATTATCCGATTGACCAACTTATCTGCTGGATGGGAAAGCGCTATTTTTGAAGATATCTTCGACTACTTTTTTACTCAGGAAACGGTATGAATAGAAGGCAATATCCTTTCCTTTGTCGAGTAGTGTGATGGAGTTAGCTTAGTGGATATATTAGTGGATATTATCAGTTATTGTATCAGTTTATACGCAAATCATACATTTTCAAATATTTTAAAATATATCCAAAAAAAATCAAATATAGTTCGGTTAAGTTGGACAAGAAAGTGACTATGCCGCATGCTCGCGTAGCCACAAAAAGTCCATTGTGCAAAAAATAAATCAATCCTTTAAAAAAAATAATCCTACGTTTTATTGGTCTCTGCTTATATATTCTTCTCTTTTTTATTACAAGCCTATATGGTCCAACGCATATAAGAAGGTTCATCGTCAGTGGTATCTAACTAGCGTCCATCTTCTTCTCAATGCCATCTCACGTGACCTTAGTTCTCAAGAGTAAAAAAAGAAAACATACACTCTCGTGAACTACCGCTTTGTCAACTGCACCTGCCTGGTCATATTTATGTGGTATAGTTACAATACGCTGCAGCCTTTCGTTGACCAAATATTATTAAGCGTACTAAACTAAACTGCTAAACCATCATGATATTCCAGCGAACAGAATTTACCGTTCAGATTTGGCCGTTTGAACGGGGAGCCTAAGTGCTAAGACCCGGCTATTTGTAGCTTTCATTCAGTGCAAGGGAGATCAGTGAAAAACTAAAACTAGCGATTTGAAAAAGGCCATGTTTTTAGTTACTGTCACGTGCTGCCCCAAAGGGTGTTGTTGGTTTTTTTTGGCCGTTTTGGTTAGAAATAGGGTATCGATTTTGGCCATTTTCGTCTCGAATAGGGTATGGCTTTTGAACTCTAGTTTGGGATTTGGTATGCATTTTAGAAGTAGCTACTTTTTCATCATTGCTGATAAGACCATCAACAAAGGCCCTTCACAGTGCCTTTAACCGTCGGTCTGAATCAGGGAACTGATTCTAAGGCGGTCTGAAATAGGAATTTAAGGGTTAGGTCTTAAATGGGGCATCAAAATTTTGTTCAGGTCATCAATAAATGGGGTGGGTAAAATAACAGATTTTGGTCTTAAATAGGGTGAGGGTTTTGGGAAGCGGGCTGCACACCCCAGCCCAATTTTTCTGGGAGTACCCTTCCCCCGGGGGGGGGGGGCATTTACGGCACTGGTAATACTTGAGGTGTTCGCAATGATTCTCGTAATCCACGCTCTGCGTGAAAAAAAAAAAAAAAGAGGAAAATTTTCGACCGCAGAAATCACTGATGCAGAATAGGCACAATATTTGTCCACATGTGAGAATTCTTCATTCAAATGATATTGAAACTGTGTCCCTGCCGCATGCAAAACACTTGACTGTAATTTTTAGCATCACTTAAACAAACATATATAAAGGATATATATAAAAATTTTATCATATCGTCATCTTAAGCCTTCATTCAATTTATTTTTCCCCTCCTTTCGAGATTGACTGGTTCAGTGACCACAACATCAGAATAACTTTCTACTGCTCGTCAAACTTAAGACAAAATAAAAACTTACAAAAGCACGCCTTATTTTGACAAGCTTTCTAATCGAATGATATTATTAAAACAATATTATTGAATTATTGAAGACCGCCAAATATCGTGATGCTAATGACGCGCAGGAATAATGCTGATTTCCCCCTCGCCTCGAATTAATTTTATTTTTCTTACTCTCCTCTGACAAAATCAGCATCTGTAAATGAATGAGCAGCTCAACTGCAGCGGAATGTAAGCGGTTTCAATTTGAAATATTTTATAGAACCACTTCATTTAGTGCACGGTTGGTCATATTAGGGTCCTTTCCACACTATCTGAAAACGCATCAAATGTTTTCCGTCCACACTACGCCGGAGAAATTTGAAAAACGCAACAAACACCAGTATCATTTTGGATTTGTGTTCGAGGGAAACTCGGTCAGTGAAATCCCATTATTATCGTAATGTCATCGTTTTGAAAAGCTCCGTACGTTTTCAAAATTAAATATTTTCCGTCCAAACTATAAAAACGTAAAGCCGGCCGCGGCGTTTTCAAATTCCTCCGGTTTGAAGAGCGTTTTTGAAAAGCTCCGTTTTCGTGACGGACTAGTGTGGGCGGTAGGCCTAACCGTAGAAATAAAGCTGCGTTTTCAAATTTCTCCGGAGTTGTGTGAACGGGGCCTAAGGTAACTATGCCAATCCAGCGGCCACGATTCACGGGAAAGAATTTACTCATTACTTAACTGTTACTGTTAGCAGGATCCTGCTGTTAGTTTGTCTTGTGTTAAGCCCTCTTGGAAGTACGTATTTGTCAATTCTCAATATTTCTTTTGCCCTCTTCATTTTATTATTTACCACTTTTTTAAATCGACCGAATGACCCTCTTTTACGAGAGAGAAAGCGATGGGAAACTACAAACATATCAGCCATTGCTGAGTTTAAAGTCTTCCAAATTAAGAACTTGAGCGCGGATTGCAAAAAAATTATTCAGAGAACATTTGGTTACCGGTGCGTGTAAACAGCCGCCCAATATGCCAAGCAGGAAGGAAGGTCGTGACCGCCCTCGCGGGTATATGCAGGCTTATGTTGAAATTAATTGTGAAGTGGTCGATCTAATTTGAGGGAAAATGTCGTTTGCTCTCATATCATTGTAATACATGTAAAATATAAACTGCAAGCCTACTCCATGGTTTTCTTCATATATCGCGCAAGAATTCGAAAAACGCCAGAGAAACTAGAAAGCACTGATGCGTACAACTAGTTGGCAGGAAGTTGAGAACTAACCGATTTGGGCTGTTTTAGTTCTCATTCCACGCGTGGACAAGGAATTGAAGATCAGGACTAGTTGTCTTAACGTCAACTTGAAAACAGTTACCGTCAGTTGTCACTTCAGGCAAGTTGGCCCTTGCTAAAGACTCTCTTTACAGGCCGCTTTAATACATCTTTATTTGTGGCCTTATGCGCCACTCACGAAGGGGCGAAGAGGGTGAGTGAGTGTTAATACATCTTTTTAAAATGCAAGGGATAAAAAAACTATGACTAAAAATAGAAATATTAAACGTAACCAAGAGATGTTCTCTTGACGTGACGTGTCGGGATTACGCAAGTACTTGAATTCAAAGTCATTCAAACCTGTCAGTTTGCAAGATCAAGTTATGAATTCACAGCAAAAATAAAACTTTCATGATTACTTTCCAGATAACGTTATTCAACGACAGGTCTATCGTTTTCCAAAATATTTTGACGGATTATTCTTCAGGTGAACTAAAAATAACAACGATATTAATAATAACAATATTTTGGTTGTAAAACACGTTCGAATTTTTTAATGGAAGAGTTAAGGTAGCCCTTGTCAGTATTGAGAGCATTGTCAACAGTATCAAATTGTTTTACAGCGAAGCTTGAGCCAAAAAAAGTCCGGCGAAAGAAAAAGTTATCACTGAAATAATTCGAAACATCATTTACATTTCAAAACCCTCCCTGAGGCGACAACGACCTAATTTACCAAACAGGAAGCCTAACTTGGTTCCTTCGTTGTAAAAAAAAACAGTCTAAACAAAGCCGTTTTGTAGCAGAGTTCGTACGTACAATCAGTTTAGAATATTTCGCGGGAAAGCGGCTGACCCAGTGTATGCCGTATACAGCTCACAACGGGGGTCTTCGCAGGGAAATATCGGAAAGAAGGGTAAGGGGAAACAAAGTACTGCCAGTATTTTCTTCGACCTGAACTCCTTTGCCAGTTTACAAAGTGCTTTTTTTTGGATAGGAAATGAAGTGTGGTATTTAAAGAAGGGCTTTATTCGATTCAGCTAAGATACAGGATGCAAATTTTCCGTTGGGTCTGTATTGTTATTGAAGAGCGCGAACCCTGCAACTCAACAACAATTGGACAAAGACCATCTGCTTTTGTACGTCACACATCACTGTCATGCAAATATTCATCAACAATTCGGAATATCGTCTGTCAATTAAAATTCTGATTCGATTTTCTAATTTCTCAGTTTTAAGTTACCACGCGAAGCTCTTCAACGGAAGATCGAATTCAACGTTTCTTCCACGGTTACATTTCCTTGTCGCGTTGCAACGAGAGAAGGCTGATCCATAAACTAAAGGGGAGCGAATTTAATTATGACACTCATTTAGAGACGTTTTAAAGCGAAGGGAGGTTTGTAAACCTTCATCAATTAGCCATATTGAAGACAGAAATCCCACTGAGACGGTGACTGAGAAGACTCGTTTTACACTCTTCAGAACCATGAGTCTTGTGCGGTTTCTTCGTCTTCTCACACGACGGAGAGAGATAGACAACGATCTTTCTAACTCCCAGCTTCGCCGATGCCTCGACGTCTTTGATTTAACTTCCATCGGGGTTGGAGCGACCGTGGGAGCGGGTTTGTACGTTGTTACCGGTCAGATAGCCAGAGATGTTGCCGGGCCAGCCATTGTGTTGTCGTTCTTCGTTGCTGCCGTGGCAGCGTTCCTTTCAGGGATTTGTTACGCAGAATTCGGCTGCCGAATAGTCAAAGCTGGTTCAGCCTATGTTTACACCTACTCCTCTTTAGGTGAAATATGGGCTTTCATAATCGGCTGGAACATGATTCTAGAATACGTGATTGGAACAGCTTCGCTTGGCCGCGCAAGTAGCGAGTACATCGACTCCATTGCCGGGGGGGTGATTCGAAAGTTCTTCGTCAACAACATTGGAGAGTTTAATGCATCTGGCTTGGGTTCGTATCCAGACTTTCTGGCTTTTGTTCTCGTTCTCGCGGTGTCCATGATCGTCGCCAGTGGCGCTAAACACTCAGCTGTGTTCAACAAATGTGTGACCGCGGTAAACATGCTTGTGATCCTGTTCGTTTTGGCCGTTGGTTTGTTCCATGTCGACCCCAGTAACTGGGCTGGCAGAAATCAGTTCCTTCCATTTGGTGTGTCCGGGGTACTAGCCGGTGCTGCAAGCTGTTTCTACTGCTTCGTTGGCTTCGATGTGATAGCAACGGCCAGTGAAGAAACCATCAATCCCAAACGCGCCATCCCTCTGTCCATCATGTTGTGTCTCGTCATCAGCTTCCTTGCCTACTTCGGTGTGGCAACCATTCTGACACTGATGGTGTCCTACGACAAGCTCGACAAGTTCGCTCCTTTACCAGAGGCTTTCAAGGCCGCCGGTGTCCCCGCAGCCAAGTATATCATTGCAATTGGAGGGCTCTGCGCTTTGGCAGGTTCGCTCATGAGTGGTATCTTCGCAGTCCCAAGGATCATGTATTCCATGGCCAGTGATGGTCTTCTCTTCAAGTTTTTTGCCAAAATCTATCAGCGCACTAACGTCCCTCTGATCTCGGTGGCCTTTGCAGGAGTACTGTCGGCTATTCTGGCGCTACTGCTAGACCTAAAGCAACTGGTTGAGATGCTGTCGATCGGCACGTTACTTGCCTACACCCTCGTCTCCATTTCAGTGCTCGTGTTGAGGTTCCAGCCTGGTGTTCAAGACGTCGAGTTCGACGAGGATACTCCGAGCTCGGTACAAAGTTACAAGGTCATGTGCTGCAAGAAGATGCTACCGGAGTCGAAAGGCCCCGATTATAAGCCTTTAGAAAGCGTAACAGACGATAAGGAACAGGAAAACAAATACAAGGAAGAACCAACCACCACCACAAGTCAGATCGCCACGGCTGCGATCTCCCTGCTGGTTGTGGCACTATCCGGCTTCTGTGCGCTTCTGATAGCAGGATGGGGAGCGTTAGGTGACCATAAGGCTTGGGCAATCTTCACAGCCTGTTTTCTTGGCATTCTTATTATTTTTGGCGTGGTGGTGATGCAGCTACAACCCAAAAACAATGCTAAATTTCCTTTCAAGGTTCCCTGTGTACCAGTGCTTCCCATCGCCAGCGTGGTGGTGAATTTGTTCCTACTCCTCAAGTTGTCCGTATGGACATGGGTACGATTCAGTGTTTGGATGGTTCTAGGTAAGAATTTCTTACTTTTGATAACAAATGGTTTTATTATTTTTTTTTTAGAAATTAATATCGTTATTTTGAAGAAATGTTGTTTGCTCTTTTCTCTGTTTCACGCCCTCCACAGAATAATGTTTATTTTCCCTTTTTCATTTGTTTTCCTTTGGACAGGCTTCAGCTTTGATTTCTGCCTCAATATAAATTATTCTGTTACTTTTCTCGCGAGTATTTGCCACTTTTCTAGAACGATATCAAATGCGGCAACAGAAGGCAGAGAGAATTTGTTGTTAACTTTAAGCTGTTTTTAAATTGATTTGAATACGATAAATGCGATCTTCTCAATAAGTATATTTTTTCTTGTTCTACCGATCTCTAAACGTCGATTTTTATGAAACAACGCGAGAATATCAAATATAACAAGGTTTCCTATTTTTTTTCACATCTACGTTTGCGGTTCCCATCCTAACTCTCTTGCTCAAACGACAACTATTGCGAAGACAATGATTGAAATGCAAATTTGAATACAAAAAAATTATTTTGGTGATAGAAAATATCCTAGCTTATTACATAAATGTATTGGCTTTTTTCATTTCTTATATTTTCAAAGTAAGAATCCAACGTTTGAAAATAAATGTTACGAGATCTTGAAGTATTTTAATCCTGCTGTTTGGAATGAGGAAAAAAAAACATTCACCTCCGTTGAGAATATATTTGACTCCACTCTCCTAAACATTTTTACCCTTTTATTATCTCGAAAAGTTTTTATCGTTCATGCTAAACTTTTATTTTAAATGGACTTTGCTGGGATTGAAGTTAATTTCTTTCTCAGTCGCCTTGGGCTAAAATGTTTTCTTTTGTGCATGTATTTAGCTCAACATAGGAATAATTACACTTTACAAATGATCCACAGCCGGGTTTTCTTGTTTTGTTCAGTGACCCACAAAGAGCTTCAGAAAATTAGCATTTATACACTGGCAGTATTCAGTATGAAATTAAGCAGTTAAATTACATTTTGTTTCTGTCTGACATCTTTCCGGGCTCTATACCATTAGCACAAATCTATTTTTCCCTAAATACCATTTGAGCTTTCTTTAGATATGCGTTTATCAGAACAAGGTAAAAATTTAAAACTTCTTCGCACTTAGAGAGTAAAGTTCGTAATGGTTAGCTTTTAAATTTTCGAACTGAAGAAAGCTGACTACATCACGTCAAAGTATTAATATCATTTCAAGTTCAGCTGCTTTACACTTTTTGATCCTCCCCCGTATTTGACGCATTTCCATTGAAATTACGGGAAGTTGAAATTTGCTAGTTGGTCAACGACAATAGCTTTATATTATCTCTCTGTGGGATTCGCCGCGTAAAAGCATTCTCAACGGCGCCAATTACATCTAAAATTCATCGCTCGTCCGAGACATCTTACATGCAACAGTTCGGTTAGTCAACAGAAATTGTTTTCTGGTATTCTAAACATACAAACCGAAATAAGGAATTACATTTTATAATTTTGGGTGAAGACGACTTTATGACTCATTATCAGTGCTTCGAGCAATCCTGTTGTTTCTTCATTCGTCAGTCGTGGTCCAGTTAGAACTTTAGGGCTCGCATTGCCCTCTCCGATTTGCTGCATGATGATATATTTTATTTTATTATTTGTGTATTTTTTTAAAGCGCAGCCGACAGGTGTTTCGGGTTATTTAAATCATGTCATCATGCAAATATGACCGTCGTGCGAGGTTGACTCGCGCGTCCTTGCGTGCGTGTTTCTCGCTCGTCGACAGCTACTTTTAACATAATATACTTTTGAATCTATTTTTAAGGTCTCTCTTTTATCTGCCATTGTTTTTTTTTTTTTTTTTGAACAGTGAAACTGGTAAAGCTTTAATATCTTTTCGTGACGCATTTCTATTTTGAAGACTAGCGCTAAGATTAAAAGAGCGTAAATAATTCATCTCGGTTCACACGATTTTGCACTTTGTTCTAAAATAAATAGAATTGTGTAAAGTATTTGAAGAATACAAAGGTTTGAATTCAAAACTGTAAATCTTCTGTAAATGTGCTGTCCAATATCCGACGGTTTGTCTTCAACTACCTTCTGCATTCCCATCCTAACAAATCAGCCGTCACTGAAAGAATTGATATACAATGAATTCGTTTGAGACACAGATAAACATTTTTATTGCTTAATTTCCCAGATATCCAAAGAAGAGAAAAAAATAAAGGAAAAGAAAAGAACATATCGTTTAGTACCAATGAAACACAACATAAATACATAAAATACAATACATAAGTACATAAATTACCAAAAAGAATCGAACACGGCAGAACTTGATGATCGGGAAAAGAAGCATTATTTCTTGCGCGGCATTAAAATGTACGCGAAATGAGGAAGGTTCATTTTGATCCTTAAAGGCTCGACAGTGAAATTGTCCTTCTAAACAAGGAAAGGAGAGTTCTGCTGCTATACCAGTTTGGATTTATCCCTTCGCTCAATCCTGTTTTGAACGGTTAAGCCCTCCCTAGGATTAACGCTAAATGTGATTCAGAAACTTACACAATTGATAACAAACAACTTAAACGTTGTTTGTCAACTTTTCTTTCGATCTTTTTTCTTAATATCTAACATTTTTAACTATGGTCATTGTCTACCTATAACTTAAAATTAGCGGTTAATTTGAACCAATGGAAGTAAAAAAATATATTGACTGTGAATATCAGATTTATTCGTTTAGTTTCAATTTATATCGTTAGTTCTCCCTTGGAGTCGAGTGTAGCGTGATGTATTGGAATTAACTGAACTGCACACATTTCCTTATACTCTGTTTGTCTCGTAGGGTTTGTTATCTACTTTGGTTATGGAATTAGAAACAGCGTGGAAGGAAATCCAAAACAAGACAACAACGACAATGATTTCATCCTACAAGGAACACCGGACTTTGAGCAAGACGTGCAAACAGTTCAACCCAGTCACGGAGCAACAGACGACAAAGTACCTTTAGAAGCAAGCTTCAGTGAACCTAGTTAGGAACAGTGAAAATTATATTATTGATATTAAAATCGCAAAGTCTATAACTCTACAGTCAGATGCAAAAAACCCAATTGGAAACACGTGTGGTTTGACGCGATTTTAACCCCCCCGCAAAAACATGGTCTGAGATCCGCAACCATCAAAATTTTTAACTTTAGAAAGAATGATAGAGGAAAGTCTTTTTTTTTATCATTTATTACTTTGTTCTTTTAAAATATATAAAATCCTCTCTCTATATAACTCGTCTCAACGGTTTTGCATCTGATGTGAGATACGGACTTCTGAAGAATGAATGTTTAATTGTAAATAACAATTCTGGGATCACGTTCTCAAATGTTAACTTCAGTTTCAAATTATGAGGAAAGTTCCAGAAAATTATTCTAATTTGAGGCGAATTTGCCGCAAATGTATTGTAATCTGTAAATGTTTTGGTCTTCGGCTACCCATAGTAGCAAAGCAATTCCCAGGGTTTGATATTATTTATTTTTCAATTGTTATCATTGAGTTTGAATTTATGAACTTTACTCAGGAAGTTATCTAAAAGTTACTGGTTATGCTCGGACACAAAAGCTTTTCGTTAGTTTAAACTAATTTTAATAATTAGATTATGAGCTCGAGATTTCTATTACGCATAGAAATCGAGAGCGAATGATCTAATTGTTTTGGTATAAATCTACTGGTAGTTTAAAACTTAATCTAAATCCTCTTCACGGACACTTCGAAATCGCGAAGAAGCGGCCGCCATTTTGTTTAGAACCGCACGCTGCTACGCTACTCACTATCTATCATAAGAATAGATAGTGAGTAGCGTAGCCAATCAGAGAACGGCATTCGTGATAGAACGCTAGTAGATTTATACTAATAGTGTTTAATGGGGAACACTTTCAGAGTGTCATGGTTATTTTTGTTGTAGTTAAATACATAATTCGGAATACGGTTTCATGCTTACCTTAGAACAACATAAAAGACGAAACACGTGAAAGCCTAGAAAAGGAAACAGAAAACAAGATCGAGAGTTTTTAAATTGACACGCTTCGAAGACTGTAGTAGTGTTACCATTGAAACTTTTCCATGGTCAGCATTGTTTAATGTCAAGATCAGAGAAAAACCAGGTTTAATTTGAAAATTAGCTAACTGTTCGAATTAATAAGCGCGCGGGTTTTTGTTTTGGGTAAACGATTCAAACGGATCTGATCAAAAAAGGTATTATTTTTTAATTTAAATTGCAAAACAAAAAGCATATATTTTTCGATTTCGACATTATTCCTTTGCCGTCTTTGTACATAGAATTTAATTGTCGTGGCTGTGAACTAGATGTGTATCTTTAAAGACTTAGCTTGGATACCACAGGCTTTTCTCATGCTCATATCCTTTGTCCGTTTCGGCCGACTGTTCCAGAAGAACCTCTGGTACCAAGGTATTTTATATACTTGTCTCAGCTGGTCCTGGGCGGAATTGCATTTAGGGTACATAGTTGGGACTTGGTAAATCAAATTTATGTTGGGTTAACATTATTGGCCCTTTGAAATGTCGAAAAAGTCATTCGATGACACCAATTAAACCTCCTTATTGAAGGGAAAATTTGGAATAAAAATATCCAATAAGATGTTCCGTGCAATGTCGCCATTTTGTTTTCATTCTCACTTACCATTCACTGTGTTTAAGGGTAAGTCTCTTGGTGGTGTGGGGGCTCCTTAGAGGGATTGCTGATATTCCATACGCAAATCTATCGAAAAGTGTAAGTTAAAATTTAAAGTCCCAACTACACGTGTTTCCAATGAGAAAGTTACTTTTGTTGCAAACGCAACACGACGTGACGGTATCTCAAAAACAAAATGGCGACATCAACGTCAATAAAGGTAAATTTTAAAACAATTTTAAAATTTCAACGCCAGTAATCGGCCAACTACTACTTTAAGAGTGGTACAGCTCTGTTGAAGCGTGTCAAGGTAGCGTTCAAACTATTTCACGCATTGAGGATCAATAAACTAAAAATAAATGATTCAATTTAACGTTTGTTTTGCCTTTCTACAGCGTCAACTTACAAATTCTTCCCGCTCATCAACACACAGCAATTAAAATACTAGCTGGGTATTTTATATTTGTCGACCCGCGATATCGCGTGGAGGAGTCCAATTGGGTCTGTGATCATAAGGGTGATTAACAAAATCGGACGACTTCGAAGCGAGAGTCCGATTTGTTAATCACCCTTATGATCACAGACAGAATTAGAGGACACGATGCTCTGTTACCAATTAATCAGAACCATTACAATTTCCTCAAAAAGTAAAAGTTTCATTTGAAAACTAGCTTTGAATAGTCAATTAAATGTGAGAATAGCTTGAAAAGTCACCGGAGATAAACCTCCTCAATTTTACCAAGTCGCTTGCTCGAATAGACCGTTTTCGGTATATTAAACTAGTTCAGCTTTGCAGCGCGGCTTCGAGGGCACCATGTTTATTCATTTCTTTCTTTTCGTTTGTCCTCATGGCCTCACTATCAAGCTGAATTTTAATGTATCGAAAGTGGCCTATTGGTTATAACAATGACTGTAATGAAAGTTGTGCTCGATGGATTTAGTTGAGTGAACTAAAAATGAGTGGCTCAAATATTCGCAACTGCTAATCAGAAGATTTGGGGCAGTTTTTTTACATCCTGCGATATGTCAACTTGTCGTAGCTCAAATAGCCTTGTTTACGTTTTTACCGCCTGCGCGCGCAATTGTACGGCATAATTTTCTCGGGCAGAACTTTGCTACGTCATTCCGTAAATATGACCTCACAGTTACGCGAGTAGAGTCGTTTCAATGTATTCTCAATGCATTCAAATGCTGCATGGAAATAACAAGCACCTTCATACTTTCCATGGGGGCGGATTTGGGTAAGGTCATTCCTTTGTTTGCGTACCCACACAACGCAGCATTAAAACAACTTACATTTAAACAAGCTTATTATTTGCGCGGGAAATGGTTTTCAAGAGGAAAATAAATCCTCCATCGTTTAGGTTTTTCGGTTTTCTAATCTAGCTTTCACACCTCGCTGTTTTGGCACGTTTTAGCCACTTCATACGCTGCAGTTTAGAATCTGAACAGCCTAGTTTGTAGTTACTTCCTCTTCTAAGAATTTTTGAAAGGCGTACAAAGTACTACCACAGAACCAGTCAAAGCGCCAAGGGTTGCCGGGAACCTACCAATATATGCTAGGCTTGTAATAGAGGGACGTGAAATTGTGCGTGGCTACTTGCGAGTTTTCGAGACCAGTGAGCGAAGCTACGAGGTATTCATAGGAAGAAACAGAAGATTCCGGAGTAAGATTTTTCTTAAAATCATGTTACAGCGCACACTCAAGGGTATCAAAAACATTGAAGTACGTATGTTCCTTAAGAGTTGTATTCGTAGAATGGGAATTCCGTTCTCCCCTCATTTCTGTTTTAGACTTGTACCTTTCCCCTCCAATATATATTTTGTACAACCTTGTAGTTGACAAAGTACATGTATCATATATACTAAGGAAATTTTCTCCACAGAAACAAAAAAATATCAAAAACGGAAATAATTACAGATACAAAGATGTGTCGGTGCTTTTCGTCCAATCTCTTTTTTTTAATTAACAAGATTTCTAACATGATTCTTAGGAAGCGTTAATGAAGTATTGGTCCTAGATGTGAACATGAGACACACTGAGGTGCGCCAGAGACTCGTAACATGATGATGTTATATACACTGTTTGTCTATGTACACAAGATACAAAATTATACGCGCGTTATCTCCGATGCCGATGGTCGCGTCCTTTATTCCTTGAGCTCCGATAGTCCACTCCATTCCGGTCACGATGCCTGTCTTCTCGCTTTTTCTTTTCTCGCCCTTGTTCATATTTCCCGCGCGATCTCTTCAATGGACTTCGACTTCGCGATCGACTCCGACTCTGAGAGAGAGGTGACCTACTTCGTTCACGCATCTTTTCCCGTTGATGACTATTAAATCCATCGGATCTCGCCTTCTTTCGGACGTACTCGCCGTCGTATTTCCGAGGTCGCGCTCGTTTTTCGTCGTCTCTTCCTCGGGCCGGGCTTCGTCGTCGTTTATTCTTCCCCCTCTGTTTGTCTGGACTTTCGTCGCTGCTTTCCGACTCGCTTCTACTGTTGTTGTCAGGGCTGATTGATAAGCTGTAACTCCTTGATCGGCTTCGACTTCTGCTGCGTGTTCGGCTTCCCGAACGGCTCCGAGAACGGCGAATGATGGGGGATCGGCTCCGACGGCTTGCTCGGGAGATTGGACTAAAAAAGAAACGGCGAAACATGCGAGATTTAAAAAGCAACTCCAACAAAAAAAAAATATATAGAAATTAGTACCAAATTATGCAGTCTATCGCCAAGCCTAGATGACTAGCCTAGGGAGAGGAGGGGGAGAGACACAACACAAAATGCCAGGTGCAGGCCAAGAGATCCAGAGTCTAAACCAGTTACAAAGCGTCACTGACGAATTCACACAATAAATGCCTTCAAATGTGCGCGGTAAACACAGGCTGCACATATTTACCGTTCTTTATTACTCGTCCTCTTGTCCTCGTCTACCTTTGAAGAACTCTTCTTCTTTTTACCATCCGTTATCCCAGCCACAGATGACGGAGACACCCTGCTGGGTGAAGAAGGCCTTGACCCTAAGCACCAAAATAAAGTAAATAAATAAATAAACAATATGAAAAAAGTACAAATCTGAAATGCTAAACGAATACTTTTAATTGCAATCCTAGGAGAGGCGCGGTGGCCTCACGGTTAGTCCACTTGCCTCTGGATCGAGTGGTCCGGGTTCGAGCCCTGGCAGGGGACATTGTATTATGTTCTTGGGCATGACACTTCATGTATAAATGGGTAACGGCGAACTTAATGCTGGGAGGTAACCCCGATGGACTCAGGCCTAGCATCCCATCCAGCAGGGAGTAAAAATATTCCTAGTCACCTCATGCTACAGAAACCAGAGGTAAGCACCGGCCTGACTGGCCACT
>Ga0126338_10001260_pt1:5000-16148 | contig 16148 bp, 11 predicted proteins | sample OrbCmetagenome_2_FD_92529 | JGI IMG/M metagenome (GOLD analysis project Ga0126338, IMG submission 92529) | Coral microbial communities from Petempiche,Puerto Morelos, Mexico - Orbicella C C metagenome | ecosystem: Host-associated > Invertebrates > Cnidaria > Coral | place...
ACGCGAGCCACATGAAGAAGTTTACCCAGCCGGACCCTTCCACTGAAGCCACTGAAGCTCACGGAGGAGACGAGGCAGAAGACATGCCCACTGGAAGACAGTTGGAAACAACTGCTTTGACCCCGCTTAACAATATTGATAAACAGCCTACCCTACCTCCTGAATCCAGTGCAAGTCCCCTTCCTTCAAGGCCCGCTCGTGTTAGGCGCCCTCCAGCATGGATGAGTGACTTTGTCTTCCTTTGTGCTTAAAATCCAAAACATCCGATGCAAATCTATGTAGATGACTCTATGCCAATTTATTTGTTCGTAGTTTGTGTACATTGGACATTGATTATTTGGACATCAGCTATCTGCATGATAGGGAGTTTTGTAATATGTAAGGAGGTGATGTAGTGTAGTGACAGTGACGTTTATGTCACGTGACATTGAAAAATCATGTGCTAGAGAGAGTCCTCCATCTTGTCAATAGAATCGTTGTGTTCCTACAATATTGTGTGTTTTCTTCTCTTGCGAAGCTATTACAGGAAGTACAGGAGATTCATGGAAAGCTAAAGTTTCATTGAATGGACTGTTAGCAGAATTTAAATTGGATACTGGGGCGGAGGTAACAGTAATTCCACCTGGCCTGTATCACAATTTGCAACCAGCTCCATCACTTAGCAGGCCCAAAAGGCTACTCGTGGGTCCATGTAAACAGAAACTGAGTTGTCCAGGAACTTTCATAGCAGAGTTGCCAGCGCAAGATAAGGTTGCTAAGGAGCAAGTGTATGTAATAGAAGATCTCGAGCGACCTTTGTTAGGAAGGAAGCCAACTGAACTTCTAGAGCTGATAAGTAGACTTGACAGCCTGAACAGTGATGACTACAAGAGTAAAGTAGCAAACAAGTAACCCAAGTTGTTCGAAGGACTAGGTGTCATGAAGGACAGTTACTGTATCACTCAAAGAAGATGCCAAGTGTCAGTTCCAAGATAGGTACTCTTCCCCTTGTATGAGAAAACAAAAGAAGAGTTAGACAGGATGTTGGAGGAAGGTGTCATATCCAAGTTGACCAACCCACTGATTGGTGCGCTCCCATGGTGGTGACCCCGAAAAGCAATGGCAAGGTCAGGGTCTGCGTCGACCTAAGCAATCTGAATGAGTACGTCATGAGGGAGAACCATCCACTTCCAACAGGAGAATGTGACTAATGAGATTCCATTTCAAGGAGATCAAGCATGTTCCCGGAAAGAAGATGTACATAGCTATTGCACTTTCAAGACTTCAAACCCGAAGCCAAACAGTGAAGTCAACAATTGACAATGACGAAATGCATGCACACATGGGAAGCGTGATCTCATCACTGCCTGCCTCAGACGCACGATTACAGCAGATCATGGAAGCACAGGAGAAGGATTCTGTCTGCAGGCAGATCAAAGTGTACTGCTGTGTGGGATGGCCTGACAAGCATTCATTAAACGATGCAACGAAACCTTATTGGTCAAGCAGGGGTGAACTGTCTGTAGTCCAGAACATTCTGCTCAAAGCATCCAGGATCGTGATCCCTTCTTCCATGCGTCTTGAGATACTGGATAAGATCTACGAAGGACAACAAGGAATCGCTAAATGCCGTGAGCGGGCCACAAACTCTGTTTGGTGGCCAGGACTCAGCCGAGAAATCCAGGATCTGGTGCAACAATGCAGAGTTTGCGCTCTTCAAAGGGGCAACAAGCCTAAACCACTTATCACGACACCCTTACCTAACCATCCCTGGCAAATCGTAGCCACAGACCTCTTCGAGCTGAAAGGTGTTGACAACCTTACTGTTATAGACTTCTTCTCAAGATACGTGGAAGTAGCAGCTATGCAGACGACTACAAAGTCAAATGAGGTCATTGGAGCACTTAAGTCGATATTTGCCAGACATGGGATCCCAGAGCAAGTGCGATCTGACAATGGTCCTCAGTTTGACAGTGCAGAATTATCTTACTTTGCTAAGGAATGGGGATTCAAGCATAGCACAAGTAGTCCTTGATTCCCCAAGCAAAGGGAGAAGTTGAGTGGGGAGTTAGAACTGTGAAGAATCTTCTAACAAAGGAAAAAGACCCTGCTAAAGCATTACTGGCCTATCGCTCAACACCACTAGCATGCAAGTTCTCTCCTTCCCAGTTGCTGATGGGAAGGCAGATTATGAACAGCGTTCTGTTATTCCACACCCAGCTGAACCCACAGTGGCCTGACTTGGATAACCTGCGTGCACGAGAGAGCATGAGCAAATTGAAGCAGGAAACAGTGTTCAACACCAAGAACAAGGCCAAGCCCTTGCCTTCAGTTGGATCGGGTACTGAAGTGAAGGACCTTCAGCGGTCAGGAAAAGTCATTGAAGCAGCATCAACACCTCGGTCGTATAAAGTTGAAACACCGACCAGCACGATAAGAAGAAACCGTGTTCAGCTTACTCCAATGCCAAATCAGCAGGAGCAACATGAGCGACCGACACCAATAGTGAACCAAGTTCCCACAGAGGACAAAGCGACGGCACCTGTTCGGAGGGCCATTCCCGTTACAAAGGGAGACATTCAAGTACCCCCTGTAACACCCATTCTTGCTACTAGGCCTAAGAGAATTATAAAACCATCGCTGAAAGTTAAGAGAGAATCTAGGTTTAGCTTGAGATGACGCTGTGTTATAAGATTCCATAGATCGTTTGTCAGTCTTCTCACGCTCTGTTCGTTTCCCTAGATACTCTTGAGCAATGGGGGAATCTTACATGAAGTATTGCTCAAGTTAATTACGCGCAAGATGCATGTTGGTTATTAAAGATGGCGTGTTATGTTTAGTGCACAGAAAATGGCGAAAAAAGGAGGGAAGAAACAAACAACAAAGAGCTTTTTCAGGTTTTATAACCACTCGCCTCTGTTAACTATGCGCAAAGTGATAGAGCATGTTCAGTGACAATAACCAGGATTGGTATCGAAGAAATTTCTACGAAATATAAGTATGATTTGATGGTATTGGATGTTTGGAAGGCACTTATCAGATTAAGACTGATCCCATGATAACTTGAGTGGTACACCTACCTCGCAAAATATCCTTTCTCACATTAGAAAAATTGGGTGTCAACTGTCTTTGTAAGACTGATGAGCCTAATAGGTGGGCTGATTGCGATAGTTAGTTCTTTAGTGGAGGTGTAAAAACCAAACCTTAAATTACATATGTGTTTAGATCCTAGAGTTCCATAAATAAGGCTGTTCTGGGAGAGCACTATCATATGAAACATTGGAAGAAGTGGCAGGTAACATATCTCAGTTTTTAATTTGTTTCCTGACTCTGTGTTAATATTAACTGTCAACAATGCTGATGCATGTTAGGAACATTAAGTCCAAAGACTGTTTTCAAGAGTTCCAGTATGAAAACTTACGTCATCTAATTCAGTTCCTTGTATTTTTCATTTTGTAAGAATTGAGATGATTCTCGAAGCGCATGCTCTCACAGTAATTGTTGTAGTGTACTAAGATATAGCTGTAGGCCAGCACAGCCTCCTTGTGTTTCTTTAGGTAGGTTCCTGACAATATAAAAGCACTACAGGTGGTTTCCAATAACATCATAAGACTTCTTTCTCTGCTACGACCTTTTCTTCCAGCTTTGGGGTGGGGACACTTCTTTCCTCTACCAGTAATAATGAAGAAACAAAGAGTCTTGGTGCTTGCTTTATAACAGAGAGCGCTCTTGTATCTAGTGCTTTTGATACCTATCTTTCAAGGTAAGATGTGATCAGAATATCTATCAAAAATAATCTTCAACACAAACCAGTTTGTTCTTCTGGGTACTAGTCAGGTTGACGGCCTCTGGGTCGTAATTTTAACACTATCAGTTTCATTTTTTGCCTTTCTTCTTATGTGCAAGTTGTATGCAGCTGTGACGTTTTACTTTCCAAAGTACTGTTTTCAGCTGACAAAGCCACAACAGAGGTGTGCTGGTGGTGGCTGGTTAACAATATGGATTGCCATCATGCTTTCTTCAGCCCACAGCACCAATTGGGCCAACAAGAGATCGTGTTTTGTAGCAAACCCAGATGGTTGCATTATCCCTAACACGCCACCACCACAATCAGCTCACCTAAAGTTAACTGTCAAAATAATCCTGTGATCACCAGGCACCACAACAGTTTCAACAAGATATCGTAACATCTTAAAACAACTCCCGATTCTGACCATGTGCCACATGAGGGTTGTCTTTCCTGTTGATTCTCACCTTGCTCAAGGGACTTTCGTCAGGTACTCTCTTTTTCCACCCTTCCAAAAAACCGGCAATTCCAGTTCCACCTGAAAAGAGGACTGGAGCTAAACAAGCTAACGCTGGTCGGGCTTCCTTTCAAATATTATAAAATCTGTAAGACAAGCAGGGGACATTGGGTGCCTAACCATCGCAACCAAACCTTGCGAAATTAAAAGATGAAACATGACTTGCCTTTAGCGCATTACGTCAATAATATACAGTGTAACATCAAAAGGAGTAAACCATAACAAACTAAACGTTTTACAGAATCATCAAAAACAGTTAATAAATATTAGATGACCTGTTCATACATGTAGGTCAATCGCTGCAACTGAATACCATAACAAAATTAACAAGAGGACCATTTAGTTTACTGCACCTTTCCCTTTAAATAATAATAATAATAATAATAATAATAATAACTTTATTCATCCTGGTAAAGACCGGTCAGTCGACCAAGATATAGATTGACTGGTATTAATCGGTGACCAGTATAAAAAGCATCAAAAAAAGTCAATAAAGAATTACAGGCATAGAATTTACAATTACAAAATCTAAAAAGTATAAATAATATACAAAAATTTAAATTTAAATTGTAGAAGTGTGATTTGCACTATCCATGTTTATTAGGTAAGTAAATATTTCGCCTTTGTGAGCTCGCTGAGCTTTTTTTAGTTGCTTTCAATCATAATTACAAAACAAAAAGCAGACAAAGTGGACCAAAATCTACCAATCGAAGCCACGGATGTGATCTTTGAGCCTGTTCTCGTGAACATGATTAATGGTTGCAGGAAATTCAACCACTGGTTCAGTTGAGTTTGCATGTGATTGAAAGGTGTAGGAAGTTAGAAGACTTACCATTACTATCAAATCCATGAGTTATTTCATGTGCAACCACAATCCCTATGCCACCATAGCTAATTGCTCTGTTTGCAAAAAACAAAAATAAACAGAGTTCATCCAGCTTTAAACAGTATCAGTGAAAACATTGAATTTTTCAGCTAAATTGTAGTTTGTGGCATACTGTTGAGAATAAAAAACTTGACCATATGCATCCATGTTTCTTGGTATCTACAACTGCTACACAAATTTTTAAGCCTAACAAGGCATCTAAAAAATTATTTGCTTTCCTACATCAGTTCAAATCATGCATAATTAAATTATGCTTCTTAACTTTATATTTATACACAATATAATGAACTCACAATGTAACCAGAAGAAACGTGGCTTGAGAGCTCAAAAGACCGTTTTCGATATATTAAAATTCAGCTTGGCAGTGAGGCCCAGAGGACACAAACAAAGGAAATTGAATGACCATGTTTATTCATTCTTTTGTTTGTGTCCTCTAGGCCTCATTATCATGCTGAATTTTATTATGTCGAAAGTGGCCTATTGATAGAGTACTGCACTGGTATAATTATATAGATGAGGTCATGGGTTCAAATCTCCTTCAAACCTGAAGTCTTTTCGGGCTTTAGTTTTAAAACTGGTTAAGTAATGTGTACATCATTGTGATACTATAAAAAATACTGCAAAGGTCGGTCAGACAACGTGAGAGGCGGTGAATACAATATTTCGGCTGGCCAACACCAGCCTTCTTCAGGTTTATTTGGCGAGAACGCGAGTTTACATGGTATTTAAGAAATAGAAAACATGTAACGTGTTTCTATCGAGTTTTAGGACAAATCTACTAGCGTTCTATCACGAATGCCGTTCTCTGATTGGCTACACTACTCACTATCTATTCTGTGATAGATAGTGAGTAGCGTAGCAGTGTGCCCTTGTTAACAAAATGATGGCCGCTTCTTGGCGTTTTCGAAGTTTCTGTGAATTGGATTTAGATAGTTTTGAACGACTAGTAGATTTATGCTAAAACAATTAGATTATTCGCTCTCGATTTCTATGCGTTATAGACTCATTTAAGCTTTTCTTTCCAATACATTCATTTTCATATTAAGGGACAATAAAGACTACAACCATACAGAACAACAGGAACAAAATTACAACTGACAATTTTAAAAACACATAATGGATCACTGAAACGGTGACTGGTGTCCATTTATTTCGCCACAGAATAAATTGATGTTTCTACTAAGCCTCACGCTACAATCGTGGACAAAAGTCCTTGGGACACTTATGTAATGCGACGAATTATCTGTGTTTTACAAACGAAGTTTGAAAAAAGCGCTGCTATTCTTTTAAAAACGCGTTGCTTTTTCCCCTCCCCACCCAATTCAATGTTGAAAATCAGGAGAAATTACAGGCACTAGTTTTCAACATTATATGTGTGATGGAGGCGAGGTTAGGCATGTGAAATTGATTTCGCGTCCGGCGTGTGCGCAAAAACGCCAAAAGTGCAAACTTGTCCCAAGTCTTTTCTCCATGATTGTAGTTCTTGGCAATGCCCTATTAAACGGCCATCTCCCGTTACACCGAGGGTTGCCGCTTAATAGGGGTTCAACTGCATTTTTTGTGCATTACTGTAAATTATTGCTGTTATCGTTTTTATCAAAATTATATCTTTGAGGATTTATTAAAACGTTACAGTTAGGGGTCGTTTTTGTGTAATACATTAAACTGTTGCTGTTACCAATTTCAGGTAAACAGCAATGATCATCAAGCCAAAACCATTCAGCCAGAGTTTAGTGGATTAACAGTTTATAGTTCAGTCCTTTTTCTCAACAAGGTGGCCATTGGCCTGCCAGATCCGAATTACTACCTACTTAATAACCGAGAGTGAGGTCGTTACGGCAAAATCTCAAACTGAGGTCTCGCCGTTTTGACCGAGCGATAGCGAGGTCAATACGGTAGGCTGAGGTTTGAGATTTTCCCGTAACGACCGAACGGCCGAGGTTATTAAGTTCTTTATCATATGGCTCATGAATGAAAGAAAAGAAAAAAATATTCGAGCGGAAGTTGTCAATTTACATCCGGCGATGCGCGCGTTTACCGATTCATTCGTCGTCTCAAACTAAACAGTCAGTGAACTTCACCACTGTATTACGCATTCCGTTAAAAACACTCATTTCTTTAAGGGAAAAGTGATTGTCACAACCTCAAAAAGGTATTTTGGTATCGTGGTGCCACAACTTGATGGGGGAGTTTTTCCGACTTTGGGGCGAAACGGCAACGCATTTGAAAAGACAGGAAGTGCTTCAAAATAGTCCAAACCAACGGTCTTTTGGTGAAAGAAAATACTGATGCTTCAGAATGCAGTGCTCAGAATAACTCGATCTTCGCATTCGCTTTCGACAACATATCTTCGCTTTCTCCATTCTGGGGTTTATGGATGAACTTTTCAAGCCTTGCGAACTTCTAAAACTTCCTGCAGTTATCAGAAACACGGCTACCGACAAAAAACCGCCCGATTGTTTAGATCTGATGACCCAGGAAGCTGATTTACACTTGCTTGTGTTAAAGCGAGGGAATATATTTGATGAGAACTGTGACGGAGTTCAATATTTTGGTAATTGTTGTGACTAAGATGATAACTTATAAGTTTCTTCGTGGTGTTCTGCTCAGGATGCATGACAGATCTGCCGATGGTGTTTTTCACTCAGCGATTTTAGCTTTACTTGAGACACGTCAAACTTTGATGGTTTTTCACTAGAGCCCGCCAAGGTTACCGGCTGGTGGGTCTAAAACGACTTCTATATAAATTTTATTAGGGAAAAATCTCTAAACTGTTAGCTACCCGGAATTAAATTTACTTTCTCTTACTGTTTTTAATCGGCTTTCATCGTTTCAATGCGCTTGAATTTCCAGAGCCGTGCTCTTCCTAATTTGCATATTCCGTAATCGGCCCGTGGGCATTACGGCTGCACAATGACCACTCGGATCTCGCTCTTAGCCAATCAGAGCGCGCGTTATATCGGCCACAAGCCAAAGCCATAGAATAATAGGAAATATTGACCAAGGAGGGCTAGTTGCCCATAATCTCAAAATTACGTAAGAAAACCTGCGGGGCCATACCATGTTACAGGCAACTTAACTTATGCATTAAATTGATATCTAATTAATTTTTGCCTTTTATAATCATCTACGTTTCTGTATTTTGATTACCATTTTACACTGCTTTGTGACTTTCATACCAAGTACTATTTCCAGTAGACAACATGCTTTTCTGCCATTAAGTGGTTCAAACTTCACTTAAATCCAAGAATAATAATTAGATGGACTTGTTTGAAATGAGATTTCCAATAAGTTACAAGTCGATAAAAGCAGAAGCCAAAAGGTGATAAATATCACTATTAAGCAAAGAAATGCCAAAGAGTTTTCCCAGCAAGCTCCCTAAATGAATTTTGTGGCTGACAACATTGATTCTGACGTGGTGCTATGAAGTGTACAATACGTTGTAAGTGGCCAAAACTTTGTGACACAGAGAGCCCACTGGTAATGGGAAGTAAATCTTTGTATTTGGTCCGTAAGCATACCGTAAGGTACCCGGTAGGTGTTTTGTGACATATTTTGGTATATTGAAATGACATTACTCAAAGGCATTGTTTTTTTCTTTCGAATAACATGAATTGGTTTTGTCAGACTTCTATTGCTAGACTACCATTATGATATGGGACAACCAGGTCATGCTTCTGGGAAAGTGGTTTTTTCATGTCAGCTAATTACCCAGGGACAGGGTTTGTTAAAAATATTTGTCAGGCCATGATCTCAAGTACCTGCATGTTTATATCAGTCCAAGTTAAGGAATTACATTTGTACTTGCAAGAGGTCTTAAGATTTTGTCGCCAATGACACCCCATTTTCCTTTCAGAATTAACCATATCCTCTATAGAATGACCGGTAAGTCTAAAAGTGTGATACTTTAAACTGATGAACAGGTACATGGCAAAAACGTTTGGGCCAAATGCAAGGTCTAAAGGGTTAACTTGACCTGGACTGGTTTTGACATCTTCCTGATGGGACATGTAGTGCCCCCTGTACATTGAAATCTCATATCACCGATGGTCTTGTCCACTTTCTTACTACCTTTTAAAGAACTGCATCATTTCTGTGCACCACTGACTTTTCGTAAGTCGATTAATTTCGATATAACATCAGCGTAACCTTACGTCGAAAGTGTCTGAGCTTCCTTTCATTTTGCAAGTAGTTAATAAACTTAAACAACAGATTTGGACATCGATAAATTAAAAAGTCCATTACTTGAAAGGTTGACTCCTCTATGTTTTTGTAGCAAAACGTAACAAACTTAAGTAATCCTCCCACCATAACACTCTGCCAACTTGACCAGACAGCAGAACTGAAATGCAATGAAGCCATGTTTTTGTATGTGCACCATACATTGTTACCTTTGGCTATCAACGGAAGATTGTCTACGAGTCAGAAACTCTTTTCATATTGGCTTTTGTGTCAAAATATAACACCCAACAGCCTTGCTGTCAACGTGCTTTCTGCAGCTGCTCTTTTAAATCCATCGCGCTCACACAGTGGTGCAGGACAGCAGTACAACCCCTTTGTTTAATTAAGGCATTTGGGTTTGGGCAATGCATCATCACCTTCTGCCAGTCACTTTTGACATTCTTGCTCATATTTCCCTGACTTCTTCAGCCCAAAAGTAATGATTCTGCAAGAACCTCTTTTGGCATCCCCATAGTTGGCATCCCTAAGCCGGCAACTTCTTGCGCCTACAATCGTGGACAAAAGTCCTTGGGACACTTATGTAATTTAACGGATTATCTGTGTTTTACTACTGAAGTTTGAAAAAAGCGCTGCTTTGCTTTCAAAAGCGCGTTACTGTTTCCCCTCCCCACCCAATACAATGTTGAAATTTAGGAGAAATTGCAGCTAGTAGTTTTCAACATTTTATGGGGAGTGGGGGGCGAGGTTAGGCAGGTGAAGTAGTATTCGTGTCTGGCGTGTGCGCCAGAGCACCAAAAGTGCAAATTTGTCCCAAGACTTTAGTCCGTGATGGTAGTTGCAGAACACTTGTGCTTAGATCCTGCAAGACGCTTTTCTCTTAGAAGTTAAGGTGTCTCAATACAGTTTTTTGTAGACTGAACCAAACATTTTCAATCAGCATTTTAACAATCTTCCCTTTATCGGATCGATATAGTGATTACACCAGTAGTTGGAAGTGGATTGAAGTTTAGTATGATTTATTTCGTGAGGCAATCGATATTTCCATGATCTACAACTGCAGCAAAAGGATAAGAAAAGGAGAAAGGGGAAAGCGAAAATGATAATAATAATAATAATAGTAATAATAATAATAATAATAATAGTAATAATAATAATAAAAACTAAAGACGTAGGTCATCTCGAAATTTTGATTCCTCCCATGCCCGAGCAAAAATGTTATGAAACGCGGTTCTAGTGAAAAGAAAAGCACGCTGGTATGTTGCAAATGGCCTATTGAGTAGATTGGAGCTAATTTGGCTCATATTCAGTGTTCTGTCACGCGTAACTCATCGCGTTACACGTTTTTCAAAGCACAGCATTGTAATCGTTCGTAATGCATCATGAGATAGGATTCGCCATGTGATTAGCAAAAATATCTTTGTAGACGTGTTCTCCGGTGAAGATGCTTTTTCGTTTCACCTAAATTGTTTATTCTTAATAAACCCAGTTACACTGCCGATGAAGAGTTCTGGTTTCGTCTGTTGTTGGGGTAATTAATGGATCAGGGCTTGACGGATCGGAACATTCGGCTGAAAATGCCCCAAATGTCCAAACAATGCGCTTATGCGCATATACTTAATGTGCTTTAAGACTTTTACCTTTTAGATCTTTTTGCCTGTATTTGTGTAAATACCCTATTATTTATTATTTTTAATTTTTTTAATGTATTCACTTATGATTCTGTTAGTGTCCGCAATTAGCATACACGTGTCCTACTGCTACTGCTACTGCTACTGCTACTGCTACTACTACTACTAC
>Ga0126338_10001261_pt1 | contig 16146 bp, 9 predicted proteins | sample OrbCmetagenome_2_FD_92529 | JGI IMG/M metagenome (GOLD analysis project Ga0126338, IMG submission 92529) | Coral microbial communities from Petempiche,Puerto Morelos, Mexico - Orbicella C C metagenome | ecosystem: Host-associated > Invertebrates > Cnidaria > Coral | place: Petempiche,Puerto...
GCAGACACTGCATCACTGCTTTCCACCGAAACATTTCTCAAGTTGTGCAACAGAGCATTGTGTGATCGCGTACACCCATTTACACCACACTGTTTTTGATTTGAACAATTGCTAAGCCAATGTTGAGGACTGAGGCAACAAAAGCACAACTTATGTTTCTGTACTTCATTTAGGCGTTTTTCCACACTTAGAGCCTTAAACTTGGGACAAGGAGATAACTTATGTTCCTGCCCATCACCCATAATGCAAGGGTACTTTGTTGGCCTGGGGCGAGGTGAAATGTTACTTGAGAAAGTGTTCTGTCTTTCAGTCATTCCATTTGATCCACCAGACCGAGGTTTCTTATGAGGTTGGAATGGAAACTTACTTGACATTTTTGGGTAACACAAATCATCATAAATATCCGCCTGACCTTTTACCCACACACTGAAGTCATCAAGACTAGGTCGTTCCAGTTTGGTAGCTTTGGTGTTGTCCTTCCACTTGATTTTGAGTTCCTGGGAGAGTTTGTCAACGGCAAGGGAAACATTAGCTTCTGTTTTCAGATCACTTTCATATCCAAACTTCTTAAATGCCCACACAGTAGTTGACACAACATCTGACAGATTTCTCACTTCTTGAGGTTTATCATTTTGTAATCGAGCTGTTTTTCTCAGTTTGTCAAGTGTGACTTTCACAACAAGAGAAGGTTTGCAAAATCTGGATTCCAGTTCTTTCAGTGCTTCATAGTAGGAATCTCCACTGAGATAGATAGATAAATCGTTTATTAAACTCACAACTTGCAGCTATAAACTGAATTACTTGTGTTATATACTACATGTTTAAAAAAATTCAAACTATGAGAATTCCTTACTATACATAAAAAATTTATATAATAATAAAATACATCAAACTAGTATAAAATTCTATTTACAATTGTTGTTTATTTGCATAATGCATTATGAAAGTATTTCTAAACCTCTTTGTTTTTACATTCGGAATTGAAAACATATGCCTAGTCCTGAAAGTATTTCTCTCATTGTCATTGCGCGCGGGCAGCAGGCCAGCTAGTTTATGCTGGTCATTACTCTCTGCAATTTGTTTAAACAGAATGCTACATAATTCCTCACGTCTATGAAAGAGTGTTTTTAAGCCCGCATCTTCCAGAGCCTTGCAATACGAAACCTCTGGGAATAGGATCCTTATGACTCTTTCCTGAACCCTCTCTATTTGGTCGGACAAATAGGTTGGCAAGCTAGAGTGGAAAGCCTGGCATGCATATTCTAGAACGGAACGTATGCATGCACAATAAAATTGAATTAGAGACTTACGGTCTGTGCCAGCGCGCTTGAGTTGCTTAAGCAAGTAAATTCGTCGAGACGCTTTCGTAGTAATATTATCGACATGATCGTTCCATTTAAGGTCATTCCTTACACTGTAACCATATCCTTCAATTGCAGACTTTACCAATAACAGAGTTCTGAAGATGTTGCATTTTGCCATCAAGGGACAGATTAGCATCATGAACAATTGATTTAAACATTGAGGACCAATCAGACCAGTGTAAAGTGTCACCATCAAACTTGCTTAAGCGTAACTTAGGAAGAGAATCACGAGTAGATTGACCACAAATGGTTGTTTTCCGGTTGTCAGTACTAGTTAAAGCTGGATGCCGTACTCCACTTTGTAAATCTCCAATCCACGAGTGATACAAAGGCAATGTTTGATTAGGTTTTTTTGTGCCCTGAGGTGCAATAAATGAAACAGCTGACTTTGGCTGTTGTAACAAAGGTGAAGGTGTAACAACTTTTGTAGAGTTGTCAGGTGGCAATGCAGTTCCATGATTTGCTCCAGTCCCTTGCGACAAACTAGGGAGTGGTGGAGGAATTACGGGTAACGGTTCATCAGGATTAGATGATGGAATAAATTTCAATGAATCATCCTCAAAATCAAGCAATCGATTAGACAAAGCTTCCGGATCATTAGCTTTATTTTGTACCTTTTCCAACACTACTGCTTCTGCTGCGAGGCGTGCAGCCTCGTCCTTGGCTTCCTGAGTCTTTCTTCTTTCTTCAGCCATGAATTTTAGCCTTTGAGCTTCACCTTGGACAAGTTCAAGTTTCCTTTTAACCTCCAGTTGTTTTTCGAACTCCTCTCTTTTTCGCTGTTCCTCCGAGGCAAGTTGTTTTGCTTTAATTTCTGCTGAAGTAATTTTGGCGCGAATTTCGGCCGCTTGGGAGACATTTCCTGTCGAAGAAGTTTTCCATGATTTCGCAGAGCTTAATCCGCTAGAACGTTCCTCTGCCCGATCGTCAAGATGTGCGTTGGCCTGTAGTTTAGCATCTTCGACTCTATCGAGCTGTTCTTCATACCAATCTATTGCAGCTTCGTGCTCGTTCTCTGGAATCACTGTGACGAGTTCATCATCGAGGCCTTTCGCTTCGTTAAGATATTCCTGCAAATTGTTGAGATATCCATGTATAATCGCTTTTCGATCATACTGTTCGATGGTGGACTCTAATTTCTTCAACGTGTTCGTGATCCTTCTTTTGACGGCTGCCCGTTTGTTTTTTAAAGTAACAATGTTAGTACTCACTGTACGAGCTGAATCCAAATGGCCAAAATGGCGACCGCCATCAGTCGCTTCGGTCGATTCCGGCATACCAGATTCCAGACTCTTCGCCACACCAAATACCAAATTCTTCGATTCGCTCCTTCCAATCCGGCTTTCAAGGACCATAAAATGTTGCCGCTACTTCTTTAGTCCCCATTGAACTCGCATGACGACAACAAATTTGATTTAACACTTTTTAATGACCAAAGACACGTCCAAGTTTTTACAAAATCAGTCCCATGTGTGTTCGTCCGGGTGGTTACAAAGCTTTGCAAGCTAATGCCTGTCATTGACACGAAACGTCACGATCAAAATAAAACAAAAATAGAATACTGTTCTTCGGCGGTAACAGTGCCCATAAACAAATTTTACCGTGTCATCGATAGGTGTATCACATGTGGTATCCTAATTACTTTGCTTGAGGGCTTTACCGTCAAACCGGATGTTCTTTTGATGGGAATTCTGCAAACTTCCGCCGGAACATTGGTATTTTGATTGAACGTTTGAGTCGAGCAAGTTGCAACCTGCGCAAGCAAGTTGCTCAGTTCATTTGGTACCTCGTGACGAGAACTCGTTGAGATTGTCCAAAATGTCTCAAGTGTTACTTCAATATTTTGAAGACAGTTGCGAGATTTTAATTACGTGGATGAGCCACTGAGCAACTACCAAGATCTTCTCGATCGCGTGAAAAAAGCTGTACCGTTTCTTCAAGGCGTTGGCGACCAGCAAATGTGACTTTCTTTGGGAAAACGTACACTAACGCTTTTTCGTTAAATGGTCAAGAAAAACGGTTCTAAACGGCTACTAAACGGCTAACTCAAACGTTTAAACGGTTTCCATAACCGTTTAAACGGATGGCAAAAATTTAAACGGTTTCCCAAAGTTAGAAAACGGATAGCTTAAAGCGTTAACCAAAAAAAAAAACGGTTAGCTTGAAACGTTAAACGGTTGACCAAAGTCGAAAAACGGATAGCTTGAACTGTTAAACGGTTAACCAAAGGCCACAAACGGACAGCTTAAACGGTTGAACGGTTAACCAAAGTTCACAAACGGACAGCTTAAACGGTTGAACGGTTGAGTCGGCGAGATCGTTTCAGGAAAAACTAGCAGTCTTACAATGTTAAACGGATGTCTTTGAGCGCAGCATAAAAACTGTAGATTGTTAAGGATACATTCTGCGAACGAAAAAAGTACTGTCGTATCTGATGAACTTTAGTCGGGTTACTTCAAAATTCATTTGTTTGCTTACTTTCTCGCTTGTGCATTCTATTTCTGGGTAAACGTTTGCCGCTTTCGTGCGACTTTACGTTGATTCTCTTCCCTGACATTATTTTGTTGATTTAAACGCAATTTACAAAGAACAGTTTCGCTGGCAATATCTCAACCTGAACGGCTAGTGCAAGAAACCTAAAATAACAAAAACCGTAAATATCATACAAAGATCTTTCTTTGCAAACATTTATCAATGTCGACAGGAGACGGAGCATTGGCGGCCGCTTATATTCCGTTCCCAACGAGTGCTTGCCTGATTTCTGAAGTGTAACTGCTAGGTTTAGTAAGTTTAGATTATTCTACAAATTCAAAGGAATTTGTTCACAATATTGGATTACCGTTTGAGGCGATAATCCAACTTCTTCTGCGATTTGTGTCTGTTTTGAACCAGACGTCCACAGGGCAATTATTTTCTCCCTTTTCTCAAGCGTCGTGGTACGATTATAATGTATGTTAGCCATCATAAGCCACAGTAAGAATTTCGATTCGCAAACTTCTCTTTAAATGATATTTGAGAACGGCGCGACTTGCTCGCGCGGATTCTAACTTGCTCGAGTCAAACTGTCAATCAAATATCAATGTTGCGGCGGAAGTTTGCAAAGTTCCCATCAAAAGAACATTCGGTTTGACTGTAACAACTGCACCTCGCTCTTTAAAGTTCTTTATTTCATCCAATATGAAGAGAAGAAACAACAAGAACACAACTATCAATCCCTGCTTTTTCTAGACGGTCCACCACAAAATGCACAACGAAACCCGTTGGTAGAATATTAGACAAGCTTGCAATCGTGTTTGAAGCGACTGTATTCAAGGCGGCTTTCTGTCCACTTTTTACTCTAAGTCACCTAACTTCAGCGAAGTGAAAACCTACGTTAACACTTCTTTGAAGTCCTATCTGTTAACACTGAAGAATGCACTCTATACCTCTCTCCCCTCCCTTAGGATTAGTTTCTGAGCATGAGCAGATATGCGAGCAAAAATTACGCAGCGTTACCGGATGTCTGTAACTTTACGGACATCCGGTAATTGCTGCTACCAGAGCACTCCATTTCGCCGACCATGTGATCAAAAGAAACGGAGGCCCTAGGGACGAGAATGTCCTGGAGTCTATTTTCTCGCAGCTGAATTCAGCCCGCAGGAAAGGGAGAGTTCAGGGACTGGACTATGCCAAGATACGTTACTCACTGTCCTTTCTTGTTCGAGTTGAATCAAGAAGACTTGAAGAGTAGATTTCATTTTTAACCGTATGTACGCCTAGATGAAGTTAAAACTAGCAGGAAAACTCCATAAGTAAGAAATGAGATTGAAAGCTTCACTGGCTTAATTATAAGATGGCCTTCAAACTGCCAGAAAACTGAGATTATATCGATCTAACAAAGTCCGTTTCTTTGCAAAACAACTTTGTTCAAGCAGTTTATGAAAGTTATGTACGTTTAGTAGTAGGCCTCCAAAACATCTGATATTGACATTTTTGCCAAAATGAGACAAAAGAATGAGACAAAATGACCTAAATTACAGAATACGACTTGTTTTAATGCAAGGAATCTTTTGCCACTGCATATCACCGCCTTCTCATTACTTGATTATTTTATGTCTCAGGGACTGCAGGTGCATCCCTCTGTTATCATCATGGTCAACCATTTTCCACTAAAGATCGAGATAATGACAGATCGCACAAGAACTGTGCCAGTATTTATCACGGAGCCTGGTGGTACAACGCGTGTCACAAATCCAACCTGAATGGCTTCTACCGTCACAAAAGTTCCTCTCCTTTCGGTGATGGTATCAACTGGTACCACTGGAGGGGATATCACTACTCCCTGAAGAGGGCCGTGATGAAAATTAGACGACTGGATTTCTGAGATAACTGAGTTTTCTGACTTTTTCGCTCTCGGTCAATAGAAGTGTCTAGTCATTGTATTGTTTGACTGAGAAATCATAAAATTCTAAAATTATAATTCCTGGGTGTATTAAATATAGCTATTGCTAAACTTGTGTGTAACTGTGACCTGGACCTAAATCGGACAAAATTGAATTTTGTAAGACAGAGAGAAATTTACTAAGTACTAAATTTAGTTTAGATAAATCATGATGTCATTCATGTACACAATGTAAACGCAGGAAGCAAGCAGGGTGAGGGGCTTGCGGCGCTAAATTTCGTAAATATAGTGTAATAAGAAGAATACAATAGAATAAAAATATAGAGATAAACTTAAGAGCTGTTGCTTGAAAGAAATGCACTGGAATCTCGTTCTTCATGATCGCTCAAATAGTTGAAAATAACAGCTACAAATTAACATGAAATTATCAATACTAATTTGCAAACAATTTCGTTGCATAGAGTGGTATTGTGGGAGACATTGTAACAACAGGTGATGGGTTATATTTGCAGAAGCAGTATGTCTGTACACTAAGTTAGTTTTGTTGAGAGTAAACGAGTTCTGGACACAGGAATAATTTTTGCGTTGACAATCCAAACTACACTAGTAGCACTTACACGTTTTGGGATGTTTATTCAATTCCTTTGTCCTTTGTGACCCCTTCGTGAGTCGACAGCAGGAAAGTTGTGTCATGAACTGCATTTCCTCGTTGCTTACGTACAGCAGGAACATAGACACCAGTACGGTGTAAAATAAACTGTGAGACGCTGACCTTTGATGTCTTTTCTCGACCATCTCATTCGCACTTACACGTTTTGGGATGTTTATTCAATTCCTTTGTCCTTTGTGACCCCTTCGTGAGTCGACAGCAGCAAAGTTGTGTCATGAACTGCATTTCCTCGTTGCTTACGTACAACTGGACCATAGACACCAGTACGGTGTAAAATAAACTGTGAGACGCTGACCTTTGATGTCTTTTCTCGACCATCTCATTCGCACTTACACATTTTGGGATGTTTATTCAATTCCTTTGTCCTTCGTGACCCCTTCGTGAGTTCAACAGCAGGAAAGTTGTGTCATGAACTGCATTTCCTCGTTGCTTACGTACAGCTGGACCATAGACACCAGCACGATGTAAAATTAACTGTGAGACGCTGACCTTTCATGTAATTTCTCGACCATCTCATTCGCACGCCAGAAGTCTCTGCAATTTCTTTTACCTGTCACCTGCGAACTGATTATCGATTCAGTTTTCCATGAAGCATGACGTTAAAAAATAGAATTTTGGCCGGAAAATGTAGCTTATATCTACTGAAGGATAGCATCAGGCGAGTTTAAAATGTTTACATATATTAATAACAATGTCACAGCTTTAAGAGCCACTTATTGCTAGCTTTCATTGAATCATGCATTACAACCATGATTTGGTAATATCTCGAACAAAAACGCCCATCATTGCTTTAATACTCTGAAAAGATAACGGTAAACGGCAAACCTCGTTCTTTTGGCTCTGCCCAGTTTTCTCTGACCATAACACACTTTCATGTATAATAGATTTGACGGATTTTAACCGGTGAAACTTGGCCAAAACATTCTTTGATTATCAATGTGCCAAAAAATGTCGGATACTTTTTTGATATTTAAAAGACCTCCTCTCTTAGGCCTTCTCATGCGACGAAGAGCGCCAATAAATAATCTATTAGTTTAATTCAAATAGAAAAAAACAATTGAACTACACAATTTTGTAATCTGTCATTTGCTGATTGACATGAGCAGATTGTAATTTGGTCGTGCGTACGAACAGGAGCAAACATTGTCAGCTTTGCGTTTGAAGGCTTGCGCGCAGTAACCAATAGATCATGCAAATCTTTAAAATAATTAGTTCTTTTGGCTCTTTATTTAATTAGCTGAGCGGATTTTTAATGTTCTTCTGTGTTTTCGCTCAAAGCGACGTGAATGCGAAAGATTTTCTGAAAGGCAGCCGCAGTTTATTGTGCGATGCGTGTTCTGAGCTAGTTCTCTCCTGTATCGCAGACTGAGTGCCAAGAAATAGTCTGAAGCTGTTTTCCTAAAAGGTAAGGTTACTGCAGACCTATTTTAGACTGAAGACCTTATTTGGCTCATTGTGTAGCTAAAATATTGATTTAAAGCCGCCAAAAATTAATGTGCCGGAGGCTTCTTGATATTTGAATAGGCCTTCTTATGCGACGAAGATCGACAAATTATCTATTCGTTATTCATCTAGTTCAATATCGATTTTCCTAGTAGAGAATAGAAATCACACACTTTTGTAGTCCGTTAGCCCATCACCTGCTGATTGACTTGGTGCAGATTGTCATTCAGTTCCGCAAACATTGTCAATTTTGTAGATGAAGGTTAGCGAGCGGTAATCAATAGATCAAATCTCTGATCAAATCTCGTTTATTTACTGTTCTAAGGTTTTAAAGCAACTTGAGTACGAAAGATCTTCTGAAAGACACCCACTTTTTAAAAACCTTTTTAATGAGGTGTGATAAGCTTGAAAAATTTTAGCAGCCGAAAACTCGGGCCTTGTTTTTGCGTGGATTCCCTTGGTTCGTAGATCTGATGGATTTTTACGAAACTTGGACCAAAATATTCCTCGATTATCAATGCGCCAAAATGTGTTGGAGGCTATTTCTGATATTTCGAGCATTTTGACTCTCAAGCCTTCTCTAGTTCAATAACAGGACCAATAGGAATATCGAAAAAGTCTCACACGCTTTTGCAGTCCGTTATCTGTTGACTGACATGGTGCCGTTAGCTAACGATTTTCTGAACTAGTACTACTGACGACAACCGCTGCGGCAGCTTATTGCAAGATGCGTTCTCTGAACGGCTAGTCTCTCCTTTATCCTCCTGTATCACGGATTATTTTCCTTAAATTTTTCCTTAAAAGGACTACACCACAACCCAAAGGGAAGAGGCTTTTGTAAGCTTAACACCTCGCTCCTTAAAGGGGAGGAATATTTGAACCTATTTAAAATAACTGCGTTAATTTACCACACAAAAAGCGAATACCAGTCTGACAACTAAATTAATCCGACCTGCTCTGGATTATGATCAAAATGAAAGTTAGAGAAAATCGATTTAATATGAAACAGCTTAAAACTGCAAAAACGAAGTCTGGAGAGGTCATCCTTTTAAGAAGTATCAGGATGTCAAAAACAATCAGAAGAAATCCGACTGGCCTGAGCGACACAGAAAAAAATATCTGCTACAGTCAAAACTTGAGGGAAGAAATTATTGAAAAAGTATTATGTTGAGATCGGGAGCCCAATGGCAAAAACTACATTTTAGACAGGGAAAAATCAGTCGCTTATAATTAAGGAAAAATGAAAAGGACTTTACAGTCACAGATAAGGAAATCCTTCACCAATGCGAATTTGTCTTCAAGGATCTTTTTACTTTTTTCTGAAGGATATGAAACCAAAACAAAGACCCGGAAACAGATGTCTTTCTGTCGAAGTTTAACCAAGCGTTTTCAGAGTGAAACTAACCAGACCACCGCTAGAAGCTTTAAATTACGGATTCGAGATCGGCCAGCTGTCCGTATCTCAAACATGGGATAGAATAAAACTTATTCCCAAGAAGAGCAAAGAACTTTTAAAACTGGAGAGGGCTCACGTACTTAAACTCTGATTACAAGAAAGTCACAAAAGTGATTGCAATCTGCTTGAAGAGCCATCTGCACAAAGTAACAAACAATAACCAGACTGCCTTTCTAACCTAATTCTGGGACGGTTTATAGGATTGGACATATGTGCAATTGAAAGCTTTATTAATTTCACCACTGTCATAAAAGTCCCCAGACTTCTACTTTTCCTTGACTTTGAGAGAGGTTTTGACATATTGGAATGGCCTTTTCTAAAAAAAAAAACAAAAACAAAAACAAACAAAATCAATTCCTTCTTTCGGATTTGGCCATTTCATTGTTTTCTATCTTTTTAACAATAAGGAAAGCTGTATTATGACAAACGATTGGACAAGCAACTTCTTTTCGGTCCAGAGGGGTGTCTGGTAAGGTTGCCCTCTCTCTCTCCTTACATTCTCATTCTATTTCTGTCAGGCAAAAGTCTGGCAGCAATCCGAAGACATGAAAAAATAGGTTTATTGGTCGAGGACACCGAGGTTAAATGACCCGGCACACAACTTTCATTCTCGATGGCTCAGAAAAGTCACTCTCTCAAGGTGAGGGTCTTGAGAACTTCGTGAAATTTCTAGTCAGGAGAAAAGGAGTAAGGTTATCCTTATAGAAGCTCGTAATTTCAACTAGCATAACGCATACAAGACCGCTAAAAAGACGGCATCAGTTGGACACTTAAACAAAACAAATCTAAAACTCCTCCTATCTCTTCTAGTTCTGTTGCAAATAAATTGAACTTTTCTGGAAACGCTTCATTGCTTCTGGAGCATCGTAAGTTCTGTTTTTTTTTGTTTTTGTTTTTTTCATAAAAGACGACACCCTTAAGCCTGGTTTTCACTACGACATAAGCATAAGCATAAGCACAATAATAGTGAGAACACCCACAACACAAACATAAGCACTCAGGCATGTACAGAAGGAATATTTGCCTCATTTTCGGTTCTATACCTCCTCGATACAGTAAAACAAGATAATGGACCTTCGCTTATACTTGTGCTTCTCATCTGACAGCAGCGCGTTTTCTCTTGACAAAACCATAAACACAAGCAAAGAACAACAAAAACTTTTGTTCTGCCTGTGCTTGTGCTTATGCTTGTGTTGTGCGCGTCCTCACTACCGTGTGCTTGTGCTCATGCTTTTGTTGTGGGCGCCCTCACTACGGTTATGCTTATGCTTATGCTTGTAGTTGTGTTTACTGTGTGTCGTGGTGACCAAGCTTTTGCAATCTTGTCGTCTTTGTCCTGAGGTCTGACACTTCAGGCTATCAACTTTATTCTGTTTTTACTTGCGAGATTTTGCATCTTGCTTTGCAGAAGCAAAGAAAATGTTTCACTCTTTCAAATTTTTTAAGCCTTTTTAATTTCTTTTCTTTTCTTTTTTTTTTTTGGATAAAACGACAAAAAATTGAACGTTTCTCTTGTTTATAACTTTTTTTTGACACTTTCCTTCCTGTCAGACATTGCTTTTGTATAAATATGAATAATCTGTAGGTTGCGCGCGCAATGCATGATTTCCAAGGGCAATGTCAAGTTCACAAACAGCGAAGTAAGAACATGGCTTGTCGAAAATAAACTGCATTCGGTGCGATAATGTGTTTGTCGTTATTTTCTTTAAAACAATGTATAATAAAACAATTATTAGATTCGGTTTTTGTGACATTCGAAATAGTCAAGGTCTCGGTTAGTGTTATCAGCAACAGCCTTCGGCTTTGGCTGATAACACTTACCTCGACCTTGATTATTGTGGATATCACAAAAGCTTCATCGTTAACTATCGGTATTTTAAGTAACTTGAGTAGTTTTATGTTCCTGCAAGTAACGTTATGTATTGAATTCTTAGCCGAGTACTGTATAGTTAGTAAGTAACCCACATTGTATTTAAGAAATGTAAGTATTGTTAGTCTTGTATTGTAAGTGGCACAAGGTGTAAGAGTACTATAAGTAATTATGGTTATTACAATTTAAATCTAAAGTTTCGTTCGGTGGATAATTATTGTGTTTTTCCTCTCTCTCTCTCGTTTTGTGTTAAGCCATTCACTGGTCGAATTAGACTCATTAACATAGCTTGGATTAATCTACAGATACTAATCAACGTTAAAACTAAGGAATAGCTTCCGTCGTACACTTATTCATTTTTTGGTCAAGATTACCAATTCAACGATGCCTTAAGTTTCGTAAATGTCTTTTCCAAAACTAGCTGTTTGATATTTGTTTGTGTTTATCTGTTCACAGTAACAAATTGAAAGAGCAGGAAAATGTTGTGGAGTGTTTCATGTTTGTTAATTTTCCTCCTCTCGGGCTTCTTTATGGACTGCGGATCTGCTGGTCAGCAATGCAGAGAGGAACGGAGCATAAATGGAATGGCTCTACAAGGATTCGTCTTTACAAAATTCCTGGTTAAAGCTTTTCACGAGTGTGATATCAGCTGTGAAACAGAAATCAAGTGTCAAAGCTACAACTTCGTTGAAAGGGAAAAGTCGTGCGAACTGAATACCCGCACCAGGGAGGCAAGACCGGAAAATTTCCGTTCAGACCCGGCCCGGTCTTACATAAGACGCTTGATGGAAAGGGGTATGTACAAAAAGATTAGGGAACCAAAGCAAAGACGTTTTCGAGAGGCGGGCGTCATGCTAGAAGCTAAAGCGTTTTATTGACTTTTCGCTGAGATTGTCAAGTTCTAAATGCTTAAATGAGAGCTTTCAAACGTACATGGTGGAGAAAAAAAGCAACATATATTTACGTCTGAAATTCCAATGGCATGCCGAAAGTTTAATGTTCGTGAACGATGTTAGCTTTGAAAGCTTTTTTCTTAGGTAAGAATATCTAGCTAACACTCTGCCAAATGCTAGCTGGTCCTATTTGCAGCATTTTAGCAAATTTCATCTCGTGAAGTTCACTGAATAAAGTTACTCATTTTCAGTTTTCATATCAAAAGCAGAATTACTTTGTTAACATAATAGAAACCACAGTATAATCGGTAAAATATATATTTTTTGATCCAAGCTCCTCTAGGTTCCATTCCGGAGCTCCCAGCGCATTCGTGTCAGGAAATAAAGGCAAGCGAAGGAAAAGACACCATTAGCAGCAAGTACTGGCTGGATCCAACTGCGAATGGAACGGCAGTATTGGTTTATTGTGACATGAACTTACAAGGTAACTGACAGTTATTTTCACGTCACTTCTGTGTTATTTTGGGGATAGCTTGGGTTTTGATGTTGTTGTCTGCATCTTTGTTTAATATAGAATTTAAAATGGCCGAACACAGTTTTTGATACCTATGTTTCATTCACCTTTCTCAAAAACCCTTAATCCTTCAGTCATCGATCGAAAATGGCAAAACGCAAGTAAACGACACACACTTCAGTTTTTTGATAGTTAAGCTGACGTATGTGCCCTTCGTAGCGACATAAATAAATGTAAACGGGCCTTTAAAATTGCTTTTATTTATTTGCAGAAAATCTAGACATTAGATTTTCTTCATCATTCGCATGCAACAAGCTCGTAACGATGCTCAAGAGTTGACACTACTTTAATAATAGTTTAATACCGGGATTTTTAATTATCCCTTGTTGAAGGATAACTGGAATATCTAGAATTTCCCCTGTTAAATTTCAATTTTTTTTTACTACACAAGCGCTCTAACTGGGTTGTTTGGGTAACAAAGAAAATCTGGGAATTGCTGGGATCTTTGTATCGTTACGTTTTGTAACATACCTTTCTAATTTAAAAGGTGGCTCAAAACTGTAATATTTCGGTGAGAAGCCTGGGCTCTAACACGCGCATCAGCGCGAGGTATCACGCGATCACCCGAGGTGTCGCGAGATACCGCGCGAGATTTAAAGTTTGCAAAACTCAAAACAAACGTGGCGGCACGAGGCCTACTGAACAGCGGACCGCCATCACGCATGCGCAAAGGGCGATCTTGCAAAGTCCAGATTTTAATTTGTGCGTAGAACGCGCACAAAAAATTCCTTATCGACGAAACTAATATCTCAAAAACTGATCCACAAAAATTGTGGAGTGGAATCCCTTCAACTTGGAAATTTTTCCCTGTTTCTCCTTCTGTCGCTAATAAAAAGGTTTTTAGAAAAAAAAAACATGAGGTCACCGGCTTAGTTTTTAAGATACATGCAACTGATGGTAAAAAGTGGGTCAAGTTTTTGCTATCCAACAGAACATTACAACCTTATTTATGACTTCAACACAATGAAAGATACAGTGGAGAGATACCTTAAAAAGTAACACAGCCATTCAAACAGTTCAGTTCCAAGCCTAAAAAATCGCGTCTAGTTCTATATGTCTCAAAAAAAAAGAAAAGAAAACTGTTTTGAGCCCCCTTAAAGACTAAAACCATCGATACACTGTGTTCAATTATATTGAAATATAGCTCAGATAACGCGGGCATTGAGCAGATAAAATGATCTCTGTATCAACACCAGGTTGTTTATTCTGGTAACCCTTCCGCGCACTAAAACTGTGTTCAGCCACCTTAAGTCCTGCACTTCTCTCAGAGTATACAACATTTTCATCAACTTTATACCAAAAGTTAAAAAAGTTCTTTTTTAATCGTTTGCAATGTAGATGTTGATGAATGTATCACCGGCAACCATGACTGTGACGTGAATGCAAACTGCACCAACACTGTTGGCGGACATAACTGTTCTTGTAAAGAAGGATTTGCCGGAGATGGTCGCTCGTGTTTAGGTAAATTGATTTTATACTTCAATTTGTTAAGGTTAGAACTTATAATTGGGGTTCCCCGATTAATGTCAACTTTGAAACGTATCAAATTATCATTTTCTATCGTAGATATCGATGAATGCATCACTGGAAACCATGAATGTGACGTGAATGCAAACTGCACCAACACTGTTGGCGGACATAACTGTACTTGTAAGGGAGGATTTGCTGGAGATGGTCGCTCATGTTCAGGTAAATTGACTTTACTTCAACGTGTTAAAGGCAGAACTGATGACTGGAGTTCCACGATCTAGGTCAACTTTTAAACGTAACATACAGAAAGTATCATTTCTGTTGTAGATATCGATGAATGTAACAAAGGAAGCCATAGCTGTGACGTAAATGCAAACTGCACCGACACTGTCGGCGGACATAACTGTACTTGTAAGGAAGGATTTGCAGGAGATGGTCGCTCGTGCTCAGTATTTTCGTTTAAGCCTAAACAAGCTGCGATAAATGAAAACCATCTGCTACATCTTTTGTAGAGTATCTCACTGACCCTTCTTTGGAGGTCGCTCGGCGTATTGGATTAATTTAAAAGATGCACCAGTCGTGATTTCTCAGACAAAAGGAAAAATTGACCGCCACGATAACAAAAACTCCCTGACTCAGTCCAACTACACTGTACTGTTACAATATATGTTCAAAGCAAAGAACGCAGGGAATATAACTGGACAATTTGCAAGACAAAAAAAATAATTATACAGTCATTCATGAAAGCACAGGTGTATTTAGAACATTTAAAACAATTAAAATCTCCTTCTTTTAAACACCACTAAATGTAATAGGCTTTTTGCATAAGGTGGTCATTGACATGCTTTTCAAGAACACACTGATTTAGTCGTCGGTACTGCATATTGTTATCAGAAATATGAAGAAAATTTGCAAATAAACGTGCATGCAAATTTTCTGGGTAAAATCCTTTAAGACGGAATTTTTATAGACGTCAGAAGGATTTGTATGGGAAAAAGACGCTTCGTCCTCCAGTCACGCTTCAGCGCTTTTCTAAACAAATGCTTGTCATTTTTGCTAACCCAAACTGCCATTAAATCTCTGCTTTACAGTTTAAGAGCCTAGAATTTTCAATTCGTCCTAATATTTTACCCTCTTTCTATTTCCAATTGTTATACGCCAGGAGCTTCATTTTGTAGTGATTAATAACGGAAATGGTTTCTGGAGGGCAAAGCTTCCTTGCTCCCATAGAAAAACTTCTATTATTTGCGATATTCAAATCATCATTAAATCTCCACCTTACATGGCATTGGACTAAAATTTGGTCTTCCGGCTATTCAAAACATGCTCTTTGCAGTTCTGAAATTCATTTAGCTTTAAAAAAAATTTAGAACTATAAGTCACCCAACCAACTGTCGCAAAAAGCCTTTTGGCTCGTGTTAGTATTGTTACCTGTGTTCCTGTTAACATACAGATGAGAGCTCCAGCGGTCTCTAATTCCGATGTAAAATAGCCCAGAGGGAAAAACCAAGGGATTTAAGCCTATCGGAGTACGAGGAAAACATTATTCACTGGTATACTTTACACTATCATTCGGACTAGCCACCCAGGAACAAACTGGGCGCCATATTAATTAAGGTGTCTCGATACAGTCCTTTCTGGACCACACAAAGCTTCTTCAACAGTTTCCATCGGTGTCTCCTTAATCGGTCGATATGAAATGGATTGAACGCAGTTTGGTATAACGTATTTCTTAAGGCAATTGATATTTCCATGAAACGATAAACAAACAAACTGAAAATCCATAAAACGTGGATTTGCTCGAACCAGCCTGTCGGCTCTTGTTTCCATAGCCTGCGAACGCAGACGTATTTCCGGCTGTCACTTGGTTCTGCCGAAAAATAACGTTTGCGAACCTGAGTCAGGAAACGATTTCTGTGACGTAATGACTTTTGTTTCTCCTTGGCCAATCAGATTCCATGATAGAATGAAACTCGAGCGCTCCTCGCAGCGAATACCTCGCGCAGTAGTTCTGGGGTTATTTGA
>Ga0126338_10001262_pt1 | contig 16138 bp, 9 predicted proteins | sample OrbCmetagenome_2_FD_92529 | JGI IMG/M metagenome (GOLD analysis project Ga0126338, IMG submission 92529) | Coral microbial communities from Petempiche,Puerto Morelos, Mexico - Orbicella C C metagenome | ecosystem: Host-associated > Invertebrates > Cnidaria > Coral | place: Petempiche,Puerto...
AAAACATTAAAATTAAATTCCTTAAAAGTGTTACAATTAACAACATTCTTCAAAAAAGATTTCAGGTCTGTGCTCTCTAGTATCGATCTATTAGTTCGCCCTATAGCGTTCCAGAGGACAGCCTCTCTATAGGAAATGGAGTTTTTAACGTATTTGGAGGCCAAACTCAGTGCTATCAGCCCATGCTTCAGTCGTGAAGAAGGTCTGTCGCCGTGGATAATCAACTCTGCAGCCAAAGTGCTAGGGAGCATGCCATATACATATATGTTAAAGTGTTCCACTTAACGGTAGCTAAAACGTCAACTGTTGGCATGTCCGGTGGAAAGCCAAAAATAATTCTAGCAGCACGGCAATGTTGTCTTTCCAATGTTGTCTGTCTGATTAACCCCGCCCCAGACGGGCATCGCGTACGTAATGGATGTAGATGTTCCTGTAGATGTTCATGTGGATGTAGGTATCTTTCTTGCAAAACTAAATTAGTTTACAGGGCCAGTTACTAAAACTAGCCAATCGGATTGTTCCACTGCCGGTCTAGTATATTCCAAGTATTTGATCAGGCACTTTCTTCAATGATCTTCAGCGATTGCTTGCGATTTTCCTGAGCGGTTTGTTATTGTTTTGTTTTGTTTTGGCAAGAAAAAGAAACCAGGCTTTCTTTTTCTGCCAAATATCCTATTCGTTTTCTGTATGTTACATTAGAAAAGCTCAGCAGTGAGTAAATGCCTCGTCGGTTGTCGATTAGAAGTGGGTCCTTAAAGTTTACGTTGTCTTTTCAGTCCGTGACTATGCAATTTCTTCAAGACATTTCCAGTCGTGTAGTTCATTAGTCTTTCTCGAAGCCGCTTGAGCAGGAGTCAGGCAACTTTCCCCGTTTCTACGTGGCTGCTTCAAACCGACATGGTTTGCGCTAAAATGTCTACCAATCGTGGCAATGGCCCGTCAGGATTTTTTCTTGAACGAAAACAGTAAAAGGATACAACAACTAGGCGCTGATTGTGCCAAGTAAAAAAATATGGCAAACAATGGGAAAGGAATGTATGTCGGTTTGAAGCAACGGCGTGGGAACGGGCGGAAAGTCATGTGTTTTCCGCGCGAGCGGCTGACGCTACCATTGCAGAGAGGTGGACAGCGTATCGAAATGGCTCGAGGTGTTTTCGTGTTCTTTTAATCGCTTTTTAGAACTAAATAATTTCAATAGTTATGAATTGTTAGGATTTCGCTAAATGCGGGTATTCCGAATCAAAAACGGCCATTATTATGGTGCGTAATTTTTCGGAAGCTTTCGGAGTAATATCACGAAGTGAGAAAGAAAACACATCGAGATTTATATGGGTTCTTTTCGTCGATTTTAACGTTTAAATTGCGAGTTCTACTGAAATAACTGTTTGTTTTTGTTTTGTTTTGTTTTTTTTTCATAGCAATTATTTCATTGGAACTCTCGTTTTGAACTTTAAAAGGCTTAGAATTGTTACCTATTCATTGAAAATCACGTTTTGAGTGAAACAATTTTGAATTCAGCAGAAACGTGACGCAACGATCGTGGCGAAAGCGTGGCGAAACGATCGGCGCTACGAATGTCTACGCTCTCTGACCGTAATTTTCTATCTTTCTTTCTCATATAACCAAGCCCAGCCGCTTTCACCGAATGTGTCAAAATATTCCTCTCGAAGAATCTTACAGGATTTTGAGTGGTTTCCGAAAGCTTTTTATTGGAAATACGATTGTTACTTGCCTTGAAAGCATCTATCGAGCAAATGAAATGCACATTTTTCAAATCGATGTTTACTTTGTTATAAATTTTTGTTTCAATTACAGATGGAAATTGAAACATATACCTAACGTTAGGAGGTCTCGACAGTTCTAAAACGCTCTGCTGGCGCAAAAAGCCATCTGAAGCAGGCCGATAAGATCGTTCGCATAATTTCTTCATACGGAATTCTGAATACTTTATTAACAGACAATCATTATATAACAGCTTATAAATGCTTGCTTCACATATATCAAGAAAAATAAATTCAGCATCGTCTGTTCACCATAACTGAGTAAGATCTCTACCATCACTCAAGGATGTCATTGATTTGGTAAAAAATTTTGTTATGAAGTTCGAGTTATTGACGTCGCCGTTCTATGCGAATTAATCAGTCAAAATACGTCTTTTGTATTTTGACTTGTCGGAGTTATATTCATGAGAAGGCCCTTATGTGTACAGACGTTTTAGAACCACGGACGTCAACTGGAGTTAATTTTCTTGTTTCTAGCACATTTTCACCCCAGTTCCATGAAGAGTCGGCAAGCTCTCGTTTAATTTTTTTTAACAAAAAGTCGATAATACACGACAGCTGGCAAATAAGATAAGGTAAGATAAGATAAGAACTTTATCAACGTGTCGAAGTCGCTAGCGTACAATGCATACTAATTGGGGACACCAGACTACGATTACTCATCTCGAAATATTATCTTCCTGTTCATGATGAATAAATCTTTACACAAAGACCGGTAGTTTTAATTTCAATATAGATAGCTGATTACAGCTGGTGCAAGCTGTTTATGCTTATTAAAGACTGAACAATTGGAAGTAATTTCAATGTAAGGATGCACAACATCGAAGAGAACCGCTATCTTTCAACGAGGAACTGGTGAGGTATTACCAAAACTAACAGCTTAATCTAGAGGGAAGGTTAAAAAAGGTCTTTTTTACATGCTGAATATATTTTAATATTCTTATCTATTTTTTCACACCTCTAGGAATCTATAATACCTTTTTTGCGGGGCTGTAAAAATCGTGGGGAAGAAAACCGAAAGTGAGACAGCAGATAGGTACGTGTGAGGAGCTGGTGACATGAAGGGAGGGAGAACCTAGCAATAGGAAGATACGAGATAACGTTTCGTTTGGTTTACAAGCAAAAATTCCGTGGAGGTGGTTACCATGTGGAGAAAGAAAAAAGAAGATGAAATTGTCGGTCTTAAACACTAGTCCGCTTGGATGCCATCATAATTGTTTGGCTTTGTCCCTAGTTCTAGGATCTAGTATTCCGAGGGAAGATAGTTTACATGATGTTAGCATCTTCTTATCTTTCAGCTTGGAAGAGCCTAGCGTTTCGGAGATTTTGGTGTTAAGGCCAATTGTATACTGAATACAGAAAAGGTATGGTGCTAGGATTATACTCCTTCCAGAATCTTCTGAGTGCTAGAACCTTCCTCTCCGTACGTGTAAACAGCCCTAACATTAATAAAATCACTAAAGTGATAACGCCGACTTTCAATTAGTACCACGAAAAACTATTAAAGCCAAACATAAAGGTGAATAATCCACTCAATTGTTTGACTACGTTACTAACCGTGATAATGATATAATACGGAAAAAAAAAAAAAATTAAAAACGCATGAAGAATTTGTTTTTAATGTACGTGTGTAAGAAATTAAATCGAAAAATCGTAAACATGACGGCGCAGGAGGAGAAATAAGACCAACCCCACTTCAAATTCTTATCCTATGATTACACTCCATAAGTTCTGAGACTTAAATATGTAATATTATTAGTGACCCTTACTCCAAATTCTAATTTCTGGAATAAGAAAACTAAAGAATTATTCTTTCATGATTGTTTCCAATATTTCGATTTGAAATAAGTGTTCACTTCATCGATCAAAACTGATGTTAAGGTTAGTGTAAATCTTCAGCGGTGTCTTTCAGAATCTTGCTACTCCTGTTGCTTTTTTACAACAAACCATAGAAAGGAGAAAAGAAGAGAAAAGAATAATAGTAATAAAAGCTGTAAAACGTTTAAACAATAGCATCAAAGGAAATAATTATATTAAAGATTTCATCTACTGGTTAGCGCACGCAAGGCCTCAAACGCAAAAGTGACAGTGTTTGCTGAACTAAATTACCTTCCTTTGTCTTGGCACTTTCGACCAAACAAACTGCACCATGTCAATAAGCAGATATCGGACTACGAATACGGCGCGGGAAAAAGGAAGGAAGCAGAGCGCTTCAGACAGCATAGTAAGAAAAGTGAGGGAAACAAAACTAGCAACTTAAGTCATCAACCGGTGATCCGAAAAAACAGAAAACTTTGTGAGTGCCATAAACTCACTGGGGTGACCTTTTGCTGGATTACCGGAGCACTATACTTTCCACTTTTTTGAAGGCTGGTTTAATCATGAAACTTCAATCTGTCGTAAGCGGTGAGTTCCTCCTTCTTTCTTTTGTTGAAGGAGTTTTCGTCTTTCTTGTTTTCCTCGGCCCTGCAGGTTTCTCACCAGATTTATTTTTTAAAGAGAAAATTTATGTTGCAAGACGAATATTTCTTATGTCACTTCAGACGGCTTAAGAGACGAAGCTTTTGAAATATCATAAAAAGCTTCGGACACTGTGTTGCAATGTTAAAACAAGAAACATTTTGGTTAAATTTGGTAAAAAATCCGTCAAATCTACGTGTTAACGTACTGGAATAACCAAGAGATGTCCGCGAACAAGGCATAAGTAAAAAGAACTCCCGAGTGCGATATAGGGCACGCAACAAAAGTGTGACAACCAGCAGTTACCCTTTTAACTACTATTTATTAGTTTTACACTGTTACTTTTACTTAGGTTAAAGATTAAGTTAAGCAGTTCGTATTAAGCAGGCTTACTGTCCTTCATGGCCTAAAGGTATTCATCTTGATTAACTTTGAACTCCAACTTCCACCGAATGTAGACAACCAAGGTTGGGTTTCTTGATTCACTGCATTCTTTCCACTCACTGGATTCTTCTGTGCACACAAACTCTTGCTTCTCTTTCTTCTCTCCGGGTATAGCAAGGGCAAAAGTCATAGCTTCACCAAAGTTATCGCAGTTGATTATAGCTTCCTCACAGTATAGTATCCATAGCATTACATAAATTGAATCACAAGCGGCCACGAGGTTGAGCCCTCGGGCATATAAGGAGAGAGTGTGTTGTATTACTTACAAGCCTGCTTTTATACTTTTACTCTGGGTATCTAAAATGTTCTGTTGTTATTTATAGAGCATTACAAGGTGTACTATTTGTGAAAACTGTTGAGTCACATCAAAGAAATTTCTGGAATATTACACATTGTAAAATAATTCTAGAAAAGTCTGGAATTGCATGACAGATACACTAAAAGTAATTCTGATCCTCATAACATACGCACCCTATAAATTTGCTTCAAGCAAGGAAATCCCGCAAAAAAAACAAAATCCGAGTTTTTGGCTGCTAAAGAGGGCTGTTCTAAATGTCCTTTATCGTCCTGTGGGGCACGACGAGAAAAAGTAAGTAAAAGTTTTCGAGCTTGTCACACCTCATCAAAGAGGTTGTCAACGGGGACTTACCGCCGACCAATTAGAACCAAGCTTGAAACTCCAAAAGGTAGCTCTATTAAATAGAATTAACCCAATGAAATTTGCGGGCAAATACTATTTTGCATGTTGATTTGCAGTAACGGGGAAATTGAGATCCAAGAGATAGGCTTCTGGCAGACAGAAAACAAACAAAGTGCTCCGGTTGGCAAAATAGAAATAGAAACTGACAGCTGAAATTGATCAACAGGCGATGGTTGCAAGACTGGTCATTACTAATTACTCCCTTGGTTTATCTTTTGCTGTAGTTTTACATTTTTTTTTTTTTAATCTTTTTGGAGATTGGCCCTCAATTTCCCAGCAGTTAATTTTTCCTTCTTGCTTTCATGGTAGTGTCCTTCGTCACACCAGATTTGATCCAAGGGGTCTTCTCTCTTGACAACGAATTTGTAACAAACGTTTTTACAGACTCTTACTCGAGTTCTATCATTTGCAACTCTTTCAAAGTAAAGAAATTGCATGTATTACTACACAGTCTTTGTAATTCAAGTCCCCACATGAAGTTAGCTTCGAAAAATCAACGGCGCGTCCAATGTTTAGTGAGGATTCCTTGACAGTGGTTTAATTTAAGTATAATTTTTAGTCAAAATGCTAATTCATGGTTACAATTTGAGAGTTCTTTGACATCCCCTTAAGATTGTGCGAATCTGATGAAACATGTGAATTACAGAAAGCAGATTGCTCTCGTTTAAATGAGACCAATTTTCTTTCCTTTTCTATTTTCAAGGCTTTGATACTTTTGTTTTTTCCATACTTGCACAAAATGTTAAAGTTTCGCTCAGAGGAAATATGACTGTTGTATTGCAGTCCCTTCTCTCTCATTTGGTATTGAGGCACTCGTCGGTCGATAGTCCACTCTTAATGCGGATAAATAGCTTGGAATGATCTACTCATACTAATTAACAGTAATAGCCAGGTAGTACATGTAGCTTGAAGTCGTAGACTGAAGTGAATTTATTTCTTGGCTAATATCACAAATTAAGCAATGCCTAAAGTTTCGTGAATGTCTTAACTGTAATTAACACTTTTATTAAGGAGATATTATTGAACAGAGCATTAAAAGCAGGTTTAAATGAGAATTCGGGTAGTGAGAAACTTTCTCTTTACTGGCCTGGCAAATGTTTTTTTTTTTTACTTTTTTCAATAGACATTAAGATATTGGTCTGTATCTTATCAGTTTGTCACTTAAAATTTCTTTTAAAATTAGATTCCAGTCGTTTTCCTTAGTATTTCAATTGAATTGTATGCTATCCAAGTGTCAGTTCTGGGGATGTATGTTAAGGTGGCTGAACACAGTTTTTCATACTTGTGTTCCATTGACCTTTTTCTCTAAAACCCTTGATCCCTCGGTCGTCAAAAATGGCAGCAAGCTAGCTAACAACACAAACTTTGGTATTATGACGCTTAAGCTGACGAAAGTGCCGTTGCCATGGCAACATGAATAAATATAAACAGACCTTTAAAATCGGTTTTGTTTATTTGCAGAAAATCTACCTATTAGATTTTCTTTATAATTTGCATGCAACAAGCTTGTAATGATTCTCATAAGTGAACACCATTTTGCTAATAATTTAACAGAGAGATATTTAATTATCCCTTGTTGAAGTTTCACTGGAAAATCTAGAATTTCTTTTGTTTAAGTTCAATTATTGTCAATACTCCGGTTACTTATTTCCTAAAGTATTTTCGTGCCAAATTTCGTGAAATTCTAATGAGTGGTTCTCGAGAAATAGGCGTATTTCCGAGAGTGCAATTTTCATTCAATTGCAATTTTTTCACTTACTACGCATGTGTTGCATTTAACTGGGCTCTTTCGCTAAGAAAGAAGAAGCTGTGAATTGCTGGGTTCTTTGCATCGTTACCTTTCTAACCTATCTTTGTACTAAAAGACTAAAGCCATCAATACGCTGCGTTCAATTATAGAGAAAAATAGCACAGATACTGCGGGTGTTGAGTAAATAAAATGATCGCTCTATTGACGGCATGTCTGCTTTTTGCAATCCTTGTGCGCGCGCCGAATTGCATCAGCAAAAGCGCGCGCGAAAACTATGTTCGGCCACCTTAAAGCATACGACACGTCAAGCTATCGACCAAAATTCCTTTTTTTTTTTACGACATGCATTATTTTGTCATTTTTAAAATCGCAGTGCGTTTAAAAGTGTTATATTTTGCTAGTCTCCCCTACAGTGAAAAATTGAGAGACCGGGAGAATGCGGTGGACTGTTCCATGTTTCCTCCTCTTCGCCGGGTACTTTATGGCCATGGACTGCGTATCTGCTGGGGGACAATGCAAAGAGGAACGGAGCATAAGTGGGATGGCTCTACAAGGATTCGTCTTTAAAAAGCTTTCCGTCAGAGCCTTTCACGAGTGTGATATCAGGTGTGAAAGAGAACTCACTTGTCAAAGCTATAACTACGTCGTAGAGGAAAATTTGTGCGAACTGAATAACCGAACCAAGGAGGCAAGACCTGAACATTTCCGCTCAGATCCGGCACGTGTTTACTTACGGCGCTTGAGCAACCGGGGTATGTACAAAACTGTTAAGAAGCCTTATTAGCATAGACACTTTTCAGAGGCGGACGTCATCAAGGAAGTTCAATGTTCTCTTCTTGGGCGCAAATTATCGACTTTTCTTGGAAGACGTCAAGCTCTAACATCCTTGATAATAGCTTTTCTACTCATTAGTGGAGGTTAAAAGTAAAAATATAAAATTCCTTAGTTCAATTTTCCTGGCCTAGTAGACTTTTCTCAGGAGTTTATTCTTAGTCAACGATCTTTGATCCTCGTGAGCCTGTAGACCATCGTTGGACAGAAACAAAGTTTACTATCATTTTCTTTCGGTAGGACTCAAAGTATACTGAGTTAGTTTTATATTATTTTGTTTTTTCTTGATCAAAGCTCCTCTGGGTTCCATTCCGGAGCTCCCAGCGCATTCGTGTCAGGAAATAAAGGCAAGCGAAGGCAAAGAAACCGTTAGCAGCAAGTACTGGTTGGATCCAACCGGGAATGGAACGGCAGTGTTGTTTTGTTGCGACATGACTTTAGAAGGTTAATGACCGTCAGTTTTCGTATCACTTGAGTAATGTTTTGAGCATAACTTGCATATTATTGCTGTTGACTTCTTCTTTGTGTAAAATAGATCTAAACTCTTCATTTACTTTTTGCGTATGAGAGCTTTTTAGGTTTCCCATTGCCAAAGCTTGAAAAGTTTATTTTTAATTTAGACATTGATGAATGCATCACCGGCAACCATAGCTGTGCTTTATTTGTCAAACTCATAAAGGGAGTGCCCGGTTACCCGGGGAGCATTTTGGTTTGAATGTTGACAAATCGTTGCTGACTACCCCCGGTCGGGCTAATTATAGTTACCCAACACCGCAAAAGTGTCCTAACTTTTGTGAAGCGGCTGTTTTCGAATTTGCGAGCGTAGCAATCTCGAAATAAATGTAGCGTTGCGAAGGCGTTGTGGACGCAATCGCGTAGCGAGTGAACTGACATGGAACTTCGACATCTCTTCTTCGATTCTACGAAGGAATTGAGCCGGCAGGGCTATTTTCAGCGCATTGATTCGCTTCCAGCGGCGGGCACTACGGAAATCAGTGTCCGGCCTTGTCTTTCTTTTAGTAGTGGAAACCAACAGAACGATAACTCGCCGAAATCGCGTTAGAACGGCCAGAGCAGCTGGCAAACAACAAAGAATACAACACAGCAACAGGGTGAGTAGATTTTATTCACAAAATATAAGAATAATTGACTTTTCAAGCAAAGCCGTTGCATTCTCATACAAACCTTTATGTAGGACTGGTACCTAGTGCCAAGTGATGGTTACCAAGCTAGGCGCGGTAGCCCAGGAGTAGAAAAAGCCACGATTATCCGTTTTCGTATCTAGTTTTAATAAAGTGCCTTCGTAGTTTTAGCCTTCGTCCGTCGTTTATTACATTTATAAATTCAAACCGTTGTAACACAACACCTCCACATGCTGCAAGGCCAGAGTCACGTTTCGCGTAGTCAAATTCGGTCGTCATGTAATAGTACATACCATATGTCACGTTAGACTGAACGTTCGCATAAAAGTGTAAAAAAAAAAGGATAACATTGAGAGCTTGGGTGGCCTGTGCTGAAATACATGTCTTCGAAATTTAATTATTTTGCACCCAAAAAGACAACGCAATATTCCCTAAAATCAACCCAGTACAGATTTAAACATTGCACAAAATAATTGAGTGTTTTAAAGAAGGAAGAATAATGTGGTTTTGCATGCGAGGCTCTCAAACTTGATTAATAAAATGGTGCGTCACATGACGATTTAAACGGAATTTGGTACTTTGCATATTTCTTTGAAATAAAAGGATATTTTGCCAAAAAAAAAAAAAAACACCCAGTAGTTTTTGTCATGCCCTAGATTATCTACCATAAAAATATAAGCGAAATCGAATTTTCGACCCTTGCCGAGTTATTTTCCATATTTATGGACAGGGACTAGAAAATGTTATATCAGTAATAAGATTTATATGCCAGACAGTACATATATGATTAATATTTTGCTAAGTTAATGCCCCAGACTGCATTTGACTGAAAGGTTCGTAACGCAGTAACACGATTGTCTTTCTTATTGCTTTTTTGTTTGTTTGTTTGTTTGTTTGTGGTTCAGTATGTGGACCTGTTGGTGTAGAGCACAGGATCAAAATACCAGATGCTAGAATGACGGCAAGCACATACTATAGTAGTAGATATTATCCATACTATGGCCGGCTGAATGAGATCAGGGAAGATGGAGCGTGGTGTACAAAGACAAAAAATAACAGAACAGACTATCTTCAAGTTGATATGATTACAGTGCACTCTGTTTGTGCAGTGGCAACACAAGAACACGGAAGAAGCTCTGATTGGATCACCAGCTACAAAGTGCATTTTTCTACAGATGGAGGAACATGGAACAGCTACAAGGAAAACAATGTGGAAAAGGTGGCTAACAAATTATACTCTTGTCTTGGAGTTGAGGTCTTTAGAGAAAGCATTAATTTGTCTGAGTAAACAGTACAATTGCTTCGTGGTTAAGCCATGCAAGCACTGTAGTCCTCGTATATAAAGACTGCATGTCTCGCTATGTATAAAAGAAAAACGCATGGGAATCTAGCAATTCGTGTAACAAGTTGGGTGTAAAAAAACAAAGGTTCATGGCTTTCCACTGAAAATGATTGGCAGCAAGAACAGTGGAGAATTCGCATATCAGGACGGACAAAGTGCCCTTCAGGGTTTTTTGTGCTACAATTAAGTTTACTAATAAGTTTTCTGCAGTTTAAAGACAAAGAGGACATTGAAGGTGTTATTATAATGATTATTAATGATTATATTGGAATGGACAAGAAAATGGTAATAATAATAATAATAAATTAATAACAGTAACACTAATAATAATAATAACAACAATAATAATGATGATGGACCATAAAAGGCTATTTATAATTAATTATTTTATTAAACTCTGTATGATACAAGTTCAAATATAACTAGCATATTTCGCAACCTTTATTTATGTGCTATTACACCAGTAAAAGTAAATTTTCTCTGTTGATTTTAGTCATAGGTGCATAATGCATACTGTTCTGCAATTTCTTTTTCATTTGTAGGTGTTCCCAGGCAACACAGATAGAAGCAGTATTGTGAAGCATTCACTTAGTCCTGTTGTCAAAGCAAGATTCGTTAGATTTTATCCTGTAACGTATGAGGCATGGCCTTGTTTGAGGATTGACATATTTGTGTTAAAGTAGTCAAATGAAATACTTTTTTCACTACCGGGTTAAAGGTAATTGTTACTTTCGGATTTGATCACAAATGCTATTAATTGTAAAGTAAGGTAAATTAGGCGTGTTTTTCTCAGTTAAAAGGTTAATGGCACTGCTGAGAACCTCCTGAAACAATACACAGAGCTTTAAACTTACGTTACGATGTGCTCAGATACCTCATATTATTGCATATTAACGGTCTGTATTCCGTTGGGCAACAATTGTCGAGTTGCCGTTTTATCATTATTTATTTATTTATTTATTTTATTTTATTTTACTTTTTTTTTGTAGCAAACGAAACAGTCTTTGCCTTACCTGTAGGTGAGGATTCTCCAGTTAAACGGATTGGTGCAAGTTGTCGTTAGTCAAAACTAACAAACTATGATAATCTTTAGACAAAATATCTTAACGAGAGAGCACAACGTAGGAGTGACCACTTATAATAGTTTTGTGTCGTGTACAATCTGCTGTTAACGGTATATAATGAGTACTTTTACCAGAAGGCTAATAAAATAAAATTTGCGAGCTTATAGCGGACTGGTTATGGGGTTTGCTCTTTGGTTGGATAATTAGTTAGTTGGCAGGATCTTCTACAAAGTTGTTAGTTTGTCATAATCCTAACACCATCGCTACCTCCCAGTCTCCCTCAAACTCATACACCACTCCTCCGCAAGATTCATAGGAGTGGCGGACCCTCAGACTTTGTCATACCGCGCGTTTTTTGTTTTATTTGTATTATTATTATCATTATCATTATCATTATTATTGTCATTGTCATTGTCATTGTCATTGTCATTGTCATTGTCATTATCATTATCATTATCATTTATTTCATCATATTTCATTCCTGTGTTTTTTCAAAGGGAAATTCGTTATGTGTAATGTCAAGTTAGTTGTTCGTCTTTCAGTTGACATCGGCCTCAACTGAGATGACAACTGGTATCTCTACTGGGGAAAATAATTAGTTATAACATGTTTAACCAGCCTGCAGAATCCTATAATTCATGATTCACTCGCCCCTTTTCTGCCTTATTCTTGCATTGCTGTAACATCTAATAACTTCCTGCGCATTCTGATAATAATAATCAGGAGTCACGTTTTTTATGAGAAGTAATGAGTAACAAACGCGTATTTGCGGAACGTATTTAAAAGTGCTTTGAAAATTCTATGGCCAAACTGATGTCTTCAAGAAACAGAGGGTTTTCTGTTACCCCAGGTACAGCACTGTAAGTACTTTGTTTGTTTGTTGCTGTTGTTGTTTGTTTGTTTTTGAGTTTGTTTTTTACATCGCCTGATTCATTAGAAATGAACTGAAGTTTAATGATCACAATCAAAGGTTGATGGCTTTTGAAGAAGTTATTTCTTAAAACTCTGCGGGATAGAGACTTTGAATACAGGTACGAGCCTGAACCTAACCCACTTTCACCAAGGCAAACAAAAGGAAAGAAGAAAAAGAAAGCAAAGTAAAAGAGACAGAAGGAAAAACAAATTGTAAAATAGCGCGCGCGCTGCTCGTATCTAATTTCTTTTGAGCCCTTACGGTAGAAGTCTCTATATACTCACGGCCGTTGGTATATGACATGATGTTTGCAGTTTTATTTTAGTTGCGCAATTTCCGTCGAGTTTTAATCCAAAACCTTGACTTTGACCTTGCTTACTAAAAATTGAGTACTTTGACTTTGTTTGTCAATATTTTCATCGAGTATTTTTAACTTGCTTACTTATCCTTTACATTTTCAATACATGTAATTAAGAGAAGTGAATTTTTCGGTGACAATTTTATTCTAGATGAAGAGTTTCATTCGACCTTAGCTTAAGTGATTGTGGCATGTTGTAACCAGTCAACGGGATCCTTTGTTTTCCTTCGCCGTGCGTTGGGAGAACTTTGTAGTCAATCACAAATAAAACATGTTTCAGCGCTCAAGTTGTTGTCGCTATGTTATAAAAGAACTGGTTCATGTTTTCAGCTGTGTGTTTATCGTCTTATGGATGCACTTGGGAAGTTTGGAGAGCACTCAAGAATTCAGAGTTACCCTCGGTTGCGCGTCAAACAACTCTTATGCTTTTTTTCGCGTTGTACAAACTTCCCTTGTGCATCCATAGCTTGTTATATAATAACGCAAGTTCTTCTCGCATTTTGGTTGTTTTTCGCCTATTCTCTATTAGAGGACAGACGTACGATTGACGTCATCATTTCAAAGTTTTTCCCTCTGTGTTTAAAGTGGCTGAAGGCTTTAAGAATTTAAGATACTATTTTACATGAAGGGGGAAAGATAAAGTACAAAAGAGTCTTGTCGAAGCATTGAACAGGTACGAGAGTGTGGGAGAAGAAAGAAAAAGCCGCTTTTTTGTTACAAATTGACTAAGAGAAAAAATACTCGAGCAGTCTGAGTCGACAGTCGAGCGAGACTAAACCAAACACAAAATTGGCTTAGAATTATTTTAAGGTAAGAAACATTTGCTTTGTCTTGAATTTAACAAAACCATTAAGCAAAATGTTTATGTCGTTAATTTATTTTTAGAAAAATTCAACTTTTCTCAGTCTCAAAATGATTGTTGACGCGATTGATTCCAGGAATTACTGCATCAAAACATCATCAGTTAAAAAAAAACGCGTAAGCTTAAGTTTAACCTTGTTTACCGACGCGAATGTTCCAGTCCATTTCAGGGCACAGCAGCGAGCAAAGTAGAGCTCACTACACCTCACGGTCAACTGTATCGCAGCTAAAAGGTATCTCCAACACTATATCAAACCCATTTGAGAATCACCAACCACAGAGGACACAAATTTCCACCGTCGCTAACGCTCCTTTCATCCAAACCTCGAATCGAATGGCCTCCAGTGTTGACCGCAACCGCAAGTTTTCCGAGCGTATTCTTTCAACTCCTGCAATATTCAAAAACCATTCAAGCTTCTCGGCTCACAGGGCTACTCTGATGACAAAAACTGACTTGAATTTTCAACATTTTATTTAAGATTTGTAGATTTCGCAGATCAATTCTGCTTTCGCCGTAAGTTTTTAATCCACTTGAAGCGATTTTCGACTCAAGTTTGACAGTGGCGTGATTTTCCTGGAGCAATCACAATTCTTTGCTACGCATAGCAACCAATGAGATTTATTTATTTTGTATAGCCAATAGATTACGTCAAAGTGGACAAAGGTCGGCTTTCGAGTTATGTTGAAAGATTTTAAAATAATAAAAAAACGCTTTTTCTGTTGTTTCTTTATTATATAAAACAAATTAATTCCATGTTGCCGTGCGTCTGTTTAGTAATAGATCACAGAAGACGTCAAAATGTGGTAAGAACATCAATGACATACTCGGCTATCGCCTCTTGAGCCACTTATTAGTTCTTGCCACGTTTGACGCGTACGTCATCTGCGATCTATTACTGAAGAAACGCACGGCAACAGGGAATCTATTTGTTAAATATACGCACGCTAAGCATGAACCAATTCTTCAATAAAACAGAACAAAACAAGACAGAACAAAAGAAAAGAACCAAAGGGTCATTATTTTTTCGCACTGTTAGTAGAGTAAGAATTTTAGTGGAAGTAATGAAAGTCATTGTAATGAAAGCAGAGTATTCATTGCAGAGATAGTAGAAAATGTAGAAAGTTGTGTACTGAATTGCAAGTTATGTGAGCATTTATATGTTTTTGAAATATATAAACAAAACGAAAACACCAGCAACAAAAAACAAAGACAAACACTACACAGTATAGAGGTTTTGCGCGGTCGCATAGAAATAGCCATAGCCATAGCTTTGTTAATCAGTGACGTGAAAAACGAGGAACAATTTGTAGTTTGTTCGAATTCATTCTTATCCAACACACGACCACAAATCTAACGTCTGTGGTGTAAAGCGCTTTGAATTTCACATCACAACCTGCGTGCGTAACTCATTATAACACTCTTTTTGTAGCTTCAGTCTACTTTCATTTAAGAAATAGACAGCGTGCAGCGTGCAACTATCGAGTTTTATACAATAATCCAAGTTATTCTTCCATTTTGATTGGTTCTCGCCTATGATCTATTAGAGGACAGACGTACGATTAACGTCATCGTTACCAAGTTTTTCCCTCTGTGTTTTAAAATGGCGGAAAGTTTTGAGAATTTAGATACTATTTTACGAGACTAGGCAAAAGACAAGGTACAAAAGATTTTTGTCGAGGCATTGAACAGGAACGAGGAGCAGGAAGAAGAAAGATAAAGCCGTTTCTTTTTTAGAAAATGGCTAAAATACTCGAGCACTCTCAGTCGGCAGTAGAGTGAGACTAAACCAAGTAAAAAATTGGTCTCGGTAAGCCAAGAACCATTGCCGCTTATCTCGAATTTAACAAACCCAATAAAAAAAATGTTTATCAGATTGATCTATTTAAAAAATTCAACTTTTCTCAGTCTCAAAATAATTGTTGAAACACTGATTGTGTCAGAAACGACACATCAAAACATTACTTTTTAAAATCAGTTAAAATAAACACATAACCTTGCTTTCCGATGCGAATGTTCCAGTCCGTTTTTGGGCACAGCAGCGAGCAAAGTATAGCTCACTACAGCTCACAGCCAATTGCATCGCAGCTAAAAGGTATCTCTGACACTATTTCAAACTGATTTGAGAATCACCAATCACAGAGGACACATATTTCCACCGTCACTAACGCTCCTTAATTCAAAACCCGAATCAAATGGCCTCCAGATTGACCGCAACCGCAAGTTTTGCGAGCGTATTCTTTGAACTCCTGCAATATTCAAGGTAACGTCCAAGCTTTTCGGCTCACAGGGCTGCTCTGATGACAAAAACTGACTTGACTTTTCCAGCGTTTTCTTTAAGATTTGTAGATTTCACAGGTCAATTCTGCTTTCGATGTAAGTTTTCTTTCTACGAGAAGCGACGCTCGGAGTCAAGTTTGACAGTGGCGTGATCTTCCTGGACCAATCACAATTCTTTGCTACGCATAGCAACCAATGAGACTGCTTCATTTTG
>Ga0126338_10001264_pt1 | contig 16129 bp, 7 predicted proteins | sample OrbCmetagenome_2_FD_92529 | JGI IMG/M metagenome (GOLD analysis project Ga0126338, IMG submission 92529) | Coral microbial communities from Petempiche,Puerto Morelos, Mexico - Orbicella C C metagenome | ecosystem: Host-associated > Invertebrates > Cnidaria > Coral | place: Petempiche,Puerto...
GTGTGTGTGTGTGTTTGTGTTTTGGCTGGTTTTGCCGTTTAGAGAAAGGAAGAACTTTATAGCGTTTAGATAAAAAAAACATATAATTGTATTGTATACACAAACTTTCAACACCCAAAATTATATTCTTTTCGAAATCCCAGCCTCGGGTTTATTCTTAAGATATTCTTAGAATTTCGCAAATTTCAGCCACGATATTCTTATAAAATATATACCTATGAAAAAGAGAGTGTCGTTGATACTAATTTATCCGCAATAGCAGTTCTATTTTAAGTATTCCGTGTATAGAATTTCAAGCGATTTGGTAAACTAAGTCTTAAAATTTACTAGTGAAAATCTGGCAGTGTTTAATACAAGAAGTATTATCCCATCTTGTTTTCGGCTGCTAGCAGTCTTAGATTGATGGGAAATAAAACTCTTCTAGCACCTTAAAAACTCTTCGCCGATCACTGACAAATAAACAGTTTATGTTGACCTTTTTGAATTAGTCGGTGTTAGAGAAGATGAAACAAAAGACAATTTCTTGACCAGGATTTCCTCAAAATGTATATCGCTGAACAGGGTTGAGAGTCCAACAACAATTTAACACAAGGTAGTGTCTCTTGAGGGTTTTTTAGTTCGCCACATGCTGGGAAAGTAATATTAGGTTATTGTTGTCTGGTTTGAATGAAACCCTTCACGTTTGTTGTGGTTTTATGGCTCCGTACCCTCGCAGACGCATTCCCTGAACGTGGAAAACCCGTGTGTGGGCGGAGAACAGATGTTAGACATGTTATGGTGTGATAAACGTTTTTTTTTTTAAGAAAAGTCATATGACGTGTCGCCTGTGCTCTATATCCCCGGTTTGCGGGTCATCCGGCCGCCTTGTTGAATATCCTCTTCCGTGAGTGGATTGCCACATTTGAAAATGGTGTTTTCACAGCCTCGTTTTCAAAATGTTTTCCGTCCGCACTAAAACTCAAAGCCGGCGTTTTCAAATTCCTCTGATTTAAATAGCCTTTTCGAAGAGCTCCGTTTCCGTGACGGATTAGTGTGGGAGGCAGGCCTAACCGTAGAAATAAAGCTGCGTTTTCAAATTTCTTCGTCCTAGTGTGGACAGGGCCTTTAGAACGGTTTCACTTGAGTGTCGAAAAGTCACTGGTTTTGTATTACTACGCTTAAAAAAAAAATCTCGCGCCACTTTTTAATCCAATCAGAAGTAAAATCAAAACCAATCATGACTCGCTCTCACGTTTTCCCGCGCTTTTCGTCAGCTACATGTAATTACTGCGAGTTTTGATTCGTTCATTGTATTGTCTGCGTCCTTTGTGATTGACTAAAGTAATTACATTGGTTTTGGTCACTCAATTGAAATTGCCCTAAATGATGAACTGAATTCCAAAAAACAGCAAGCTATATTCCTACAAAACATCCTTCTTATGTGCGTACAGTTCTAGTCGTAGAAGGAGATAACAACTGTATGCTTTTTGTTCAGGGCCCTGTTTGACTACGACAAAACGAAGGACAGCGGTCTCCCCAGCCAGGGTCTCAGTTTCAAATATGGCGATATTCTTCACGTGACCAATGCCAGTGATGACGAGTGGTGGCAGGCGAGACGACTGAATGCTATGGGGGAGGAAGAGGGGAGAGGTGTCATCCCCAGTAAGAGAAGGTAAGTAGTACACAGGGTTGCCACAGGTCAGGAAATGGTCAGGGAAAAAAATGTTCTTCAAAGTATGGGAAAAGTCAAAGAATTTGATTTTGTGTCAGGGGAAATTGACAATTTGAAGAAAAGTCAGGGAAAATTGAGATAATTTAACCCGGCTGATTTAAAACCATTGAAGGCTAGGAGAAACTTTGGGGTCATCGTGATCTCAATGATATTTACACTTATGAAGAAGGGAAATTTGTTGAAAACTAATCAGTCTTACTAACGAGTGGAAAGGACGGCTGTAAGTTGAGGCTGAAAGCTGCCGGTAGAGCTGACATTTTGTAGTTATTTGGTCTAGGAAATTTTATTTTTATCAGGGAAAAGTCAGGGAATTTTGAAAAATGATGTCTGTGGCAACCATGGTACATTAACTTGACATTAGCCAAAGTCAATTGATGTTGTACCGAGTTTGTACTGAAATCTGATTCAAATCATTCCCGTCAAATTAGATTCTGTCCGTTTCTAGAACGTCAATAACAAACTTCCAAGCTGGAACTAGCTTCAGCTATAAAGTAAAATAAACTTAACGTATTTTGCAGAGTCGAGAGAAGAGAAAAGTCAAGAATGAAGACAGTTAAATTTTCAAGAAACAGCGAGGAAAACAAGACCAAGGTGAATACTTTTAAGAGGCCTTTGCCCGGGTGTTTTTGATATCATTGCCATATCTTAAGTTCAGCGGGAATGGAGGACTGAAAGTCTTGCTTCATGTAATTTGTATTTTCTCGAGAGAAAAGAAAAGAGAAGTTATGGTTCCCTTGGTTTTACCAACACATTCTCTGTAAACCTGATTCTTCTGTGACCAGGTTACGTAGCGTTTCATTGCCAGTCTTGTCCTTTGCAGACTTCATTCAATGAAGGCTCGGGAGCCGGCCGCAAGCGCAGTTTCAAGTTTTCCAAGAAGCTGCCATTCTTTAAGAAAGAATCCGAAAATGAGACGACCAGCGACGTAGAACCAAGCTACACATCAAACGCCAGCGACAGTGAAAGCAGCTACAGCGCACGCGCTGAGGAGAACATTCTGTCGTACGAGGCTGTGGTGCAACACGAGTTACAGTACACCAGACCTGTAATTGTACTGGGGCCGCTTAAGGACAGGATTAATGATGACCTCATCTCTGAATTCCCGGATAAATTTGGCAGTTGTGTACCCCGTATGTACCCATGCTTTTGTTTGTTAGTTTGGTTTCTTTTGTCATGCATGTTGGTTGTAGAAAGTTACAGTAATTTTTATGAGAAACTAAGTAGAAAAATGTCTTCATAGCCTTTACCATGGGAAACACAAAGCATGGGGGTTCGGCTGATAGGCCATTTTCGATGTATTAAAATTCTACCCTTGGTCCGAGACTTAGAGGAATAAAACATAACAAACCACTTCCAAGTTCGGGGGATGAATAATCAGTTTCTTTCGTTGTATTCCCCTAAACCTCGTTTTCATTTATCGAAATTGGCCTATTCACTTCAGCCCTCACCCGCCTCCTTTCCCAAGGCGTTAAAGTCCCGTTGTACGGACAAAAGCAACTTTCGCTCTGCGTTTTACTCTTACGGCAGCTATAAGAGTAATGTCACAACCTAAGTTTACGACTATCTCGGCCTAAAACAAATAATTGGAAGACCGGTCAGATATTGTACATAATTTTTTCCACGTCATAATCGTGTCACGCTTTGCTTTGCGTGACAGATACGACACGTGAGAGGAGAGACTACGAGGTGGATGGACGTGACTACCATTTCGTGACATCACGCGAGGAGATGGAGCGATCAATTCAGAACCACATGTTTATCGAAGCGGGTCAATATAACGATAATCTTTATGGAACCAGTGTGCAATCAGTAAAAGAGGTCGCCGAAAAGGTAGCAGTGTCTTCTAGTTGTTCGTTTGTGTGTAGAATATTAGCAGTGCTTCATGTCGCTTTGTTTGTGACGTGAGCAGTAGTAAAGGTGAAAGAAAGACTACCGCGAGAAAACTGAGGTGTGTTTTACCTTTAAAAAAAAAAAAGCGCGAGGTGTTTTTTCTGTCGCCTTCCTCTTTAATTTTTTAATTTCTTATTTTTATTTATTTTTTCTTCTCCAATGCGTTCGCCGTTTTTCTACCTCCTTCACCCCCACCCCCCCCTCCTTCTGTCTCTCTCTACTTGACTCCTCCATGATCACTCAAAATGCGATATTTCTTTGAAGAGACCAGAAAGGTTGTGTTCATTACCGAGCTTTGTCTATAAAACAAAACTTCCTAAGGGGATACTCATGCTAAACGAAACTTGGAATGTTAGCTCAACTTCAGGTTGTGCACTTCCTATCTCTAACTTATTGCGTTGTCTAAATCTTTTTCTTTAGAGTAAGCATTGTATTTTGGACGTGAGTGGTTACGCCATCAAGCGCCTTCAAGTAGCGACGTTGTATCCTATAGCGATCTTTTTAAAACCAAAATCCGTGGATTCCATCCGGGAACTTAATAAAAGGCTGACCGAGGAACAGGCGCAGAAGACATATGACAGAGCTCTTAAACTGGAGCAGGAATTTGGAGAGTACTTCACAGGTAAGTACAGCACATACTTATCACATGTTATTCTGCACTGATGTAGTCCCTGAGATCTTAAATGAGCTCAGTCGCGGTATTTTGAGTCATTCTGGCCGGGTGTGTGACGACCATTCAAATGAAAGCTATTGAGCAGTACTTTCATGTGGTACTGTTCATTATGCTGTACAAGGTGGTTCTGACTTTTAAGCCTGTGGATGAAACCCAAGTGTGTGACGACCATTCAAATGAAAGCTATTGAGCTGTTCTTTCATGTGGTGCTGTTTATTATGCTGTACAAGGTGGTTCTAACTTTTAGGTCTGTGAATTAAACCCTAGTGTGTGACCATTCAAATGAATGCTATTGAGCAGTACTTTCATGTGGCACTGTCTAATATGCTGTACAAGGTGGTTCTAACTTTAAGTCTGTGGATGAAGCCCCAGTGTGTAACCATTCAAATGACAGCTACTGTGCAGTACTTTCATGTGGCACTGTTTATTATGCTGTACAAGGTGGTTCTAACTTTTCAGTCTGCGTATGAAACCCTAGCATGTGACCATTCAAATGAAAGTTATTGAACAGTTCCTTTGTGTGGTACCGTTTATTACGCTGTACAACGTGGTTCTAACTCTCTCTAAGTTTGTGGATGAAATCGTAGTGTATAACCATTCAACTGAAAGCTAGTGAGCAGTACTTGTAAGTGGTACTGTATGACATTTTGAAGGGACAGTCGTTGTGACTCGTCAACTGAACAGTACTTTGTTGCAAGAATAAATTTGAGATCGTTTTCTTTTCTATTTCTTCCAGCGGTTGTTCAAGGTGACACATACGACGAAATCTACACTAAATCCAAGGAAGTTATACGTCAGCAATCGGGGCCAGTCATTTGGATCCCATCCAAAGAGAAGCTATAAACAATATCTATAATACACACTCCAGTGGGTCAGCGGAACATCCTCCAGTCATGCGCATCACCTGTCCTTTGTTTCCATGGTTATATGATGACAATTACAAAATGGTGTTGCAATCGCTGCTTCTCTGTTTTTATCGCTCGAGGTGCAGGATTATTTTGGCAGTTCAGGAGGCAGAACGGTTCTATGAATTTGAAGACGTTCTTTTTTTCAACTATACGCAGTTATTTTTTTGATTACATTGGCTGTGTTTTGCGGGAGTCGGCGACTCCTGCGGTTTTGTTTCATCGTTTTTCCCATCATATGAATTAAATGACATCAGTCTTCGAAGATTAATGTATAGTTTTGTGCTGTTGTTAATTATTTCTATTGTTAATTATTTCTGTTGCGGAGCTTTAGTTTTGCTATGCATGTTGTGGCGTGACTACATTAGTTCAGTTTTCAACTTGCTTTGTCACGCAAACGTCTCCATGGGAAGAAGAGCGTGACATTGTCAACGTTGCGTGACGCGCAAGGGACAAAAATAAATCTCGTCTCCTCTAAAGGGAAAAAATTTAACGAAATAGAAATCCTTTCCAAAGGAAGAAGTTTCAAGTAGCTCGTTTTCAGTCATCGCCAGATTCGTCACCTCTCCTCGTTCTTCTTGAAAATAGTGTAAGACTTTTGTAATTCAATATTGCGAGCATTTCGGAAATACTGGTCAGAACAGAAATATTGGCTGGTTCTTTATTTTAACAGGTGGAAAGCTCATGTCTGCCTGGAAATTGTTCTGACAGAATGTTATACTCATGTGAACTGGTTAATTGGTTATTAGTACTGTGAATTTAATTCTAAAATGGTTATGTGTTAACTTCCTGAGATGTGTAATTTTGAATTTAAGTCGGATACGTCTTAACTCTATGAACTAAAATGATTTGGGTTATTAAAAGAAAGTAGCAGTAAATATGAAATGAGAACATCTCGAGTTTGCTTGTTATTTACATTTTTATCTTTGCAAGTTTGGTTTTATATGACATGAGTAACATGAGGATAGTCCCTTAGATGACAATAACAACATATTGTGGTAAGAGACGGACCAATAGTTTTCTTTTAGAGAAGGGGGGTGAGCAGTTTCAAAAATAACTTTCTGCACAGCAAAAATAGTCTCCTCTGCAGCCGTTTTTTGGGATGTCACGCAACGCTGCCCCAAAGAAACGGCTGCTCGCATCCGAACCACATTCTTTTCCTTTTGTGTTTATGGTTTGTTTGCGCTCTGTTGAACAGACCAATCACATAATAGCAAAGTGTGAATGAGCTTTCGCACGAAAAAGTCTGCGGTGCGAACACGCAAGGGATTTCTGGCTTTTGTTTCACGCCGCACGTCGCCAAAAGTGGGCGGTGTTCGCAGGCTACGATCATGACGGACTGAAAAAAACGTCAATGAAAGCCCTAAGTACAAGACCTTCATGTGCTCATCGCTATGTTCAGCTAATGAGAGAATATATATTTTCTGGAAATGTCGTATTGTAAACGTCAATCAAGGGCTTAACACTTCCTACAGATTATAACCAGGAGGAAAGAGCGGCACTCAGAACTCGCTGTCAACAAATCGAGCGAAGCTACTTGGTTTCCTGGTTCCTTTATTAAGTTGAAATAGATATCGTCCTTCTCGACAATAATTTTTTGGGTTGAAGGCTTCTATTAATTAGCTTAAACTTTGAAGAGTCTTCACCTACATGGAAAGCTCGTTCAAGCGTCGCCTGTGTTTTTCGGCGTCCCTAAACAAAAGCCGGAAATCTGTATGTTTCATTTGTGACATCTCCCACGACGGGATACAAAGATAAACAACATTCTCTGATTGGACAAGTTTCAAAGGGCGAATTTCGCGCGAAAACGTTCTTGAAAATGGAACGGAATCGGTGATTGGATAATTTCGTGAAAGGAATGTTGTTCGGATGTGAGCAGCCGTTTCTTTGGGGGAAGCGTTGCGTGACATCCCAAAAAACGGCTGCGGAGGAGACTACAGCAAAAACGGCTGGAAAAAAATATCGAGGAAGTACTTTCTACCATCCAACTCCTGTGTTCAACTTTGCATGAAAATGTTAAATTCTTTTAAGATAAAGGCAAAGTCTGCGTACGAGCTAAGTGGCCCCCAGACCGGAGCTTATCCCGGTTTCCGTAGCATGAAGCGACTAGGAGTATTTCTGCTCCTCCCTGGATGGGTTACCCCTAGCATTAAATTCGCCGGTATCCATTTATACACCTGGGTGGAGAGAGGCACTGTGAGAGTAAAGTGTCTTGCCCAAGACCACAACACAATGTTCCCGACCAGGGCGCGAACCCGGACCGCTCTATCCGGAGACGGGCGCACTAACCATGAGGCCACCCTTGCATGGTCCTTCCCCTAATCCAATTTTTTGGCGGAGGGGTCGCTCATAGGGTGGGGACGGCCTTGATACTCTGGGAAGGGACTGGTAAAAATTTGAAGTTCATGGTAACTCGGTGTAAAGCGTTGACATTTTGCCCCGACAGTAAGTTAAACTAAAATGCCCTGTTACTAAGATACTCCAAACTTGGAACACTTCTTATAAGTAGCTTTGTTGGATCTACTGGGTCATGTGAGCGTGATATAGTGGAAGCAGGCTAGCGTGAGTTCATTGGGTCACGTGAACATGACCCAATACCCAGGCGAGCGTTACTACATAGGGGCTCGATGCAAGCAGTGGAATCACGCAAATTTCTCTGTGAAAACTTGTTCGTGTTCCGGCTTTATCTATCTAATGTATGGTCACCCACTAGGTTGATTTACCGAAATAAACAAAGTTTTTTTGAAATTTGTGTTTTTTGCAGAACCCATTATGACTTACATTGTTTACATTACAGTACTTTACTTTCTACAATTCACTACTTTCTCTACAGTGCACTACTTTTAGGAGAGATACATTACTTTAAGAAAAAATACTTTTACTTACTCTGCTTACAATACAACATAATACCTACTCTACTTAAAATAATTTATTCTACTTTCAGTACGGTACAAATACTTTACTATTAATAGGATACAATACTCTCTGCTTAGAGTAAGGTACAATAATCTACTTACAATGTGGCACGATTCTTATTCTACTTATAATAACATACAATACTTCCTCTATTTTATATAATACATTATAGAATAACTGAGCTACTACACGCGCTCTCATTGGTCGATGAGTGTGTTTAGATGAGAGTGTGTAAACACGGTTGCGACGTTTTAGATTCGCGCGTATTTTTGAGAATTATTGATAAAGGCAACAGAACACGGAAAAAGTGCTCCATTACTTAAATACTTACTCTTCTTACATTTCGGTACAATACGCTACAATACACTACATTAACAAATAAAGAAGCCTAAGCCGTGTATTACACTGTGATAAAACACGACGGGCATTTGAGAACAAGTACAATACAATACATTAATAACATGACGTGATTTTACGGTCCGCTGCAATTGCATTTCAAAGCGTAAATTCAGAATGCTTCCGTGCTTATATAATATTACCTATCACAGTAGAGCAGTTACACTGCCATCTGAATATAGGTGTTATTAAATTGACAAGAGGCATAGGAGACAAATTAACAAATAAACAGACACCGAACGAGTGTTGAAAAGTTAAGAAATTCTCTAATGTCTTCTCTAAGTTCTGCAGATCCAAATGTAATACCTAGTAATTAAGCAGAAATTATGACGAGTTTTCTTGCCAAAGAAAAATGGCTAAAAGCAAAACTAAACTAAAAATTAGAAACACCTTGCAGAGCATATAGATAGTACCACAAGAACGTACTGGTCAATAGCTGTCATTTGAATGGTCACACACTAGGGTTTGATCTACAACTTAAATTTAAAAGTTAGAACTACCTTGCACAGCATAATAAATAGAAGCACATGAAAATACTGCTCAGTAGCTTTGAGCAGAATGGTCTCGACTTGAACGAACGGAAGTTCATTTTCAGATACTTTTCGAAGACTGTCTTTCCATTTTTTCTTACCAGTAATTTTCTTTGATCGGGTTTACGAGGCTGCCACAAAAACGATGAGAGTCGTACAATATACACGCAACTGTTTATTGAAACGACTTTCACCGCCTCTACAGACAGCAGTTCATTCCTCTTCACCAGACGAATCAGTCTTCTTTAATAACGCAACCGTGTTGAGAACACGCTTTTATACTCACGCTTTACGTTCAAGTTCCACGCCTAAAGCACATGTAGTGATGATATTTACACATCTGAGCACGGGCCACGCAGGTTAACGAGCACGCAGTAACACGCTCACCCACGCTTATGCTCACGAAAATCACATGCAAACAAGCACGGATCAGTTGACACTCGAGTAGTATTTATGCAAATATTCATAGGAAAAGCTAAGTATCTATTGTCATGAATGAGACTAGTTAACCAAGCCTTCCACAGGTGAAGTTCACTCGATCATTCTACGGTATCTGCAGGCGAATTGGCCTAGTCTACCAAATGCAATATTACGGCAGAAGCAAGGGATAAGTAGCTATCTACTTCGTATGGTTTATTTAATTTTTGATAAGTTATTTTTAGAGTTAAAAAAAAACTGAAATTCGTTTCCTCGGCTTTTTCCCGGCTTTTTACATCTTTCAATATATATATAAAGAATCCTGCGAAGGTAAAGGGTCAAGACTCACAGGGTGCCACTTAAAACTGTTACAATAGCAAAATTTTATAAAAAAATCATTTAGTTTTTGCTGTTTAATGTTTATATAAATCCGCAACAGGATGCTGTTTCTCATTGTGCTCTAGCTAACTGAAAATTAAAGAAGTGTATTCTGAAAAGTGCACGGCCAAAGTATTGAGCTAGCGTTTACATTTGTCCAAAATTTTATCAGAAATTTCAAGTGCATATACTTCTTCTATGTGCATTTGAATCACAGGTACCGTATTGCTACGCTTTTGAAGTATAAATTTGAATTATCGCCCTGTTTAAAGCTTGAGCTATTTTTAAAACAGCTGAGCATACATTACATGAACAGGAAGACTTATTTTATAAAGGGAATTTCCCAAGGAAGTCAAAACGCGTCCCGGATTGGTTGCGAAGTTCATGTTTTTAACATTTTGACATTTTCTTTCCCTACAAGGAAGTTCATCATTGCGTTAATCGTGTTTAAATTGTATTATTTCAAGCCCCATGAGATGTTTTTAAGCCTGTATATGAACTTTATTCACGAACTTCAAAAACATTACGGTTCATAGTCATACAACGAGGGCCTTTAAAGAACAAAAAAATAGTGTTAAGCTTTAGCACCTTTTTTCGCAGTGGAGAGTGAACCAAGCGTGTTGAGCCGATGCACTTTCAATACATACAATGGCTTTTTTCCTCATTACAGCCATTTGAAAGCGCAGAAAACGAGGGTGCTAAGCTTAACCATTGTGGTTTACTATCCAACTTATGGGAAAATATCCATGTATTATTAGTGGAGTTAGCAGGATTAGTTGCGAATAAGTTTTTCACTCACCCAAACCTCTATCCACGAGATGTCAATTCGAAAACGCCGACAAGATTACTCTAGCTCTGAGCCACTGTCAGGTTATCAGTCATCATCTGGAGTTTCCTGAGCCACCAAGCAACCACGCCACAGTCACATCAATTATTTATAAAGTCTTTCACAAGAACACCACGACGTGGGAAGCTGTTTAAAACACGCTGCGGAAGCTAAAATGGTCACTTCACTACATTATCATAAGATTACATTGCTATTAGCGAACATCTTAATCAGCTTGTCTTCGGAAACCAGAAATAGCTAACGGAAGCTTTATTACAATCATCAGTCTTATGGATTTCCGATCCTTCACTTGTTTGCTTTTAGCTACATTCAGCCGTGACTATCAGTTCCCTATAAAAAAATTGTCAGCGTTATGATCCTTATTCCATTATTTGGGAAGTCATTAGAGCTATCGTATTCAGAATAATTATTGGCCCAGAGTTTTAAAACGAGTGTCCCCGTTGCAGTGTCCTTGTTCGCGTGGTCATTTTCTTACCGTATTCTGATTCTCTCTCTCTATCAGTGTGCAAGGGGCTCATTCATGTTTGAAGATACTCAGTACTTCTTCCTGTGAGCCGTCGTATGTTAGAAATAATCCTTGGCGAGCTGCAACTTCAGTTAATAACTCAAGATAACATAAGAGGAACTTGTCTCCTCCTGCGTTTCCACAACAACTGTAATTTGCATTTTAGTTTTTAACATGCTCGAGCTCGAATTTTCCCCGGCTCTAAAGAAATGCTATCTCTGCTGTTAACCTTATTTCTCCAAAGCTTAATTACAATGTCAATGGCTAGTCGAACTTGTGAATAGGCAACACCTTCAAGCCCGTCCAAACGCAAGCAGCGTTTCAACGCAAAATATTATTGTTGTAAACTTTCGGCCATCTTGTTCCATAAGCACACATGTGGCAAGAGGTTGACCAATTCCTCGCAGCAATGGAACAGTGTGTTGCGTTCAAAAGTTGCGAATGACTGAAGCGTTTTACCGGATCTTTATTGACGAAATATGGTTGAAATCAAAATTTGTTTTTCATAGTAGAGCTCAACATTTTCTGTTGGGTACTATTCGAGGTAATGCTCGCTGACAAATGAGACCTCCCCGCCATATTTTATCTTAGTGTATTTTCCTCACCCTTATACTTCAATTTTGCTCAGAAACTTACGTATAGCATAACTAACTAATATAGCAAATATATTCTAACTTGTTATTATCGAAGATTCGTTTTTTAATGAGAAGTTATAAACAATTTTATTGCACGTTCTGTCGTTCTCTTAGCTACAACGGTCAGTAGTTCACAAGTCAATGAAGCTCACGCCCCCGATTTTTCAATTTTCGCATGTGGTATACGAGAGAAACTAAATCACGAAACTCCGGAAATCCTTTTTCTGATGTAGAAATTTGTAATAGGTATAAATTGAAAGAAAACTCGATGTGATGATTTTGTAAGGCAAGTGAGTGAGGGACACGAATCACCAGTGATGAACTTGCCGTTATTTGCCAACCGTTTGCCTCATCTCTTAATTGAATGTTTCTATAAACGATGGGCAAAATATATTGCTACTTCACACATTAGAACTTGTTAGTCAGTTTTAGATTCTGAGAACGCATATAGTATTGAAACACACTAAGTTAACTTATAAAAATCAGTTTTCTTGTAAGGGCTGCTCAAAATAAATATGAAACAATCGGCTAGTCAACTGAAGCTTTGTATTGAAATATATCTTTCTACACAGGGCAATATTTTTACCAACCGTACCACGCAGCAAAATACATAGCGAACGGTATTTTTTTTTTGTCTCAAACCCCAACGCATATATAATTCGACTATTAAACCATTTTTTCATAAAAGTTTGCTTTCTATTAAACAACCTGGCGATGGAAACTTCGCTAATTATCTCTATTTCGATTCGTCACTAAAGAGAGGTGGAAATTGCGTTTGAGCAAAAGCCATGAGGTTTTTACGTGTATTGGCGTAGCAACAACTTTTGGCGTAACAAAAGCTTTTGTAGTATTTATTTTGAGACTAAAGTGAGCGTGTGGGTGTTGAAGTTTACAAATTATCAATAAAACTGCATTTCTTTGTAAAACTGAAAAACTAATTATAATAACAACATAATATCTATCTATGTTTCGTTTGATGACTAACCCACGGAAAATTTTAAATTTCACTTCCCCTGTTGTAAGACTTAAGAATCGAACGTAACTCCCTCGCTCTAAAAAGCATGTAGTAAAAGTACATTTAACGCAAGAGATTATTAATCTAGACATCTGTATATGGTTGAGGCTATTGCACGTTCAAGCATCGCCCTATAAATCGAGATTTGCCGATCAAAGATTCTATATATATCGTCCTAGAACCGAAAATCGGATCGATTCCCTATCAGCAATCAAGCCAGAATTTTGCTGATGATAGCATTTCCACGATGGGAGGAAAACTCAATTATGACAGCTTTGTTAGCATAACAAATGTTGAATCCTAAAAAAAGAACTTCTAAAAACAGTCTGCCTGGTGAAATTTTTAATATTAAGTTGCCGTGAGCATGAATAACAATTTAATTTTTTTTTCAGTAGTATGACACTCTTAAAAAAACATACATTTATTACCTCGATTCGTTGCCACGCTCTGGACCTTGGCCACTTTCAACTTCCGAGTAAAGCATTCGTCGACCAGATCACGGTTTGAAAGAATCCGGTGATTTTACAGCACAGATGATGTTGTCAGCTTCATAGGTAACAAGCGGTGACTAAATTTTGTCCAAAACAATGACAAGAAAATTGTCCAAGGCTGTCGAAGTCACGTCGACCTTTTGCACTGGTGATCTCGCAGCTTTAGCAGCCAAAGAAGTTTTTCATTCCATCTAGCTTGGCAGATTATTTCGTCTTTTGACTCTGAGTAAAGATTATTTCTTAAATATCCGAGTTTTGTCCCGATTTTAGCGTTGTGTACGCTATGTATTGGTGGATTTTAACGAGCGCGCGCAGTGATCACCTGTCGAAATGCGTGGGAGGAGTGGGAAGGGAAATTACCATCATGTAACATGTTCAGACTTGACGTAAGCTTCCCAGCTTCCCACGCGTGTCTCGCTTTGTTCTGTGCTGGCCAATTACACTCACGGGCGCATGAAAATAAAGACCGGTATTCTAATAAGTTCAAGCTTAATTGGAAAAACTTCTGTAGAGGAGGAGAGAAGCGGAGCAAACTGGGAATAGTCCGAGACATGAAAAGCAGCTGTCCACCAGAAAAATAAAATTACTGAATTTAAAATATATCAGGTGATCAATCATTGCGTCAATGAGGAATTTGTTTCAGGCGAAAGTCTTTTGTTTAACAGTGGCGATGGGGACAATAACACAGCATTCTATCACAGCAACCGGGATTAATTGTTCCCAGTCATAATATTTTTCGAAATACTAACAAAAAACATAACTCTCGCGGGGACTTCTACGCGGGTTTCGTCATTACTAACTTCGTGTTATTGAAACGAAACCTCATTTTCAACCAACCATTCAAAACGCTTATAAGATATATATATTCCAAACCGTCGTGGCACTTTTTAATCCCATTTTATTATTGTCTTATTTTATAATTATAATTCAATAGGGCAATTTTTTTAAATTTTAGTTTCAGCCATTCATAGATTACAGTGGTAGCCCGCCCGCTCCATTGTCTAAGAATACCATGTTGTTTTGGTATGGACAGGCGCTCACATAGTCAGTTACTTTATTAAAATACCCTTAAATACGGCCACCAAACTTTGAAGGCCGTTGGTGGTGTAGTCAAACGAGCTGTGTCATAACAGCTAAATTCAAAATATTAGCTTTCCAAAGGAAGAAACGCATTAAAGACTTAATGAACAACGATGACAAATAGAGGAGGATTAATTCAAACATGTATATTTGGCAAATTTTCCAATCAACGGGGTTCTGCTATTGTGTAAACCATGACAGGTTTGAAGGGCTGTTCATTTTTTTCTTTTTGTTTTTTTCAATTTACGTGGAAACTGTCTTTTTCTATGTGAATTTCAGTTTTTTCCCCACTCGGTAGCACATGTAAAATGCATGTTGAGTTCAACTGTTTTCAATGTCAACACAAGTTGTACTCCCACACGGAGAAAACTGTTGATTATAAAATGAATAATATGTCCTATGCCGTTTGTTTCGCTTGTCATGTGAGGTAGCTGTGTTTTGTATAACCACTTAAAAAATTCCGAAAAAATTAGAATTGATTGTTAGTTTTACATGACACGTTAAAGTGGCAGAATCAAAATTTAAAATGAGCTCGTCAGCACGTGGAAAATGCGAGTGCCTTTTTGCATCTTACAAGTTATTTAAAAGTTTTAAGTGGAAGAGAAACTTGCATTCGCGCTTAAAAAAAAGCTGTGTTGAATTGAATGGTGAATGACCAACAAAAAGCTTCAATTCATCATGTTATCAAACTTGCCACTTGAGTTATTATCACACCGATGTGCAACTTGCCACTTTGTCACGCGAGCTTCTGGTAAGGAGATAGCGTGACGAACCACAAATATGATATCACAAGTGCGAGGCCCACATCGCTTCTCCCATCTCTGCTAGAAATCGCTTGTTCATTTGACTGCACGTGGGAGGTGTACTTTTCTCTTAAACTGATTAGCTGGCGTATTTAACTCTAACCGCGGCATAACCAACATTTCGGTTAATCTGTGGGATTCTTGTGAGTCTGCGATTGTGAAAACAGTCTGTTCGTCAACTGTTTTACCCGTTAACAAGTAGCTTCAAGTCAAGAAGCCAGCCACTTGTGAAGATGTGAATTTTAAATTTTCTTGCTTTCTAAAACCATTGATAACTTACATGCCGCCTAATCAGTGATTGAATGTAAATCGTTAAGCGACAAAACGAAAAAATAAAGGAATAGCCTTGGGACATTCTAAACACAGCAGAATCAACCTCATTTTGGCCCTTTACGAATATAATTGATTATAAATCGAATTTAAAATGGGGGTAAGTTCAGATGTCTTATGCAAATAAAGACGTTAATTTTTTTTTTTTTTATTGCAGTGTTGGCGGAGAGTACTAAGCTCATATTTATTTATTATTTAACCATAGCACTAAGTTTTCGCCACAATCGTTTCAGAAATAAAAAATAAATTGTAAATTATATTAAATTCAGTCAAAATCGAGTCTTTAAAAAAAACTGTCGTAAAATTTGTCCCGTATTGATGCCAACAATAAATTTATTCTTTTACAAACCGTTGCTTCCACTTTGCTTCACATGTCACCTTGATCATGTTGGAGAAGTGTAAAAACTGGGCATCTTGAAAGAACATGTGAAACTAAAATAAAGCTTTATTTTCCTGCATTTTCTTACTGTTATAACCTGTTCCTTAGTTTTATCTTTCGCTTTAGAACCCCCGACCAGGCTCGATGCCCATTTTCCCCGAATTGTACCAATATTCAAGTTTAACCACCAGAACAGAGAAAGTGTAACAACTAATCTATTATTATCCA
>Ga0126338_10001267_pt1 | contig 16116 bp, 10 predicted proteins | sample OrbCmetagenome_2_FD_92529 | JGI IMG/M metagenome (GOLD analysis project Ga0126338, IMG submission 92529) | Coral microbial communities from Petempiche,Puerto Morelos, Mexico - Orbicella C C metagenome | ecosystem: Host-associated > Invertebrates > Cnidaria > Coral | place: Petempiche,Puerto...
TATAAGTTATGGATTTGAGGATCATCAATTTATTGTCTCAGAATTGCTAAAGGGATCTGCTGTGCTTGTTCCTTATGATGCTGATAAGAACCATAAGCCTTGTCTGGAAAATGGGCACAAAGCGCATTGGGCTCTGCTAACAGGTCAGTGTGATAATTTTGAACATAGTTTTCATGATAGTTTTAAACTTACAAGAAGTCATAGAAACCCCATGTTGGCTGAGGATCTAGTATTGTCTGAGGAGGAGGCGGCTACCCAGGGGTTTCATCAAGGACAGGGCAGCGGGCAAATTGACCGGCTGTGAGCAGGGCAATTTTGCAGGCCTGGTTTGACCATTTAGAGAAGAAGTTTGTTTGTTATGAAGAAGTTCAGTTCAAAAAGTTTCTTCTGCCTGCCTGCCCACTTTACACGGATCATGTGTACTTAAGGCATCTGTGCAGTGGTTGAGTGTCGATTGATATCCTTGATCGATACACTTGATCAACATATTGATCGATACTTGGTGGACACTTAATTGACACTTGATCAACAGTCGGTCTATGGTCAGCCAAGTGTCAAACGACTCAGATGCATCAGTTAAAAAGTGGTTAACTGTCAACCAAGATGTTGATGGTGTGTTGATCAAGTATTAACTGAGTTGTTGACAGAGTGTCGATCAATACCCTCGATCGACACTCAACCACGGATGCCTTTAGTACACATGATCCCTTTACACTAGCACGTATTATAATGGAAAATACTTAGATTTTTGCTGTAATAGTTGGTGAAGTTGACTAAATTAAGCCTTGTCATTTTGTAAATGTTACGTTTTTAAAACCTAGGTGTCCTGTGTCAGCTAGATGACAACATAATTGACTGGACAATGTTTAAGCAAGATGAGGAGGTGCCCATGTTGTTTCATACAAGTCCTTCATCTACATTTATCTTACCACACAACTGTAAACCACAGAACACATACTTCTGTGCTAAGCATGGTAAATCAAGCCATACAGCTGTTTGGGGTCTGGACTGTCTGAAAAGAAGCAATGCAAACCTTTTTGAATTAGACCCTTCTAAAGAAAAGCAAGTTGGTAACTTCATTGTTCCTGAAGAGGGTATACGTGTCGGTCTCTGTGAGAAAATATTAGTCATTTCTGATCAAAGATAGCAAACACCCCTACGAGAGGGGTAGCAATTCTTTAAAAGATGTGTTTGCAAACAAAATTATTTTATTAACCTGTTCTGAAAATAATGTCATCCAGACTAACATATTTGACAAGTTGTTATGCATGTAATAGAAAACAGTTTAGTATTTAAGGTATTTAAAATATTCACCCAGTTCATTTTATCATCAGCATATACAGTTGAATCCCACTACTTTGAACTCTCAGAGGAAACACAAAGTATTTGAAATGGCGGGAGCTCGAAGTAGCCGATAGTTAATGACTGAGAGGTAAATTCAAGGGAAATGGTTTTGAGTTTGAAATAACGGGGAACTTGAAATAATGAGTTACAATCAATGGGATCCAACTGTATGTCTAGTAACATTTAATCAGTAATAGTCATGGTATTTTCAAGACTTCAAACATTTGATTTCATGACCCTAACCCCAGTACAGCCAAAGTTTTACTGCTAAAGGAAAAAGGTTTTCAGGGTTTGCCCTGTCATTAACAGGAAAAAAAGATGAAACAAGAGGTTCAAATTTCCTGCTATTTCCATGACTAAACTGTGCATAGATAGTATTGCACTTTCTAGGTTATAAAGCTAGCCATTAAAACGTTACGACTACATTTCTTTTCTCTTGAAATTATTTACATGTTTTTCTTTTAATTCTTGCTCAACAATCACAATCTGGAACAAAGTAAAATCATAAAATTCTTTCACAAAGATTTGATCCAAGAAACATGATTTTAAACAACCTCGAAATAGACCAGCTATTTCTTTCTACTATTACATATTTTCCCATCATTTGATTCTGAATATTTGAATTTACGGATTATGTGTACTGTGGGCATCTGCAGGCGAGTGTTGATTGATAGCCTTGATTGATATCCTCAATCAATACCCAAGATCAACACCCTTGATTGACACTCAATTGATACCCTATCGACTCTCCATTGACACCTCAGTTGACACTCCATTAACATCTCGGTCGACAGGCGGTCAACAGTTGTCTAATTTTCAGTTGATGCATATGAGTCAGTCAACACTCAGCCAACCATCGACTGACTGCTGATCAAGTGTCGATCGAATGTCAACTAAGTATTGATCGCGATGTTGATCAAATACCTATGGAGATGTTGATTGAGGGTATTACGATTATCAGTTGAGTAAGGCGGGACAAAAGTTTGCTCACCAAGTTTTAAAGTAAAAATCCTATTGTTGTCACGAGTAACTGGCTCTGTATCCATTGACAACTTGTCGGCCTTTGACATCATTCGCAGCAAAGTGTGCGAAATTGTAAGCGATGCGACAGGCGATGCACGGCTGTTGATATTGTTACCAACAGAAATGAGGTAAGTTGCTCGTGACAACACCATAATTTTAAGGCCAAAACTTCGTAACCAAACTTCCCTAGTGCCTTACTCAACTGATAATCATAGTATCAATCAAGGGTAATGATTGACACTCAACTGTGGATGCCTTTAGTACACATGCTCCAAATTTACAATAAGCTTCACTGTTCCACACCTTCATTCAATACCAGCTTGACACCAACAATAAAGGTCTTAAAACAATTCTCTTCACGAGACCATTGCAAAGCCCTAATAATTTTGTCTGTAAATAGCTCCAAAGGAATCGCCTAAGCACAGTGTTATTAGAACCTAAAACTTAAAGCCCTGGCCAAACAAAGCTAACAACATTATGATCCAAAAACAAAACTTGCCATAATGACTCTCTGAAGGAATCACTCAGTAGCGATATTGGACTTGAACGCAACGAAGCCTACTAAACAGCCATGCACACACATGGTCATTCTGTGGATATGGTTCTTTTTCAGTTTTAGAATAATGCTGACCAATGTCATTTTCGATATGAACATGCTAACAAACAATAAAAACGCCTAAAAGGTAAGATGATCACTCTCACCACTTTCATATGAGCTCTGCCCAGGGATGATGCTAGTCTTAACTGTTCTTTTCATTGAATTCAAACCTCTGACTGCAAAGTTGGCCCTAAATTTCCATTAGTCAAGTATATCTTACATTAACCAGACACAAAATTGTTCATGCACCATTGACAGGCACTCAAAATCAAAGGATGAAGAAAAGGAAATGCAATATGAGAAAGCCATGAAACTATTCAGTACAGCTCACTGAGGTAAAGACTTAGAAATTAATTTACACACCATATGCATACGTATATGGATATGTTTGATAGCTGATTTGCTAACTTTGCAGTTGGTTTGACTAAAAGGTTTTGTAGCCTTGGAAATGATGGTAATTAGCATTGATAAATTGATACTTGAACAACCATGACCTGAATTAACATATTCAAATGTGCTTACATAGCAACATATTAAATCAAAGGAATAGCATTATGGATCATGTACTAACGGCATCCGTGGTCGAGTGTCAATTGATGCCCTTGATCGATATCTCGATCAACACTCTATCAACACCTCAATTGACACCCAATCGATGCTCCATCGACATCTCAGTCGACAGTCAACTAATTTTCGATGTCAGTCAACACTTGGCTGACTGTCAACCAACTCTTGATCAGGTGTTGATCAAGCATCGACCGTGTATTGATCGGGATGTCAATCAAGATGTCGATCAAGGGTATCAATCGAGGGTATCAATCGACACTCGACCACGGGTGCCTTTAGTACACATGATCCAGCATTTTTTGTAGCATGATCCAGCATTTTTTTGTGTGGTATTACTATTCATTGCTTTGTTTGACCTGGCTGGAGTTTTAGTGTCTCTATGGACATTTTCAACAACTGCACTTTTAAGACAATAAACATTAATGCTTTAGAAGGCCTGTGTTTTGGTGCAGCTAACATGTCTGTAAGGAACCAAGGTACCTTTCACCATAGCACATGGTAAATTTTCTTTATTGATCAAACCAGCTACCCTGTTGATGATGTTCTGTCCTTTTTCACATGCTCCACTGCTGTTTGCAATCTTGAGCAGGATTTTGGTTGTTTTCTCAATCCTCTTGTATCTTTCCACCAGAAGTTGTTCCTTTTCAGCCTTTCCCCTCATCAAGAGCTGTTCTCTGACTTTTTGTTTCCTGCGAAATTCTCGGCTGCACTGTTTGTTCCTTTCTCTTCTTTTTCTCTTTTTCTCCTCTTGTTTTTTCTTTCATGAAATTCAAAACAGAATAAGAACTTAGTTATGAGAATGTCAGCCATATGACAAAAATTTGCTAGCACTTAATTTCTCTTGGGAGGATTCCCTAATAGGTTCCAAGATCCTGCTTCATGGGCGTGGCCTGAAATGTTTTTCGCCCCTAAGAGGTACCAATTCTAAAACAACATATCTCCCGTCACATTTTTTGGTTCAAAACCCAAAAAGATACCGAAAAAGCTCCCACTGTGGACCATTTGAGGCTGAACTCCCCCCACCCCCCTCCTCACAGGCTTAATTTCCAAGTTTTGATCACTACTTCTAACAGTTTCTTACAGGCACACTTAGTAATGTGCACGCCATACCAGCAAGTTGGGATGAATGTACTCAGAAATGCAAGGAAACTTACTATTTCATCACTTAGATCTTCACTTGATGTTGAAGGTTGACCCAATGAAAAAGGAGCTTCTCCTGCTTGAATACACTCCACAGTCATGCCTCGTCCTGTTTCTGCAGCTTGCCCAGTCCATACCGTACCATCCCCTGGCTGCACAAAACTGCAGCTGTTGACAGATCCAGCTACTGAAGGCAAGACTAGAGGCAGCGGCTCGTAAAATGTCCGAAAATGCTGACAATCACTAAACTGCTGGCATTCATCTGTGCCACTTGCTGAGAAGCCCACATTCTGGGAGTTGAATTCATTGCTCCCTGCCTCTTGCCAGTAATTTCCAGCCAAAGCTGAAGTATCACCAGACCCAATCTCATCTGAATTAAAAATTGGCATAAAAAATTTATAAGGCTCCGCGAATTTAGGGATCGTATAGATTACACTTATGATGGTACACTTATGATAGTACAGATGTGAAAGAGAGATTTGGTTTTGCTTTTCAGCAATTGATCCATTTAAATCTTCGTTAATCATTATTCTAACCTATAAAATTGTCCGTCTTTTTCTCAGACCTTTTCTGCTTTCAAGTGTTTTGTCGATGGATGTTGCTCAGATGGCCGATGTACGTTTTGTTTTAACCTTATAATTAGCTACCCAACATGCCTAGCCTTACAATTATATAGCCCTATGATTAATTTAGTTAGTACCTAATTTAAAAGTGTCATTATGATATTGTAATGAGGTGCAAATGGACGTTGTTATTGTTGACCTGCAGTCAAATTAAAAAGCCCTGTTTTGACGAAGCACAAATTGAAATTAGATGATTGAGTTTTACCGTGATATTCATATGGTCTTTGAACAAGGACCATGTGAAATACACCTGAGTCAACGTAGTGAGCAGGGAATTTAGAGATTTTTTTATCTTAAAACTTTATTCCTTTGCAGCAATCAACCACTTGGTTCGCACAATCTCGTTGAAAATATCGAATTTTAAAAAACGGCATCATTGGTTTCAACGATTGTTTGCAGAAAAAGAGCTAAGCTTAGTTTGTACTAACAAATAAACTCAGCGAGCAACAACCACTTACAACGTAAGCTACTTTTTAAGTCTTAAGCTTAATTATGATAAAAGATTTTAAAAGCTCAACTCAAGTTAAGATTAAGCTCAGCTAAAGCGCTTTTCTTACCAAGAAGTTGCAAAAGGTCCTTATTTTTGTTCAAGCGACTTGCTTCGAGTATTTCTTGGATTGAAGCTGAGTGAGGGTCCACCTGATCCACATTAACAGAGCTCACAGCTTCTGATAATTCTTGGTTAACAAACCACTGGTACAGTCCTGGACCTTTTGGAACACTAACGAAAAGAAATGAACAAGATTTAGAAAATGGCCTTTCTGTTTTACGAAGTGAACCTACCATCCTGCTCAACGGCTGTTATTTCAGCTCTAGCGCAGCTGTAGGTGTAAAACCACTTTGCTTACCACTCATCATCGTCTTGCTCTTGTTTGACGTCGAGGTTGATTTGCCATTGCATGGAATTATTATTTGTCATTTCTTCGCCAATTTCGGCTGACGCCTCACCTCGCATCATGCAAACCTTCTGTGGCGAGGGTTTCGTATCGGTTTCCAGCGTGGTCTCGCTTGCTTCAGAATGCATGGTGGAAGACAAAGCTTCCATGTTATCGATAAAGCAACGCAGACTAAGACTAAGTTTAGAAATAGGCTTAGAAAAAAACTCTGGAATATGCGAAAGATAGCTTCATCATGCGGACTTCTCATCAGGCCGGCGGACCGTTGACTGACGTTGACTGACGTTGTTCATTTCAAAACTAGGCTCCGCCTCCCGCCATGACGTCACGGCTGTCGTGGCAGCAGGTGCGTTTGGCGGGAAAATTTCACTTGTTTATCATTTCAGTGTTGTTTACGCCAACACTACCATTGTTCATGGCGAGGAACTACAGTCTGGAAAAAATTCCCTGCGAGGATCAAAGAGTTGAAGACGACTACATTGACGACCTTATTCGCAAATATCTCTGCAGCGAAGACATGAATAGGTAAAGATTTCCGTTTGGTTCCCTTGGCTATTTTAGACCATTTTGGCTATTGTACATTTTGCTTACCTCTCATTCTTGCGTAATTAAGCAGTGTTTTAAAATGTGGCTATAATTTTAAAGCTGGGTAATTTTTTCCCTTCTTTCAAAACAACTGTTCTTTACCGCAATTTTGTTTTATTTTAATTTCACACTGTCAAGTTTATTTTACCTCAGCCTTTACGAAGAAACAAGCGAATCCTCACTAACCTCCCCCGAGGCTGACAAATGGCCCGGAGAAGCTATTTTCCCAGGCTTCAATTACAACCAAGATTTTCTGGTACCAGAACTCTTTTTACTGGGAAATATAGATTGCTTGCCTGAAAAGTATGACGACGTGGAACCCGAAGACGAGCTTCTGTCTATTTTGGAGGAAATAATAACGGAGGATAAAAAGAAAACTGAAGGTAAAGCAAAACCGTCCACGCGAGCAAAGCGCGCGAAGTTTAGGGCTTACATCAAATACTGCGTTTCACCACGCAATCTGTGGGACTATTTTATTTTGACCATAGGAAGGAGGACATAAAGCATGGATTTTTGAAACTCGTTCAGCTCTAATTTTGAGAAGAGTTTGACTTCACATATGACCACATTTCGCCTCCTTGAATATTTCTTCAGCAAGCGGGGTGTACCCTCGGGGGAAGGGGTGGGGGGTTGTGTTTGAGTGGAGGTAGCCAGTGACGAGTACTTTGTGAACCGCCATCCATGCGTTTAACAAGCATGTTTCGAATTGTAAAAATCAATATATCTTTCAGGAAGTTTTGAGTCACCAATAAAAGAATCAGATGTTGACAACATTCTGAAGTCAGCTAACATTACCAACACCAACTCTGAAACATTAACCAAGGAAACAACATCACACAAAAGGAAAAGACCAGTAAGTAAATAACCAGTGCAATCTCTTTGTTGAACTCTGACAATAATGGTCTCAAAGGTGTAGCCTGAAAAGGTCACGAATCTGAATAGCAGTACAGGAAGATTACATTCCCAGACCAAGATTCAGTTTGGACTTTTTCTGTAATAGTGGTGCAGGGCTGCAAAATTCACTCCAAAAGATACCACTTACTGCTGATGTTGATTAACCTAATGTATTTAACAAAACTGTGACAAAATCAATAGCCTGGTTTTGCATATCCTCAGTGAACCTGACCATCCACATCCATGCAACACCCAAATGTAGATTGTGAAGTTACAGAAAATATCAATACCCACCCCATAGAACGTCACTGGAAATCCCAAGGGGGTGGGGGATATCATATGTCCAAATGTTAAAACGAAAGTATGAAGTTAAACTGGAATATCTTCCCAGAGGGGAGGGAATGAGTGAAATCCAAAAAATATATTATTTTAGGGAAAAACATATTCCAGAAACGTGCTGTTTAAATCCTGTTTAGCATTCTTATAAACCAACTTCCTACCTCCAGAAGGTACAAGAAACACTTCTCAAATTATGTTACGCATCCTTAAACAAGTGTCCACTAAACAGGCCGATTGTTTAGTCATTACCAAAGCATAATAGAAACCAGATCTATTAAAATCCTTGTAATTTTAGTAAGTTACACCATAGGCATGTAATACATGCAAGAGGTATAGCTTTATAGGTCTTTATCTACATTTACATGCATATTTATTCAACAATGGACAAGAAATCATACTAGTGCTTACATCATAATGACACACCTTTCAATTTGCATATCTTTCAGAAAAGGACATCTACAGATACAGATAAGAAAGGCAAACGACCTTGCAGACAACCAATAATTATGAAAAGGGGAGCTAAAAGGAACAGAGAAGAGTAAAATGCTTCACAACTTGTTAACTGCTCAAAACATTGACATTAGCTGTCAATTGCCACTGAACCCATGGTACCAGTGTACCAACTGAATTATTCCTAAACATTACATTAAAAAAGCTTTGTGCAATGAGATTCATTCCGATCTTTTAGAGTGAAATGTACACTGTCTTGCCAGACATTAAATTATTATTAATGTAAATTTATGCTGATGCATTGTATTACTGCATGTAATCTAACTACGATATTTTTGTTTTTCAAGTCATTCGTAGACTGCATTTTTTAATAAAAATAATGTATTTTTGTAATGTATGGCATGTTTGTACAACTGTTTACATCTTCTACCAACAATTACTAGTAGCCATGAAAAATTTGGAGCTGAGGTGGTTGATCATCTCAGGTTTCTCACAAGTAAAGGAGAGCTCTCAACACATACTGGTGTAGTGACTGAATTATTGTTACTTTTAGCAATGGACACTTCACAAGTTGCATGCTCTTGGGACAGTCAACCAACAAACTACTGATACTCAATCATCTCGTACATCGTCAACCACTACCTTACTTAATTTGGATCAAAAACCATCCATACTATTTATGTACGTACTGGTCTTCACAAATTGCGCAGTTCGTTACCCTCTCTACACAAGTACTGCAGGTCCAACACTCCATCACTAATATGACAACAAAAACCAGTAACAGGGTTTATTTTTCTTACAACCATACACAACATTATTGAGATTTCTCCTAAATGAGGATAGTGATGCCACTTTCTTATGCATAAATTTAAATGAGAAAAGGTTGTCAACTATCACGCTTATAAATTGAGAGCAAATAATCTAATTGTTAAATAGAAACACGAGTGGAAGTTTGGGAGAATGAGAAATGGTGTGGAAACACGAGTTGATAGGTTAGTACTTCCACAGCTTTTTCTAGTTCTCTTAAAATTTCATGTGTTTCAATTAAACAACAGAGTGTTTCTGTTGAGGAACTATCAGCTGATAGTTGCCCCGCAGAAATTTGATGTTCTTGAAACAAACATTTGCCCAAGAAACAAAGCTATGAGGGCAAACATACTAGTCTTTCCAAGGGGCGACTACCAGACCATTAGTTCTGAGACAAACAATCTATCCCTTTTAGTGTTCACCACTGAATTTTCTTCTGCACACCAGTTCAAAAATCGTATTGAAATGTTTTCAACTTTTTTTAGATGAGAGATGACAGAGACATGAAAGCCAAATATAAAATTTGAAAAAGGAAAACAAAAAAAACCCCTCTAAATGCAGAGCAATCAATTATTTATTTGTGCATGCAGCCTGTTTACAGAAAAATTTTCATGGATGAGTTGGACATGCACTATGGGCTGATAGTGTCTTTCCACCAATGAAAACTACTGCATCACAATCAATTTAAACCAATAAGAATTGGAGAAAATTCGGTGGTGAGCTATAAATCGTGATAGAAACTTGAGGAAAATTTTTGCTATCTGTTTTAGATAGGAGCCCAAAGAAAATAATGAACAGCACGACTATGACAACTTTTCTGTGTTTCTATTGAGTTACAGATATATGGTTTTTAACCAATCAGTGCACAAATTTCTTTATAATTGGCTATTCTAAACTTAATTAAAATTATTTAGTGCACAACAGTACAGCATGTGTAGTAATTTATTTGTATATACCTATATTTGTCTAATAATATTTATTTCCTTATTTTCTTTTCATAGTACTTGTGAACAGTCCTCAGATTGGACATATTAATAATTATTATGCAAGTTAAGAATGTAGATGTAGACAACTTGAGGGACCACAAGAATGACATTTGAGAAAGTTCCAGATTGCTTTCATTATATATTATCTTTTAACCATAAAATGTATGCATATATTAGTTCAAGATATCATAAATATAAAGTGTGTTTTTAAATATATGTAAGATTATTATGTCAAGAAACAGATACCTTGTCTCTGATAGTCACTCCTCCCTTAAAGATGGAGATGTCGCTCATGCCATATTCAATGTACATTTAGTGCTACACAGATGCATTTAGTATTACACAGAATGACTAGTATCTATCCTCTTACTAACCGAGCACCTGGGCCGTACTGGAGAATGTTGGCCCAAGGCCATGGCAGTACCAACTGTGCACAGAAAAGTGCATACACAGGAGTTTTTCCTCATGAGTTATGAAGTGGGTATGCAGTTAAAGATGTCTGTTTTAACATGCTTTAATTTGTATACACGTCATTATTGAGCATTTTCAAAGGATTGCCCCTGGTAATATCCGTAGTACTGTAATGATATCATGATATATCCCTGGGATATATCCATAGCAGTAGTAAGAAATCCCTTGATATCAAGTAGGATATTTACGTGGATGTCTATAGAACTACCACTGCCATAGCCCCTCTTACCAGCATTGCTTCACATTAAATATACCTCTATACTTCACAATCTTTTAAATTGTTTTACTCTGACTTAAAGACAAAATAAATGTTATTTAGTCCCTATTAGCAAAATCACATTTACAGTCAGACAAAGTGGGTTTTTAAATTGAAACTCTGCATTGTTTCAGTGCAGTGTTCCAATATTCATATTTGCCTGAACAAGTTGCCAGTTCCATTTTTTTCAGTCAGTTTTGGTTTTCATTTTCCTGTGTAAAATTAAATGATACCACTTTGGTTTCCCTATGATTGACTGTTTAATAACAGACTAAAGGAACAGGTAACAGGTTGAGTTTATACAAATTCTAGCACATTACCTGTAGTATCTGGGGACATTAATACTATAAAATCTAAAATTGCACTTCAAAATTGAATCTGCAAAGCCCCAGGTTGCAGAGAAAGTCAACCTGTTACTCATTTCTCTCAAGCTGTTGATAAACTGCTGACTGTAATGCAATTATTTTCTCCTTCTGTAAAACAGAGGCAGGTATTATTTCATTTTACAAGAAAAAAGCAAAAACTGGAACTTGTCAAATAGAACTAATTGATAACTTGTTTGAGCAAATTTGACTTCCAAATTGCTTCAAGGAAAACTGTCAATATTGAAACACTCTGCTGTAGCATTACAAAGTTCCTGTGAAATTTACCTAAATGGAAATATTCCAAACAAATTGGACCCTTCATATCATGATCAATGTGCAGTTCCAAAAAATATCCACACTCCCTCCACAGAAGGGATTGGAATTTCCTGGTGATGGGGGGTTCTGTATGACCAAAAAAAATAAAGAAATGTATGAGCTTAATTGGAATTTCCAGAGGAGTAGGGGGGGGGAGGGTCTTAGAAAAAATCCCTTCTGTGGGGGAGGTATGGATATTTTCTGGAACTACACAATGCAACCCACTAAACAATATTTTTTAATATTTGGGGCCTTTTAAGGCCTTTGCAAGGCATTTGACAATTTAATATGTGAACAATCACTGTTAATTTTGATTTAATTCTGAAAGAAGAAAGTATAAAGGGCTTAAACATATATACATGATATCTAACTATGTACCTAATTGTAAAAATTTCAAGTTATCATAAGCAAAGTAAAAAGTGTTCCTAAAGACCTGAAGCTGACGATACGCCTTTGTCGTCTGTAGTACATTTTCCATTTGAAAGGAACTCGAAGATTACAAATTAAGAAAACAGCAGCACATCCCAATATAAAGAAAAACAACCGCACAATGAATGGTAGTTTCCTTGTTTCAACAGTCTAGAAAAGGAGAAAAGAAATTTGTGCATTATTATGTTTACCAGTCCTATATATTATAAGAATTTTAAAAAAAAAACATTCACAGCTACATGTATCATGCAACCATCGCAAAATAAATTGATGCAAACTAAAAAAAACATGATTATTTTTTTCGCATAAATTCCTAGAGCTAGCTCTTAAACACACAGCAGCTTAAATAAACCATCTCCCTGACATACCTCATCATTCGTCCATTGTTCAGGAATGGTATAGAGCTGCATTTCTTTCCAGAAATGCATAAAATAAAAGAGGGTTGGGTATAGACGGTGGACAGCCTCCAACTCATCCTGTATTGAGTTCAAAGAGATTAAAAGTCTTGTTAGTAGTGGTCTCCCCACTTTCTTGTATCAAGAAAAATTCATACAATATTGCTAGATTACCATAAAGTACGTTCACTATGAAATTCTGTGCTTATGGTAAAGGCCATTTGGTAGCCTAAATATTCATATGGAGGACTCCTCATGAGAAGGATTTCTACATGTGAGATCTGTGGAGAGGTGTAGTTCGGGGAAAATGTTTTTAGAGAAGGGGGTGGCAGAGAGAGATGTGGATGGGTATTATAACTGTGAATGTCATATGTGATAGTACACTGTAGTATCATACATCATACTCAAAACCACTCAAATTCAAATGACATGTTTAACCTCTATTAACAATTGCAACTTCTCTTTAACTGACAATTCTTTTTAGAAAATATGTGCTGATTGGTTAAAAACTGTTTCCATAACTCGATAGAAACATACATCAAGCATGAGCTGTTGATCTAACGATGGCAGGAGTAATGAGAATTTACATTTTGATGATCAAAGTGATCACGTTGTTTTCTACTTTTTCATTGCAGTATTTTCTAAAAGATGTAGAAAACATGTTCTCTTTGTTTCTATGAAGTTTTAGTATAAATCTACTAACACTCTATCACCAACGCCATTCACTAATTGGCTACACCACCTACCGTACTATCTATTCTGTGATAGATAGTGAGTAGTGTAGCTGTGTGCCCTTGTTAACAAACTCACAATCTAATATTGTTTAATAGAATGGAAGTCTGGAAGAACTCAAAAAAGCTGTGGAAACGCTCACCTTTTGGCTTGTGTTCCCAGAGCATTTCTCATTCTCCCAAACTTTCACTTGTGTTTCTACAACTCGATAGAAACACGGCACATGTTTTCTATTTCTTAAATATCTGTAAGTAACCATGAGAACCTGATAAAAGTTTTGTCATACCTGAAGGCTCTCACTCGGAGGGTTGAATCTACTGAAACAGTCCTCTTCAGCAACTCTAGATTGTGTCTCTTCATTTCCCCACAGAAAAATTTTGTATGTAAATGGAATCTAGTAAGAAAAGTAACAAAGAAACAAATGTTTCCTTTTGTAAGTAAGCAATAAACAGATCATGTGTACTGAAGGCATCCGTGATCAAGTGTCAGTTGATACCCTCTCACTCGGCCCTTGGTTGACACTCAATCAACATCTCAATCAACATTTGATAGATATCTCAAATGATACTTGGTCGACACTAGACCAACACTCGATCAACATCTCAACTACACTCAATCGACAGTCAGTTGAAAGTTGGCCGAGTGTTGACTGACTCACATGCATTGATTGACACTTGATGGTGTGTCTGCAAATATTAGATGATTCTGACCGATCATCAACCAAGATGTTGATGGACCATTGTCTGAGTATTGATCGAGATGTTTATGGAGTATTGATCAAGTGTTGATCAAGTTCTGATTGACTGTTGATCAAATGTCAATTGAGATGTTGATCAAGAGTCAATCGAGGGTCAATTGATAGATCGACACTGAACCACGGATGCCTTTAGTACTGTACATGATGCTAATAAACTAAACTTGATTTTTGGGGTCACATGCAGGGTTCATATTTTATAGCTTCATTTCAGATAAATATGTGAAAAGGAATAAGGATTGTTAGATACTGAACATGACATCTTTAACAGTATTCAGATAAAACTTATAGTAAATAATTTATCATTTTATATCACTGGAAGAGATATCATTTAGTAATTCACAGTTAGAAGTTAACAATGCTTCATTTCACCTGTTTCTCTTCAGTTGCATAACTAAAAATACTTTGACCAGCAAGATCAGTGATATTTACAGGAACGAGTGCGTGGTCTGACATCAAAGATGATGAAAGAAGGGATGCTAAATAGAAGACATCTGTACCACTAACTTTGGAATTTTTTCCTGTGAAACAAAATCATTTTCAGTTAAAAGCATTGTGATGCACAATAGTCATATGTTCAAGCTTTCAGAAACTCCTGTCAGTATATAAAATACCGAACTTTAAAAAGCCCTGAGCAAACCTCAAGCACCTCTTCAGCTGACTGTTGGTAAGAGGGATCTTAGTTCACAAATTAATATTAGAGAAAACAACATACGTTACTGTCAACAGATTACAAAAATGTACAGTCTGCATTCAAGCCTAGTGGCCCACCAGGGCAGTGCTCGCAACATCTCTGGTGTCTATGAAATGACAGTGTCTAAGAAATGACAGTTGTACATCAGGTTCCTCCCGCTGGATAGTATGCTAGCTCATTGTAGTGTAGCCACCAGTATTTAAGTATTCAATTCACCAGTGCTCATTTACACACCTGGGTGGATAAAACAACACAACATGATGATTTCGCCCAGGGCTCAGACCAGACTGCTCAGTCTGGAATCCAGCACACTAACCATAAAGCTATTTTTTTTACCAACAACAATAATCTTTATTTTCTTTCATTGTAAAATTATATGTTATTTTGCCCGCGGATAGCTATCCACCTTTCCAGCTACAAAAAAGCCCTTAAAACAAACAACCTACACTCAGTAAATTCACAATACAATGCTCTTCCAGCTTGGCTCAAAACCAACCCTTAGAGGATCATGTGTTCTAATTACATTCGCGGTTGAGTGTAGATCAAGATGTTGATCGAGGGTCGATCGAGGGTATCGATCAACACTCGACCAACATGCGACCAGGGATTCCTTTAGTACACATAATCCCACTTAGGTAGTTACTTGAGTGACAGGCCTACCTATTGTTGGAAAAACTATTTGTCTTTTTCCTGAATGAAATGAAATAAAGGCATCAAACTGTTTTTCAGTGGTTAACTCCCTTATAACCATACATTCTGGCTCTGAAAGGAAAGAAAATACATAAAATAGATTGGCTACACTAATTTACTGCTGTACAGTCTATTACAAGGAAATGAATGGTTAATACTGGTTCAGGCATTAGACAATGAAATGCTTATTTATGAGCAAAATGTTTAGCACAAAACAACTTCCTGCACATCTGGACAAAATACAAGAGACATTTTCCCAACTTTATAAGAATGTGTTTGATAACCAATGAATAAAGCAATTTAATATAATATAGGCAAACACTTGACTTCGTCAAAATCATTTTTATTTCCCCCAAGTGGAAGATTTGGTGAGGATCTAGGAGAGAGTTCTGGGAGAGTATCTCTTCTTCCCTGCACCTTCCTTCCCTTATTAGTGCACAGATTAATCAGCTGTCTTCAATTACCCCTCCTTCCCCACCCTCACTTGTCATCATTAATTTGCTTAACCACAAGCTACCCTGTCACCAATATTGCTGATAGTATTAAAACCAACTGAAGATTTCAGCCTTACAATTATTTTCCATAAATGTGGTATTACATGACTGTGTGTTAACCAGATAGTAGCAAAATATCAATAATCATGAACACTGAAAGTGGACAGAATTAATAAAAATAAATCGATCAGATTTAACACATCTCATCAGCTACCCCCTAGCTGATCAGGGATCTTGTAAAAATATACCACTCAGTTTGGCAGCCTAAA
>Ga0126338_10001268_pt1 | contig 16110 bp, 8 predicted proteins | sample OrbCmetagenome_2_FD_92529 | JGI IMG/M metagenome (GOLD analysis project Ga0126338, IMG submission 92529) | Coral microbial communities from Petempiche,Puerto Morelos, Mexico - Orbicella C C metagenome | ecosystem: Host-associated > Invertebrates > Cnidaria > Coral | place: Petempiche,Puerto...
GGTACTAATATAACACCATCAAACACAACAATGTATCATCACAACATTATATCCACTAGACTAAGTATCCAAACCACAGTGACTGCAAAAACGACAAAATAGAACTGCTATAACCATAACTAAAAACACTGAAACATGGGATGATGACAAAAATTATGGTGACTTTGAAGGTTTTTGAAAGGTTAAAACGTTTTAAACATAAATTCTCATCTGCAGCAGATCTTGTGTCCTTCAAGTCATTAAGAATTAAATATTTGTCAAGAAAATAATAAACTTTTCACAAAACATCTGCAAACACAACACAAAACTAAGAAAATATACATGAAGGAAATTTATCAACATTTTCCAAAAAACACAAATACAAAAGCTGTGCATAATTCAGCACAGAACGTCCTCTTGCCTTGCAAGACTTGTTATACATGAACACTCCCTTCTTCTCTTATCCTTCCAGTCCCAGTCAACATTGATCTTCATATCAACTTGCTGCTTAAATTGTTTTCCAATAATTTGTAATCAAATGCTGCCTACAATTCATGAAGTACAGAAACCAATTTGTATATTGACATCAAGGCATAAAGTAATGCCTGGATGATTCATCAAGTTCTCCCAATTGGCACCAAAAGCAATGTATTGGTGTCAGTAAGAAGAAGAAATTCGTTCATCAATGTGAGGACTGAGAAGGTAAAAAAATGAGGTAGTGTGTTGATGTTCAGACTATGTACACAACGAATGGATAGCATCATTTCTTAAACCACAACCAACACTGATTGCCTCTCCTGTTTGGTAATTACATCTGGTCTGTACACCTGCATAGATCTTATTGATACTGTTCTGGTGTACCTGAAATCTTGACTATTTTCAAATCAAACTTACAGTAACTGCATCATGTAGCACTTAACAAATTTTGGTTTTGCTGTTACATTAGCAACAGTATTATTTCTCTGTCAATGTAATGAAATAATGGAAGATAGGAATGTGGTTTCATTAAAATTCATAAACCTATTAAAAGAGCACATCCAAGATGATCATGACAATCATGCAAATTCTGTAAGAGCATTTCAAAATAAAAAAAATATGTATAACGGAAGAATGTTATGTTCATCTAAATATTTTCGTCACTGTAAATAACAGTAACAAAGCTTAATTTAATTAACAGAGAACAAAAATTTTGTTCCAAACGTGTAAATGAAGAAATTTTGAAATAACCAGACAAAACCAAAACTTGTGAATGCGATATGAATCCAGTGTTGATCAGTCAATCTCAATTCCAGCAAAACAAGACTGAAGAGTTGTCTTCTAGAGCAGTTTTCCAACAACTCAGTGCATCCCGTAAAAATAAAAAACCTAAAACAATCAAACCAAAGGCAACAAATTCTGACTTATAATTAGTGTGAAGTCAGAGAGGAATATTGTGAAAGCCCTTGTCAACATTATCACCCTTTAAGGAAATGAACCATGGACCACAGAATCTGATCTCAACAGAACTTTCAGATCTCTCAGCCATGTATATGCTTGACAAGCACTTTTACAAGCTATTGGAAGACTGCTCTAGGAATCACTGGTAATCTACCAAGCAAAGCTCTGACAAATAAAAAGTACTCCATCAAAATCACCGATCTAGCAAGCTAAAAAATATAATTGATGTTCTGTCATCAGACTATATCACCTACATATACAATGTACAACAATTCACAAAACGTTACTGATGAATATACATTAAATATTGTCCTGGACAACTCCTATTCACTTTCTAGAAAATATAACATTATGTGTGAAAATGTTAACATCTTTCAATATCATTCGTCTATATATTTTACAGCATTTGTGCTGTTTGTTGTTGTATACAATCATACAGTTGCACTTCTCTGGGAAATTTAAAGGTTGGAGACAAAACACAAAAACATTTTCTTAATGAACCTCTGCATTTTCTATGTGGGATACATATGTCTAAAATGATCAACAGAAAACACTTGGGTTGGTCCAAGCTAAATATGAAAATGTCATAGACAGCACTATTTTTGCCTAGAGTAGGCTGATCAACCTTAGTGATCAAAAATCCCAGAGACGTACAATTAAACCTCAAAAAAATATAATTTTCTTTTTTGTTTTTCTTTTAGTATAAATATGTGTAGAGTTGAAAGCAGTGATGGTACAGTTGCTGACACTTTGCTTAAAACGCTATTTTAAACCACATTCTTGCTAAATCAACTCCTTCACTGGAGTGTCAAAATAGTCAAATCAATAGTTCTGTGCCACTTGTCTTGTGATCCCTCTTTCAAATTTCCCAGTAAATTCAAACATAATATTATAATAAAGGAACTGCCACATTCTTTTGCCATCATTGTGCATTCAAAACCTCCTTACTCTGAACTGCCTGCATACCTGGATATCGGATATCTCTTGCTGCTCCATAAGGGTAATCATATCCCCCACCAGGATACCCTGAAGCTGTGGCACCAAATGTTGCTGGGGAGTAGCTTGGATGGACTTGGAGACCAGCAGCATAAGAAGCTGGGTAGACAGCCGGGTCATAGGCTCCAGCTGTGCCAAATGCTGCACCATACAGTGCTGCCGCATACGTTGGGTTGTAGGCTGCTGCAGCTGCCGCCGCCGTGAGATTGAGCCCACCAACCCCTGCACCTGTACTGGTGCGAAAGGGACCTGAAAAATCAAAATTGGTATTCATGTCACTAAAGAGATAAACTTCAGTTCTAGAAACATGTAAAGACAGTTTTCAGTTAATATCTTGTCATCATTGGTATGCCTCTCTACTGATAGACAGTACTTAGCCAGGTTACCCTATTCAAGTTTGTTGCTACCCATCATGTTCATCTGGATACCTCTCTGAGTCAGGCACACAGAACGGGCAATTTAATCTACACAGTCTACAGCAAATCCAGGTATGGTACAAGGAGATGAAACAAATATATCTTTCAACCACCATGATCTGAAATTTAATTTACTGTTCAAGGCCCCCACACAGAGGTAGAAAACTATTTTAATACCTCTGCTTAAACCAGTGGCAGCTCTTCCTCTTCCAGGTACAACTCCAAACGCTGTGGCTGCTGCTGAACAATTCAGTTTTAATTAGCACAGAAACCATGATGACTGAGCAATTTTAAGAACAACCAAACACCCCTAAAACTGCAGAGCAAGCACAAAATTAGGAAGGGCTAAATTGTATAAAATTTATGTGTACAGAACTCAACAAATGGCGGAAACTCAAAGCAAAGTGACCATGACGCTGGGATTTAATTTTATTTATTACATGACAAACTTGATTCTTTCAAGATTCCTTTGAAGTGTTGTAGGCGTAGTTAGTCCTCTAGTTCCATATTTCATTTCCTCTAATCTAAAGAGCTGCAGGTGATGAAATTAGTAGGAATTACAGTGTACTTGTGGGAAGTAATTTAAAGGAAACGTGTGAGAGCATTGTTCCAGGCTCACCAATAGTTGCAGGGATCATTCCTCTTCCAGCCACTGCAGCTCGCAGAGCAGCTTGCTGTTGTTGGACCTCCTTAGGAAGAGCTCTTTTAACTTCAACCTGAAAAAACATGAACAACAGTTCACCAAAGTTTTCGAAGCCAAACATCTCTTAAAGACAGTCTAAGGAACACAAGCCTAGAAGTAGAGCCCGAGTTTCAGTAGCAGCAGTTCTTATTTGTATGAATATACCAAGGCACTGAAGTTAACTTTCAATATTTGGAGTCAGGGAGATCAAACATTTCCATTTATTCAGAGCAGTACAGCAAACTATGTCCTAGCTTTAAGTTGATTTGGTACTCATTCATCACAACACTCAAGGCTGTGTGACACCAGCCATAAAAGACGTAGATGAAGGTGAATAACAACACCACTTACCTTATTACCATCAATATGATGGAATTGTTGCTCACAAATCTTGTCAACAGTATCCTCAGAATCAAAGGAAACAAAACAGAAGCCTAAAAGAAAAAAGAAAAAAACTTTACCTTGCAAGAACAAAAAAAAAAATTTTTTTTTTATGTGAAAATTAAGAGGAAATGCTGGCCTGAAATGTGCTAATCATTTAGTACCTCTTCTCTTGTTCGTTGAGTGTTCAGTGACATATTCTGTGTCTCTCACCTGAAATCAAGGTACAAGAAAAATGTAATAAGCTATTCACAGAAACACTTTGCTATGGAGACAGAGTTTTTTAAAGTATACACCACAAAAGTGGCTCCTTCTCTAAAATAAAGCACAAATCTCTCAAAAGCAACAACCTCCCAAAAAATGGGCAGATCAGAGTAAGTAAATCTCTCTGTAGGATCACTGCACCCCAAAACTGAAGGCTCACTGTGACCTGGAGATGCAGTCACTTTTTAGTTATATGACTACATAAATATAAGCCACATGAAAGTTGAATATATGTGACCCTTAGTGATATGGCGTGAATGAGATATAAACCCTGACCTGTGACCTAGTCTAAATGGTGAACTGGTTGCACGTCACTCCCTCTTCCTAATTCATTTCAAGCCAGTAATTATTCACACCTTAACAGATATTTGCCCATTTAGTTTCCTACAAGTAATCCTTACCGGTGCATACTTATCAAAAAAATAATCTCTAATCTGCTGGTCCGTAATTTCTGGTTTAAGACCTCCCACAAATATTTTCTTTACTCTCAAATGAGGTGGCTGAAATTAAAACAAAGAATAATTCATGTCTTTGTAAAAAAAATGTTTTAATATAAAAAAGTCAGGTTCAAAGGATCAGCAGCATTTCAGCTCATGCAACACATCACACAATTTTAACACAATCAGTGATTTAGCTACAAAATAAGTCAATTGAAAAGTAAATTCACCCATAAGGTTAAATCTAAAGTATACAAATATTTATTAGTCTAGTAAGTTAGTCTAGTAGTTTCTTGTTTCTTGTTTTATTTTTGCCATTTATAAATATATATATAATAACACATCAATGGCATCAATGTATTTTATAGGCAAGGAAGACCATGGAAGCCAATAACGCTTATGTAAAGGAATGCATTAAATACCTACAGTATTGTGCAAAAGTAATGAGAGCGTAATTTGACAAAATTCATGAATTTCTCAGCTTTTCGACGAAAAATGGCGAAGTTTTGTTCACCTCAAAAGTTCGAAGAAAATTCAACGAATTTTCCCGCTGCCCATTGTTTTAGTCGACGCGAATTTTTGAGCAGTAATTCGTGTCTACCAATAATTTGGCCCAATTTTTCGAGCGGAAATTTGCTCTCCTTGAATTTTCCTTCGAACTTTCTAACAAAAATTTGCTCTGTTCGTTAAGTTTCCCATCGATTCCCAGTAGTAAGATGAATTAAGCCAGAGCAAAACAAGAATGTGCACAATAAAAACCTTAATATCATCGTGAGTGATAGTAATATCTCAAAGCCTTTTCTCGCAAACTTACCTTGCTTATGTCCAGAGAAAGCTGATATCACTTTGTTTGTTACAGTCTCAAAGCTCACAAGCTTAAATGGTCTGTTTGCCAACCTGTTTTCATTGAACAAGAAATGCTACTCTCGGTAGTACTCGCAGTGCAGCCATAATGAGCCCAGGCTCTGCGCAACCTTGCGATATTACTGTCGAAGGTTCGAAGCTATTATCGAACTATTCAGGCCAGTCTCTTACAGCGGGAGTATGGTATAAGCTTAAATAAGAGCAACTCATTTCGGCTCAGTTCATGTAAGAATCCTTTTGTTCGTGGCAGCTGTGTCTCTCCCTTTTGCACTGGCCATCTGAATGTCTCTGCACTTTTCCTCGCCTAATCCCATTTCTTTGCACTTCCAACATGCTCAAGCGCGGTCATGCGTCTCCATCTCTTACTTATGAGGGTGAAATAAAGAGGGATTGTCGCGAATAATATACTATCCATCATGGCAGGCGGACAAGAATATGGCCATCATGATAGCAGCTGAGGGGACTGGGCACGTTGTGGGGCCATATGGAGACCTGGCACTAGATAAACAACATGTCTGCTTGTCCATCAATCACTGAATTTGATGTCACTTTGAATGAATTTTGAGGTGAAGTAGGCCTTCAAAAAACCTTATTAAGAATTTCACTTTCGTCCAAGTTTACCCAGGCTAGCGGTCCAACTTTTGTACCTGCCTTGCTGACACAGTGACATGGCAAAGCTTAAGTTAGCGAGTTTGTGTCATTGAAAATGATCAAAGGATTCAAATTCTCTACGTTCTTCGCCATGAAAGACGGATTAACACATTAACATCAGCAAATTTTATAGAGGCGTAAAGCGTCAACGTGACCGCGATCATTCACGAGAGAATGATACATTGATGGCTCGATACTGGTCAGCGCACTGCACTGCAATATTCCGCCCACTGCAAGTGGAATTATCCCTCTAATAAGGAATTTTCGGTCTGGTCTTGAAAATGCCATGAATTTTCATCCTTTGTTTTAAAAAATTAATGCTCAAGACATTGTGAAAAGACTCTCGAATTTCCGGGCAAATTTTCTTCAAAATTTTGCGGAGACAAAGAACGATATTCGTGCATTTCACTCTCATTAGTTTTGCACAATACTGTAAGTCTTCAAACACATTTTAATACTACACAGAGAAACTTTTGCAATGTAGCTTTATGACACTATAAACACTTTACATATTAATGTATTTCATACCAACATACCTTGTTTATAGGTGCTGCTGGCTTGGGATCAACCTGAAAAATGGCAAGTTTTACCTTCAAATGAAATTGGGACTTAATGCTTGATTGCATACATAGAATCAGTTCTGAATCAAAAGCGGCATTACGACCTTATAACATCAATGATTTAATTCAGAATTTTTTCTGTGTAGCTACACAAGCAAATGATTTGTCAATGACTTCATTAAGCATTAACAAATCTTGCGCAATAACTGACTGTGAAGAGGCAAGTATTTTCCTCCAAAACGTGTGTTGAAACTAGCTGTGAATACAAGTAATTTCTGATAGAATTTCACCTATCGCTATGCAAGTCTATACAGGTAATTTTAGCTGTCTTCTTTTTATAACAAATTGCTTTATAATCTAATGGTAACTTGTTTTCATATGGTGTATGGTTCTAGATTGCAGCAAATTCTATATTCTATAGATTCATGGAAGATTGCTTCCCTGCATGTTCATTAACTGAATGAAAAGTGGATAATATCTCCTCCAGGGCAGACCCAGTTGTTATTTTACTGTACTAACAGCTGTGGTAAACTCTGAGATATCCACACCGTGACTGTCATGGCAGAACAAACTATTAAAGCACAATTGGTTGAAAAATTACAATAAATAATATAATGAATCTTTATATCTCTATAACAAATCTGAAATGATCACTGGCATTCAACTTACAGTTTTACCATCTAGTAAATGAGGTCCCGAGTGTTGTAAGACCTAAAACCAAAAGAACATTTAAATTTATTAGGGTCATAATTATTAGGGTTGTCTTAGAAGAGCAGGCCAACAGAAAAGAGAAACACCAAATTGACAATCCCAGTCAGCTACATTGTAATCTGCTAGGCTGCGGGTCTGTCTGTCTTTAGGGAACAATGGTCTAGTCAGCCACCTACCATAACTGCAATAAAGCTACCTGCTTGAAAACTTTGTCAAAAAACTAGCAATGTACTATGAATGCTTCTAAATATAAACCAGGTTAATTAAATACCCTAGTCAGAAAAGCTGAGCTATATCTTTGAGTAGTGAGTCTAACCTACTCATCTCAACATATTGAACATTACATGCAAGACTCCATTAAACCATGACACTTTAATGCAAGACTAAACTTCTGCTGACTAACTTTGTGTCCGGCATATCAGTGCATGCCTAAAGTTTGATTGACAACATCTCGTCACCGCTAACAACAAATGACTTAACTGCAAATTTTGAAATACTACACATGTTTCATTCTAAGTATAATTTTGTTAACATAGCATAATTTACATTTTGCTAAATTTTCATGTTGTTTTTCCTCAAATAGAACTGAACCTGTGAACTGGTCAGGAGTTGTGGGGAAACAGTAAATAAAATTGAGTTGTTTTGGTTTGTAAGCAATATGGTCATGAGCACATTATTCTCGAATTGTTGAACCCACTTCCCTTTACTGTCAGTAACAACTAAACAAAAAGATCACCTTTTCAAAGCACCCTTCCTTGACTCAATACAAAAACCTGTTCAGACCTGTGAGTGAGTAACTTTGCTCAGAGTGGCTGATCATATACAAAAAGAACTTACATGACACCCAAACAAAATTTTATCTTTTACTGGCATACTACACATTAAATGCTTGATATTAATGCTATTTTAATTTTAATCCGAGACAAACTAAGACAATTAACCTAAACTTTTTAACTTCTCACGCACTCTGCATTTAATGTTCTAATTATGTGCAATCAGTATTGGACATAGTGCTTGCAATATAACAAATATATGAACGAAAAATTTAGCTGACCTAACATAAAGGGCTAACACAAAAACATAGATGAACATATTATCAAACATTCTGAATACAATAAAATTACCTCTGGGGTAACCTGTTAGCATGGTTATTTATATTATAAGTGACAATATTTTGGTCATTTGGTATTCAGGATTTCAGCAGAGCACTTTAATATCCTGAACTTCCTCATCATGCAATGTTGACCTGTACTTTCCATTTTATTTGAAACTTCACATTTTATTGTCTTCAGTAAAGATAGAACACTTCTTTTGTGATCATATCAAAACACTTTCTATATTTAATCTGGGCATGACAGCTATATAGACATCGAGTTCTGCTTCTTGTTATGCCCTGTGGCAATTTCCGCCCCCCAAAAAATCACCTGTTTTTGCCAGTAATTTATAGCCGGACAGCAACTTTGCTTGCAAAATGAAAGTTCACTAGCAATGTCACAAGACCTATTAAGTGCACTCCAAGAACACAGTCAGATAACCTCATATTTATTAATAAGTCAGTTTAGCTTGCTTTCGTTCTTGTCATGCAACCAATTATAGCACTTTGCACATTGAAAATGTTGAATATTTGTTTTCTTCTTCAATTTCAGACACTATCATGTTCGGTAGGCCAGGTTGCTTGAGATTATTGTTCACGATAATGAAAGGAAGAGATTAAATTCTCGGTAAATTCTGCTCCATCAATGCTACTGATATTCATGGCTCAATATAGTGAATGAAGTAAAATTCCCTGATTGGCCAAGTTGTCACGGTTCTGCAACCAACAGTGACACAGATCACCAATTCATTGTCTTGAGAGAAACCCAATATATGTTGTGATATCTTGTCACAAGATTACTGGCCAGCGAGTACTTAATAATAGTGTCTTTATTTCAGGCACCCTTACTCTCGAAAATAACCTGCAAAAGGGTTGGTCTCGTATGTCTGGAGGTAAACCTGTACGCGTACGGCTTTCACTTATTCCTGAATAATGAGCTTAAGCCATTAGAGATACGGACACGAGCCTTTAACGCAACACTTCACTCATTATTATGCCCGCGCCATTGTTTGTCCAAAATTTTTAACATGAAAAGGTTTAAGCTCGCCCTTGCATTACGATAGAAGTACAACGACATCACCTACCTTGTTTGCTTCTGACGGATCCTTGAACTGTACAAATGCGAAGCCCCTGAAAAGAAACAAAACAAACAATAAATTATGTGAATAAGTTAGTGTCAATTTCAGGGACCTGCCTCACGCTAAACGCACAAGTAAAGAACTTAAGAGCACTAAAAGGTTCATGACAAAATAGAATTTTCTCTTGTTTAAACTAGAATATAAATTTTTTGATCGCTTTCCCAAAATATCGATCACAGCCTAGGCCGTCAAATATAAAAGTAGGATATTCATTCAGTCAAAACAGCGATCTGCGGCGCCAACTAGAGTTCTTGATCGTCTTTCGATCTTCGCGCACGCTAATGGCGTGCTTCTATGCATGCATGTGTTTATACTAGAAAATAACCGCGAAAAATGGCTCTCTACAGGGGGCTGTTTATAACGAGAATTAAGACACCAGTCGCCTTTTATAAGACTGTTCTTTTCACTTGAATTGTTTAAACCAAGACAAGAAACCCGTCTCGCTCAAGATCAATCGACTTCTCCTGTTATATCCGGGTCAATTGCTTTATTTTCACACGTCGGCTAAAATCTTAGCAGTCATTCTCCAAGGCGTTAAGAAAGTTAACAGAAAAACAAAAGAAAACGTGTGTTGGCACACGAAGCTGCGAAATCTAAAGCTGATTTCTCCATACATTATATATGTCAACTGAGAGACACCGAGCACGTGGGGCGACGACTACAAAAGAATACATTGTCGGGCTAAAAAATTACAAAACTAGTACTTCTCCATTTAATTCAGTTGAAGTCTCGCGACAACAGCATACACAAAGTATAAATGATTCTACAAACCTTGAGCGACCCGTTAAGGCATCCATCTTTATTTCAACGCCGATAACTTCACCAAAAGTTTTAAAATAATCCGTCAAAGTTTCTGAATTAGAAGAGAATTGTTAGCCGCAGGTCGTAAACAACTCACACACACCTGGTTCGCACAGACTTTCACAATTTATCAAATTTCAACCAAAAAACATCAAGTTACCTTTGGTAGTTTCATAGCTGAGTCCGCCCACGAAGAGCTTGCTGTGAAACAGAAACAATAAGAAAGGAAGTTGTGAGGAGATGGTAGACACGGTCGCGCCACGCATTCGAAACAAGTTCGAATAAAGAGTTGCGTGAAGCGTATAAACACACGTAGATATTCACAAAGGATTAAACATACACTAGCACTCAGCAGGCAAACTCAAGAATTAAGACCAGTTAAGTTCTTGGCCCTTTATGTGGTGCCCATAATAAATTACAAATTATTTTCGCGTATAATTTCGCGAATTTTGCGCGTTATATTGACAAACTCAGAAGTCACTTTACCCTTCATCGTCCTCTTTTGTCATTCTCTTCTTCGCCTCGGCCGTCTGGCTCGTGATACCATTGACAACTTTGTTGGTTGCCATCGCGCAAGGTCCCTGGAGCGTTACAAAGCTGATTTTTAACTTATAAACATCGCTTACAACTATAAATGTCCGCCATACCACGAACAACTCTCTTCAAAACTGAAAGCTCGAGGCGCCAAATGCTCCAAATTCCGGCTTCAATGAAGAGCATGCTGGGAAAACCCGCAAGTGATCACGTGCGGCTGAAAAGAACTCCTCTGATTGGCCAAGATAACTGGAACGTGTGCTCGGAGAAACCTGGGGAGGAAAATATCCGCCTGTGATTGGCTGCTTTGCGTCAGACACTTGTTGACTCTCAAGTTGACACTTGGATCGATATATATGCTCATTTTATTCAATTTCGATGTTTTCACTTTTGACTAATTTTGGCATGTTTACATCATCGGTGGAGAGCACGCGATCGTATGTACATCACGCATCATTGTGTTCATTAGAAAGTGCAAAGCAAACTCGTTCACAATAGCTTTCGCACCGTCTTTGCGTAGCGCTAAAACTCAACAGTTTCAATCGCCAACACAAATTCAGTGAAGGAGCAACATTTTCACTGGCTTTGTACTTTGAAGGGTGGGCATTTTGGAGTTTATATCCTTAGATATTAGAAGAATTGTAACAATTTACTAAGCTTGGCTGGGTTTGGTTTCGTGAGCTGATGCACACCTTTTTAAAGCGGAAGCAGACTCTGCGTTTTTCTATAGCGGGGAAGAATGCCCCGTTTGGAGAAACTGATAACCCTGTAACACTCTCTACTCTGAAGTTATTAAAAGAGGGGGTTTTTTAATTCTTTCATGGTGGTAATTTACTTAGTAAAAATCTTCTTAATATTGCAAGAAGTTCAGTTTCATTACGGATGCTAGGATAATGTTGAATTGAGAGAATTGGGCGATTTACGATCTACTGGTATCAATGTTATCTTCTCAATACGGGCTTACCTGAAAGATTCAGTCGGCATCGCAGCTATATTCAGACATAGCGTGCATAATCAGAGCAGAATCGTAATTTATGCCAAGAGGTGCGATAGCTGCTGTGTTCTCAAAGTTCTGACGCACCTTCCACAATCTTGTAAATTGTCAAGAAGCCTTTCATTTTTTACCGGCTTAAACTCATGCACTTCCTACGCACTTTAATGAATAATCTAGACTTCCTTTACCACATATGTCCATGCTGGCCCTTGTACAATTAATGTAAGGGTAAAAGAAGACATTAATAGCATTTCCCATGAAGTAAGCCGTGCGTGGGGACTCAAATTTCACCCAGCTAATCTTGCTAGCGGCGGCTGACTGAGGCGGACTGTGCTCTCGATAAACAATTGTCTGTAAGATTTCATAACGATCTGGGAAAGCATTAGCCTATTAAATCTATCGCCTGGGCCACAGAAATCGTTTTGCCCGGAGGCAAAACTTATTCCGGCACGTGTATTACTTTTCTTTCTGGCCGCGCGCGCCGATCGACCGACATTTTATTTCAGTTTCTCTTACTGTGACACATCATTGTTTCTTATCTCAAAGCGCGTTTTTCATGAAAATCAGCGAAGAAACTGAAGGAACCTCGCTATTGCCTCGGAAATGATTCTCCATCTCACAGTTCAGGTAGTTTTGCAAGCCATTTATTTTATGTTACAACAGTAAATAGCTTCATCATCGGCGGCCGACCGAGGTTCATATAGTTGTCGTAGTTTGTCTTTCCAAATGCCAGTGGGTGAAGGATTAAACAGAAAAGACACTGCCTTATGCTATTCAAGAATATGTTTTTAGCAGGTCTCTGATCTCAGTTCTGATTTCGACGAATTAAAACCTCTAAATTTACAGAAAAAATAGTTAAGCTGGAAAAAAGTATTTACTCTGCAAAGCCGCCATTCGTGGGATAAGTTGAAAAAAATAAAAAGCCAAGAGTAAAAAGCTAATGTCATAATTTCTTACAATATAGTGAAATTATTGATCTTAGAGTAGCTTAAAAATTTCGATGCTTAAATATATTTCTCAGTTATCACTGTCCACGCCACAAGTGTGAATTTCAGTCTTTTAGAATTAAGGTATTTATTAAATTCTAACTTGCCTAGCTTTCCAGCTCAGTGGAACTTGATCTGTGATGGGAGAGACATTGATCAGTAAACGCCTGCGGACTATGTTATTCTTTTTTAGCTCTGGCCTTGCCTTCTCTGAACCTTGCATTCAGTTACACAGAATTGATGAAATAATTAAGAAAAGAGACAACTTTGACCGAGCGAAGAATACAAATCTCCCAGACCCGCATTATCAAATGAGCGTGTGATATTTCGATAGAAGTAGTTAAAATTCGGCGACTAACAGTCGGGCTGTCATGACAGTTTGAACAATAACCTCAGCTGGTGTAAAACCAGGTAATTCTATTAATTCACTGGACCTCGTGTGTTTTAATTCCTCTTCAGGCCTTGAGTCGCCTTGGTACAAATAGCTGCTACAAACTGGTCGTTGTGATGTATTCAACGTGTGAAGATAGTATGCTCCTTAATGATTGTCTCGCTACCTCACCGGCGTATAAATGGCTACCGCCGAAATGTTCACTGACGCTGAGCCCCCGGGGCTGATGCTAACAGAGCAAATTGCTGTGGGACAATCTGAGAAAGATCTACCCAAAGGTGCTAAAAATAAAGCACCCGTGGTCGATCTTAGATTCGGGTTCGAGACATACTTCAGCTAGGTTCACTTTCTGACGCAGCCTGTCTTCCAATAGCGTTATCTAAACTGACATGATTGTTTTCTTAGGGGGCGAAATGTAGATCGATCGGTTCGCAACAAACATGGCTTATTTGAAATAATACTGACGCATTGTCCGACTTCGCAGAGACATCTCGTTCAGTCGCGGTCTTAAAACTAAATATGATGGGGTTATATTCTGAGGAATCATTTTTTTCAGCTATGAATTTTAATCTTTATGAACATTGTTACTAAATTAGTTTACTGTTTGTGAAACGATGCAATTATATATTCTCTGGCTCGAGTGAGATGGGCTTTTATTCACTTATCTTCTGACACTAACGTTCACTTGAAAGCTCAAAGTTCAGTCTTTGAGTTTCATACTCTTTCTCAGTCTTATATTACTACAGTCTTGAGGAAGTTTCTAGCCAAAGACAGCCTGTTTGTAAACATGGGTGCAAACATGCGGGCTGAGAAACACTAATAGGTCGCCGCGCTGAGCTCTACAAACCATATATATTAAACAATCCGGAACATCCTGCAAACAGATGTGGACATCATGCTAAACAGTCTGTAAATTATGTCTTTACATCATTTTTCTACTGATAGATAGCTAAAGATAAAAATGTCCTTGTATTGCTTAAATAATTTCTGCGTGGCATATGAACTACCTTACTCGTCTTTAGGATAACTTAAAAGTTCATTTAGTATGTATTTATAAACGTAGAGAACTGAAAGTCGTAGCACGTGACCGAATGGATCAACACTTCGCGCGTCAATGTCAGCCACGCCCTTCCCCTATTAAAATTAACACTGAAAACAAAACAGAAAGATTCTGAGGTATAAACAATCGAATTTCGCGAAACTGATGGAGTGAAGCAGTGTTAAGAACTCGTTAATATCGATTTGAGTTCAACTGATTTTTAATCGCGTCTTAAGACGGCTTTGTAGACAAGTATCTCACGGACTCCGGCCTGAAATAATCGACAGTGAAGGAGATCTCGAAACAAAGCCAGAAAAACATAGCTAGACCTAGAGCAAATTTACATCACAGACAGACACAGCACCATTTCAATTTCTTATCACGTCAATTAGAAGAGAAAGCTCCGGTATAAATTAGTGAGTAATATTCCATTAACATTCACGTGAAATATGGCTATCAGATACTACTAACACTTCCGTTGTACTTTGTTATGTGGTTTTAAAGAAGAGACTCGTTTGCGGCACACCAATTAACTCTGATGAACACTGTAATATATCGCTGTAAAATACAGGTAGAAACGAACTGTGGAAAACTAATAACTGCGGATTAGAGTGGCGGTTTTAGTCAAGGTTTCAGTTTCACCTGCCAAAGCGAGACGCATTCAGCACAGGAAGCTTAATGAATAGCAATAAATTACACGTGCAGCAGTTTGATTGGCTGAGAAGTTTGGAAGCCAACAAAGTGACAAAGGTCGATCAAACATTTAGTGACCGAGAGAAGCAGCATTTATACAACGTGTTTCAGTGCAAATGGCTTCTTGGTTCTATCAATCAAATATAAGAGCGATAAGGCCTGATGGAAAAGCAGAGTAAACTAAGCTAATTGTTCCATCTGCCAGGCGACAGTTTTCACTCAACCGTTTATATATTTCGAAATCTCAAATAAAAAAAATACCAGCAAAATTGTCATTGTTCCTGATTATGTGATAGTCCTAGAAACACATTGGTACGGGTCGTCAGACAATGCGATATTTCTTGAAATAAGTCCTCATCAATCTCACTAATAAGTCATGATCCACTCCACTCCTTACCCCTCCCCTACACTACCTTCAATATGCACACAGCCACCCTCCCCGTCCTAGCAAGGAATGCTACGCTAGCAAGGAGGGAACTCGGTACGAAAGTACACCGGAGACAATACTGATGTCTGTAGAGATTAATTGAATGACTACATACAAAGATGAGATCTTTCTGTCGGATGGCAAATAAAAGCTTCCGAAACCTTGCGGAAAGGAAATTATTCACTGTCGGAAATACTACGATGAAGTATTTCGCTTTAATTTGCATTTTGTCAGTGACGAGGATTAATTCATAGTCCTAATCCTGTCCTAATGTTGCGTTTTCTTTTTATGATCACGCCAGAAAGTCCCGCGATATCACGCGATATCACAAGTGTTGAATCAGCTGACCAAGCGACCGAAATAACCGGGATCAGCTGCGAAAGACTGTTGAGTAAATGATGGTTGATCCATATGGACTGCTTTTCCAAGGTACCTGCTGGAAGAGTCGTTTTAATCTTCCCTTGGTCAAAGGGAATAAACCGCGAAAAAAAAAAAAAAAAAAAAAAAAAAAAAAAAATAAGGAAAAAAAAAAGAAAAACCAAAAAAATAAAAAAAATTTTTTCAAAAAAAACAAAAAGTTATTTTTTTTGAAAAAAAAAAATATTAGAAAACATACAATATAATAATAAAAAAAA
>Ga0126338_10001269_pt1 | contig 16106 bp, 6 predicted proteins | sample OrbCmetagenome_2_FD_92529 | JGI IMG/M metagenome (GOLD analysis project Ga0126338, IMG submission 92529) | Coral microbial communities from Petempiche,Puerto Morelos, Mexico - Orbicella C C metagenome | ecosystem: Host-associated > Invertebrates > Cnidaria > Coral | place: Petempiche,Puerto...
AATAATAATAATAATAATAATAATAATAACGCGCGATTAGCGGTCGCAATTAAAAGTTACACTCCCTACATGCAGGCTGACCTCTCGTAAAGGACCAGCTCCAGTAAGTCACCACAGGTTCGACCTCTCGGTTGTTCGTCTGCAGTACATTGTCTGTAGTTTGCGAAACTTTGCCATTTTCGATTTCCTCCTCACGTGAATACCAAGTAAGCTCAAGGAAGTGCCTTCAAAAGCCAAATTTGATCTATTTTCGCTCAAATGTCAAGTTTACATGACAAACTTTTAAAGAAAACCATCTTGAAATCGAGTCACCATTGACGAAAGGTTATGGTATTGAAGATTTTATTGATTCTGTGGGTTGTTTCCTCGAAATTCTTGTTGAACCAACAGCGATCTTTGAAGAGCTTATCAGGCTTATATTCACAAGGATTTTGTTGGAATGATCTTGAACACGGACAAACAATCCCGGAACAAGAACCGTATTAGGACTTCAAAATGCTCAAAGCTTTCACGGTTACGGCCGCTCAGTATTCGCAAGACTTCACTCAGGCTTTGTTGCTCAATGGCAATATTTTACGAACTTTAAACTAATCGAGATACTCAAACAGGGCGACTTTTTTTCAGAAATAATCAGGTTTTCTCGCTTAAATTAATCGCTTCGAGTTAGAGCTCTTAGAGAAAAAGACGCTTACTTAGATAACTCAAAGTGAAGAATGATCATCGCAGCAGATTTTCGAATTTAAGCAATTGGAAAGAAGAAGCTTGAAAAAATCAGCGCTTCAACGGGATTCGAACCCGTGACCTCCGCGATACCGGTGCGATGCTCTACCAACTGAGCTATGAAGCCACACATTCCCCAAATTCGAAAATCTGCTGCGATGATCATTCTTCACTTTCATCTACTACCGCAGTTCATATATGAATTATTTCATATAAACTTCACATTAGATAACTCATTTAATTGGGTCATGGAATAGTACGGAATGCTCCAAATAGAAAGAAACTGAAACCATTGTACTGTGGATAATTTTATAACCTTTAACTGTTATACGAGATTGCAGTATCTACCTTGAAATCCAAACTCCTTCACTCCTTTAGCCTGGAGACATGGGTAACCTTAACTGAAAAGTAGGACTGACGTACCGTTTCTTGGAATGATGACTCCGTAGTATAAATAGTTAACATTTAATGATATAGCGGCTACCGAGAGCTTTCCTCTCCGGTCAGCCCCTTTGTATATGACAGGTTATAGCGGCTACGGAGAGATTTTCTCCCCGGTCAGCGCCCTGGTATATGACAAGTTAGTCCGGATCACATGAAAGGCTTGCTATCCCGGGTCACAAGGGAAACTACATGAAATGGACAGGAGATCGGTTTTCACGTGTGGATACGGATAGAGGCTGTAGAAAATGTTGCGGTAGATCTAGAAAATTCATTCATTCGTTCATTTCCAAAAGCACGCGAAGGTAACGAAACTGCGAGCGAGTAGGGAAAAATAAGGCGCAGGGGGAGGAGATTGGGGCAAAAAATTAAGGTCTACTTTCCTCCCCACCCCGTTCCCCTTCTCCTCCTTTTTTTTTTCTCACCCCATCCCCACTTCTCCCCATTTTATGTTCAGTCCAAGGCGCACTCGTTTGCTTCCTCGCTTTCTCGTTCTCCTTGCCTGGAAAATGAATATGAAACGTCTGCTACGCAGGCTATAGAAAAACAAGCATGCTAAAACTCTTTTCGTTACGTGACAAGTTAGTCACCATTAAGCAGCAATGAAAGGAGCCTGGGAGCCAGGAATCGCTCGAACCAGGGCAAAAAAAAATGCTTACGTCAAACTCTCATTCTGTGCATTATACTTACTTCTTTCAGATATCTGATGAGTTTGTCCAAATTTTTGTACCACGTGTTGGCATTCTCGTACTGGAAATCCTCACCCATGGTCAATATGATGTGGTTTGTTTTATACTGCGATGCTTGTTTGCATGTTACATTCACAAATCTTTCTACAGTTTCATTGACGTTGAGATCAAAGAGTCTCGGATCGTCTTGTACCGGGGTATCGTTGCATGATTGGTCGTAACAAAATCCACGCGGAGGGGCATAGACGTTATAGAGCACCCCTGCAAAAATATCAGAATCTTGTCCAAGATTTCTGCTCCCTCTCCAGACCAACTCCATTCTCTGTTGCTCGAGGCGAAGCTTTTTATCTGCATAGTCGATTCTACCCAGGAAGAAAGCATCGAATGACATCTGAGCAAAGAGTGATGCTTGTTCGGACGAGTGACCAAATGGATCGATGTGCCAAGCTACGCGAGGTCTTGCATCCGATCCAAATGTCCTCTGCACGAAATTCAGTCCATAAGTCATTTGATCAATGATCGCATTGTAATGTGTTGCCGCCTCGTCGTTCATACACCATCCAGCGTTTATAAACTCCAGCCTTTTCTCTTTAACCAGTTTCCTCACTTCCCTACGCATGGCTCTGTTTTGCTCTTTCCACCAGCGCTCGAAGAACGCAATTTCCACGTAAATAAATCGCTTTGTCCGGTTTGCACTCAACTGAGGGATAACAGAGTCCAAAATGTACTGCACTCCAGCGTGCTGAATGGAATTATTTGCGCCATAAAAATACTCGTCGACAGTTTTCAACCAGCCAACGTCATTATGAGTGTGGGGAACAAGATGGATCTGTAATTTATCTTCTTCCGACCTTGTTGAATCTTTGAGGTTGCACTCAAAGCCTGAACCAAGCCAAATCAAGGCTGAAAAGAAAATCAAAGTAGACATCGCTGTAACCAAAAGAATAATCTCTTGCTGTAACTTAATGTCATGTCCTGGTCACGAGATCCAAAAAAAATAATGCAACGGTAACAATTTTCGTGACAGGTAGAGCAGAGCAGTCACGCAAGAAAGAGAAAACAAACGTCAGTCTCAGCTACTCTCATCTACGACGTAACAGAAGTTAAATGTTGTCAATGTTTTATTGTTTGTCTTGTTTGTTGTTGTTGTTGTTGTTGGTGGTGGTGGTGGTGGTCCGTATTCTTAGAGGTGCTGCAAGGATCACTGTAGGTGGTGAATGATAATTACCAGAGAGAATACGCCCCTTATCTAGTAGTCATTCTTTCAGATCGTTTCAAAGTTCAACCACTTTCGACCTAGTCATCGCTTACCCGCTCACACCACCCTTGGCTTCTTATTTTATTGGTCTTGCATCTCGTTTTGCTAGTCAATTAATTTTGTTGCCTAAACATCACAGTCTGTGACGTCTGTGTTTGATATCATAGGTATTAAATTACGAGTGTTTCCTTGGTGCTCAAGTGTTATCATGATTGTGAGTGACCTGCGGAAACAACCTCCTTTCAAACGGTCCTCGACTTTGTCCTGCTTTTATAGACCCTGTATGTAGGCTGGTCAATTACCCCGGTCAATTCCTGCAGCCTTAAGAAACCCACACACTTGTTTTTGAATTTAACATTACACTGAACGGTAGAAATAGGCTCCGCTGTTGTTCTTTATTCCGTTGAAGATGATTGATATGCAAAATTGCATCGAAGAGCAAAAAATACATCAAAAGAGCAAATTCATTTCTACTGGTTCTACAACAGATTCGAGGATACAACAGCCAAATATTTTATCGATCATTTTTACTATTTTATTGAGAAAAAAGACTCGTCCAGGACCTGGGTACTACAGAGGAAATTTTAAAACAACAACAAACCGAAAGAAGTGATGGTAAAGATATTGGATGGCAATCATTATAAGGGGTATAGAATGGTCCCGTTCAATTTTAAAGTGCTCGCAAAATTTGGCCTTTGCTTGAATTGCTCGCAAAAATTACATGAGTGCTCGCTTGCTCGAGTTCGCAAAATTTTTGCCACTGCTCGCATGCTCGGATTCTCGTTAAAATGTGCTTAATTACCGTATGGCAAAACTGGGAAACATGGGAGAAGCATGCACACGTTATGCTTCCTCGTTTTTGGTGACGTTTTATTGAAACTGACGCGCGTAAATTCTTCGCGAAAGGCATCCCCAAAGGTAGAAAGTAATCCAGAGACATGAGAACATGTAGAGTATTACTATTACTATTCGACCTTCAGAGCTTGTCAGAGCTCAATCGGTTAGATCCTTGAAGCCTCCAAATAAAGCTTCCGTTGCTTTGAATCTTTTTTAGTAACTCAGTTGGAAACCAGTTTGCCGATAATCGAAACCGAAACTCGAAATGCTTGTTAGACTAAATGCCACGTTGTTTACTCGGCATTTCCTGGGAATAATATAACCAAAAAAACCTTCCATGTTGCAAACTTCAAAGTCTGGTAAAATTTAGCTTCTTCTCGAGTAGTGTTCTCAACGTCAGATTAGAAAGCTTTAGATCTCCTTGAGCGTCCACCTAGTGTAACGCACCAATTTGATCGGGAATTCGAGGGTCACGGGTTTGTCAGTCGTAAGACTGTTGTGTGTTACCCTCGTTAAACAAAGCTAATATATTTATTTATTTATTTATTTTATTTTATTTTACTGAAGCTCACGTGAAGCGAAGTGACGTAATTTGGCATTCAACAGAGCAGTTGGCTGTACGCTGCTAGCATTGTTTGAACGGTGTCAGCCAGATTACTTGGTGCAAAATGTTTCCTTTTGATAAGAGAGAAATTCCGTCCAGCGGAAAATTTACGAACTGCTCGTTGCTCGCCATCTGTATTTTCTAAAGTGCTCGCTGCTCGCAAGACAAATTTGATCACAGCTCATACTCAGAAATAAACGCACTGCTCGCATGCTCGCGAATACTCGTAAAGGCCATTCGATTCATAGTTGCAGTACAAAAAAGAGTGTAACTTTTAGCTAAATGTCTTTACTTTAATTTGAATTAAGGTCCAGTAATACGGGCAACATTTTTCTTCAACTTGTCTCGCAACATTGTTGCACTGCAAGTTGAAACACATTGTTGCACGTATGCCACGTTTGTGACCAACTTGTCTCGCAGCAAAATACAGCGTTGCAAGTTGAGGCAACATGTTGCGCAAAGTAGACTCGAGTTCTACTTTCTGCAACAAATTTTAGTTTTGCTGCTCGTATTACCACTGAAACTACAACTTGTCTCGCAACAAATTTGAATTCTACGCTTGTGATTGGCTGTCGCGAAGCGTGGCAACGAGGCAAATAAAAGAAAAACACGACGGACGGTGAACACGAGCCTGAATTCGAAGTAGACCAGTAACTCTCGTTAAGTCATAAATTTGCCTTGTACAAAGACCTCGAGGGCTATCACAGTCTTTGGGACGCCTCGTTTGTCCCTTCAAAACAAGGAGGAAAAAAGGCAAAAGGCTTGGAAGAACTGTCGCAAAAATATAACTTTTCGCCTAGCTACCTGAAACGACACTGAGCTTCATACTGAGAGAACTTCGCCGGCACGGAAAATTATGAAGAAAATGACGGCCAGAAGTCGAAGTGGAACTTCGTCGAAATGCTAAATTATATTAAAGAAGGCGCCATCTTTATTTACACACGATTAACCAAATATTAGAATTCTGCAAGCTTGCAACACTGTATTTTGCTGCGAGACAAGTTGGTCACAAACGTGGTAATACGCGCAACAATGTGTTTCAACTTACAATGCAACAATGTTGCGAGACAAGTTGAAGAGAAATGTTGCCCGTATTACCGGACCTTAAAAATGAACGTATTTAACTCTACAAATTGCGATTTAAAATAGTCAAAGTTATTTTGGCAGTTGGGACGCGTTTTAGTGGCCGTTGTCGTTGTAGAGAAGTTAAAATAAGAGTAAATGTATGGACCATCCGTCGGGACGAAAAAAAGGGGCCGTTGTACAGAGGTGGCTATTGTAGAGAGATGGCCGTTGCAGGCAGGTGGTCGTTAGTGGAAGTTCGACTGTAATGTACAGCTCAAAGGTGAGAAAAAAAAAAAATTTCACGCCCCTGCAAATTATCCAACCCCTCCCTCTTCTCTCAAAAAATAATGGTCCGTCCCTGATAATTTGCATCGAGCATTTTCATCCACACTACTCAATCTAAGGCTACGTAATGTTTATGGATAATTTTTGTTCGAAATTGAACGCGTGTGAATTTTTTTTGATATTAGTGTTTGATAAAATTAGGACAATGTGGTATTGGCTTTTGGTGGGAACTGCGCATGCATCGAACATTCAACCGCTATGTCGGCGGAGCCGCCTGTCCTGCTGGAAGATGCTCGAGTTGAGAGACCAGACAAGAAAAAGAAAAACAAGATGTAAAATGAAACTAAAGGAAATGAAAGAAAACGAAACGAGACGAAACAAAAAATTAAAATACCTAAGAAAATGAAACAGTGTTGTGAGATGAAATCTTTGATATATTTGACCCTTACGTGACGAGACGTCGAAATTCCATCAGGAAACGGAAGAAGACGTTTACAAACCCTTGTAAGACCATCCGCGGTTTATATGGGTCTTGTTTTGTCCGTCAAAAATAGACCACCCGCGGTGAAACCGAACTACCCAGTTGTTTCCGAGGCCTCTTTATAAATCGGCGTGTGAAAAAAGGCAAAGAATACCGGACGATGATTCAATACGGTACTTTAATTAATTTTCCTTAAATACATACATTAACGAAATAACTTTTCTGAAGCTTTCCATTATTCGTAAATGACACTTTCTCAACGTCACACACCCTTCAGACTAAATGTCTATATGGGGCAGACGGAGGGACTATCTTTGCGAGTTGAAAATCATGTCATGAAAACCACTGGTGGAAAGGTCCTAATTTCAAATTTTCTCTGATGTTGTTTATCGTGATGTGTATCACGGTATGTTTTCAAGGTAAGCCACATACAAGGGCCTCTTATAATGTCCACACATAAATAAACAACTTGGAATGATATTGCTTCCTCTTGTGTGCAAAGATGAAGTTGGGCCGACGCCTTGCCAGCTGGATTCCATTACCTTTCAATGTCTGTTTAAATTTCACCATCGCTGCAAGGGATTGTATAACATTAAGCAATAAACAGCAAACTGAATCTTCAGAAAGAGAAGGAGAAGCCAAAGAAGATGAGAAGTAAGCTGAAAAAAATGACAAACTAGTCAAATGAGTCACTCAACTCTTAATCATGGTCTCATGGCTAAATAAAACTCTTATTATCTTAGGCTGCACCACGCGTCATACGTTTCTCTCACTAGGTGTGCCTTGTCAGAGGCCATATTGGCCATCTAGTGCTGGCGAACGAAAGAATTCAGCGCACATTTCCGGCGTATATGTAAGAGCAGTAATGTTTGATCAGTCTACTCACACTCTACTTAAGGAGTGTGATTACAGTGTAAGTGACGACCAAGAGACGAGTAGTCGACAAAGGTCCCCACCCTGGCAAAGATTTACTCCTAAATGTCTCGAAACAGATGAACTTTTCTGAGTTTTTCACTGACTGCTTTTAATGCACTTACTGACCTATCTCCCGGAATGGGAAAGAAAGTTCTGGTATGCTATATCGATTCAATAATTCACTCGCAATGGATCAGTGGAAAAACCCTCGGTTTGCGATTCGCAAGCTTTTCAAGTGGTCATCCAAGATTCTAAGAGCCCGTAGATTAAAGAAATGCGTGGTAAGTGACGCTTTTGTAAAAAATATATATACTGTATCTCCCTTTTATATTGGGAGATATTCACGCGACGACACGAACACCAAGAATTATTTTACACTGAATGAGCCCAAGTTTTCCATGAGCGAATATAATATAATACTGATAAAAGCGTAGGCGACTAACGTAATTGTTTCAAAACACATTCTGAAGGCTAGCATTCCACTGAAAACTACATTTCATGTATTTGCAGCAAAAAAATCAAGTTTCCCTTTCAATAGCATCGCACTTGCTACCGTGCTCTATCAGTGAATAGTCTACACTTGGAGAACCAATCAGAAGAACGGATTGCAAAATATTCCACCTGGAATAATATTCGTTCATGTAGAATGATTCTATCGAAATTCGAGCAAAACATTGAGATAAGTCAAATGAAGCTAAATGAGTACCGTAGAAAAATTTAAAACACCTGCTGATTGAAAGTGATTATAGTCAAATTAAATTCGTGTCTGAATTAAGTATGAATTCATTGTATGGGGTTTTGAATTGAAAGAGTCCTTTCATACATGATATAATTGCCTTGACTAATCTCGAATAATTTGTAAGTAAAAAAAATGAAGAATTATTTAAAGATCAGCACTTTGGTGAAAATTCATACTTTGAGAGATACCCACGCTTTGTTTTTACTTGCCAGTGCGCTTTTATAATTATCTGGGGCATCACATTGGAAATTTACTGAACTGGCGTAGTCTTGTAAAACTACTGAAGTTACATGAACTCGATAACGCGAATATAAGTTGAGTGAAAAAAATCGATCTAACATGTTCAAGTTCTCCAGGTTTCATAGCTTTCGTCGCCGGGGATTGTATGTTCTGAGGCTCCAATTTTCTGAAGAGATTTCTTTCGTGAAGCGAGAAAATGTAAATAGAATCCACGGAAAGCTGATTTTCCTCGTATTTCGCAGGACACGTGCTTGGAAAATCTCCGCGATCTTCTATTATTAGTTTTAATCCACAACATACTGCGTTTCTTCAAGGCAGAGCAGCGGTTTACACACCGTTAGCAACAATATCTTTATCTTCCATAAACCACAACATGTGTGTGGTATTCAAAAATGTCGGTCCAATATAACTAGGTCGGATAATGAATTGCCGTGATTCACTATTATTCAAACATGCACGGCACGCATGGGTCTACTAACAGGTACATGAAGAAGTTCATGTATCCTCCATTGTCCCTTCACAGCTACGTAGAATATTCTCGTCTTCATCACACAGTTTCAAACGCAGTTTGCAACATGTTGTCAGGCCCCGTTCGCACTACGCCGTAGAAATTTGAAAATACAACAATCACCGGTCACTTCGCATTTTTGTTTTGAGGAAAACTCGGGCAGGAAAATCGCGATGCCCGTTTTCAAAATGTTTTCAATCTCCGTTATGTAAATGTTTTCAACTTCCGTTTTCAAAATGTTTTCAATCTCCGTTTTCAAAATGTTTTCCGTCTACACTAAAACGCAAAGTCGGCGTTTTCAGATTCCTCCTGTTTGAAGAGCGTTTTCGAAAAGTTCCTGACGGATAAGTGTGGACGATTTGCCCAAGCGTAGAAATAAAGCTACGTTTTCAAATTTCTTCGGCGTAGTGTGGACAGGCCGTTTAATCTTTGCACAATATCTTTCACCTGTACACGAACTTATTTTTCAGGTGTTGTAAACTTCACTTTAGTGTTTTAAAAATGATTTGATGTTTTTTCTTAAAAGGAACAGCAATAACTTCCACATGAAATATAAATAGTCCTCAACAGGGAAAGAATTTTTTCCCCCTTACCTCTCCCATAAATCTAGACCGTCGTGTGAGCTCACTTGAAAACACGTGGATGCTGCCGGAAGTCAACCCGTTAACTTCCTTTCGTTCTGCTTGCGGTTGGCCATTTCCGGCGAACGCCGTATTGCATACAAAGCATACCGTTTTTGTGACAACCAAGTCATATGATGTTCACGACTGGGAAATATAGGTTAACTTCCTCTGCCGGGTTGCTATTTTAGACGCTACTCTTTTCATGACTTCGACTTTAAAAGAGAAAGTAACAAGATTCTTCAAAGCTATTTTGCAAAAATGTTTTTAAAAGTTTATTTTTTTCGTTGATGTCACAACTTTGCTTGTTTTTGCTAACAGTCGGAACGTGCTGCAAGACAATAAAATGTAATTTAACTGGCTTTTTAAACAGAAAGAGATATATTGCCTCTTCCGGAGGTAGATAACCAAGTTATTCTTTCAGCAGGACGTAAACTGCTATTTTTAGATCCTGTTCCAAACAAAGAATTAACATGTAAATTGCATTGTCACAAGTCGCGTGCAAAGAACTACGTACAGGAAATCTATCATAATTGATGTGTTCAACAAGTTTACAAAAAAGAAAAAATCCTGCTAACTACGAATTTTGATATCAGATTTCTAAATTTCACTTACCTGTCTTTAGAACTTACCCTAAACCCCGCCTTTTGTCAAAAGTTAACTTTGTTGCATGCAAGCTAAGGTTGATACACTGACATATTCGAAACATTTTTCAATGCACGCATGACAAAGCCGCTTCCGCTGATGCCAAATTACATGATTGAGTGAGCTTGGTTAAAATCTAGATTTGAATTTAATTAAATAGAAAGAACTCTCCTTGAAAGCTGGGTTTGGTGATAAACAGACAACTCCCACATACGACATACTTTAGGAGTTAGAACATCACGTTAAAATGGCCTGCTATTTTGTATCTATTCTAGCCCACGAGAGCGGTATCAAATTCACCTATAAAAAGGCTTGCAGCTACAGGTTGGAAGCAATGCAGACATTTGGACAAGCAAGCAAGCAACCAGATAACGAAGAAAAAATTCTAAATAGAACTTTTCAGACTATTTTCTTCCATTATGCTCAGGATAACCATGGTAAGTTTTTTTGTGTGTGCAGAATTACTACAGAGGCCTACAGAATTAATGCAGGATTTAAAGCTACTATACTTTCACCACAACGTGCTTTTTAGAAACGCTTCCCAAAGTCACTCCACCTGCTGGAACACAGAAGTTCATTTCTAAATTATTTGGCAGCAAAGTTTCTGTATTTACCTATGTAACATAAGATGACCGATTCATTGTTATTTCTTGACTTAGTACAATCATATTTTTTTTTGGTTTGTCAACATGTACTTCGTACAGAGAGAAACAAGATTGATGTTCTCTTTGCTTAGAATCAAGATCAAAATAGAAAATCGTAATTGCTTGCAGCCGTGACGTTTTCAAATTGAGGTTTACAGAGAGTCTACATAGAGTATAAACAATGACTTACTGCCTTGAACTACTGGGCAAAAACAGTCAATAACTAGGGTTACAGTCAATAAGTCGAAACACGGCTCATGATATGATGATTGCGAGCTATGTGTAACGAACTTAAGTTTTCTTCCTGAAGAAGGTGAACATCATCGTAATCTAGTGAAAAAAACACACGCATTTTAGATTAAATAACCGTTAAACTCTACTTCTTTGAGGCTTCATTGGTTGTTGGTTTGTGGGTTCATTATTTTCTTTCTTTGTTTCTTACTTCCTTTTTTCAATTTCTCGCTTCCTTCCGCCTTCTATCCTTCTTGCCTAAATACTTTTACACTTATTAACTTACAGTTCATTTTTTTCTCTCTCTACAGAATACAGTTCTTCTAGTAATCTTCACTTTGGGCGTGTGTCGTTCGGCGGTTCTTAAATCAACAAAACATTCAACAACATCAGTTGACCCCGTTGTGGCCTGGAGACTAGCCGATGTCCTCTCCGCACGACAGCGTCGTTCTCTTTTCACAGTCAACCCAAAGATAAGCAATATTGCGGCCGGCGAACCTTCGTTTAAAATGGCTGTTCGACTGTTTGGCAAGACACAGAGTTTTCTTCAAATCGCTGCTGATGGGACAATTAACGGAACCTCGCGCTGTGCAAGTAAATACGGTAAGAGAGACTAGTCGTTTTTTTTGAATGAATACTGCAGTTTTATCAAATTGCCGTTATTTAATAACTCCTGGGCAGTAAAACGGACGCAAGATTCGGACAATAACACTACAGTACCCTTCAGTGCGATCGAGAAAAAGACTCGATAGTGGGGAAAGGGGGGAGGGGGGGATTGGAAACTGTTGAAATTAGTGTTTATTTATATACGTTTCCTGTTCTTTCCCAAGGCACTTTTTAGCTGTTTACTCTTTACGCTTAAGTTCATCGTGGCCAGCGAAGGTTGTTGGTAAAATGAGAAAGACATTTCGGTTGTCATAAACCACAACCTTACTTTTTGTCAAGAGCATTAAACTGTTTGTTACCTATCTTTCCTCACTGCATTTTCTTTCCATTTCAGCCAAACTTGAGCTGCAGTCAATGGGAGGAGGACTCCAGCGTATTAAAGGAATTCATACTGGTCTTTATGTTGCGATGAACAGCGAAGGCAATTTATATTCCACAGTAAGTTCAAATTTTGCAGACAGTGAAGAAAAAAAAAAACATTATGTCAGTCATAAGTAACAATTGACGTGAGCACTTGTACAGTATTTCAACAATTTAAATTGGAGGCAGCTTGGTCGAGTGGTTAGGGCGCCGAACTTGAAATCCGGAGGTCGCGCGTTCAAGTCCCGTTCTGACCACTAAGCTGGAGTTGTTTGTTGGTAGACCTTAGTTCAACTCCTCGATCATGCTTGTAAATAGTCAACTGGCCTACCTTCCGCAAGTTGGGAATTTTAAGCCTGTTATATTTATTTGAAATGTTTCTTTCTTACAGTTTAAGCCTGTTTCTTGTAGCTGGAGAGTTTAAATGGAGATAAATATACATAGTTTTTCTTCATCGTTATCTTTTTCATTTTTCACAGAATTCAACTAATGACGAAACCGTTTTCAGAGAGACAATGCAAAGCACTTCATTCCACACATTTGCCTCGGCGAAGTTCTACAGAACGACTCTATATGACACGTTTATATCGCTTGGACGAAATGGCAAAGCACGAAACGGAAAATATACCACAAGCGCGCAAAATAAAGTCAAATTCTTGATCCTCGCAGCTGACAGCTGCTAGGGAGCACCCGTGAATACTCTCATGTTGCCTAGCAACGTAATATAATTTGATTTTCTTAATCGCACTATCAAGACTATTTGTTCATTGTTTTATTCCCATCAAATGGGAAGCAAAATTAGTTCTATTTTAGACCTTTTTTGTAATAACGCATAGCCAAACAAATTTAGAATTTAAAAGGGAATACTTATGCATAAAAATGCTTGCAAAATTCATATAGTCTTTTCATCTTCAAAATATGTAAATTAATAAGTTTTTCTGTAAAGAGCTAAAACATTTTGAAGGCTTAGTTAATAGCGCCATTTGTAAAATGGTGATTGTTTTACTTTACATCTAAAGTATTAATTTTGGTGCCTTATTATTAAGGATGTATTAATGCCATTGATGTGTGCCAGTATTATTTGAAATACTGGAATGTCAGCGTCGGCAGTGTGTGTACAGATGTAAACTAAATGCAAATGCTAACGTGTGTACATTTTGTAAAGTAATGCTTGAGTGCCAAGAATAAAAGCTACTATTTAAAAGAAATGACTTCAGTAGTATTGTCTTCGGTATTAGCGATTCAGTTAATTTTGGGAGTATATAGGGCTAATTCATCAGTCAATTGAAGTTGTGCCCACCTCCTCCGGGCAACAGCTGGGCATTTGTTGACGTCTTAATCTCGGGGATGGGGCATTTGAAATTTTATTATTGCCCCGGGGACGGAAATTTGCCTCCCCCTTGGACAACTCCAGAATATTTGGCACCTTTGTGGTTTTGGTCCTTCCAGTTTGCTCTCACCCTGGGGGAATTAGTGTCACTTATTTGTCCCCCATCCAAGGGAATTTGCCATCTTTTTGGAAAACATGCTAATGCCCCTGGGTTAGATTATACGTGTACTATGGTCCAACTCGAGTTGAATTTCTGATCATTTGCCCAGTGATCATGAAACGATTACTCTACTCAGCTATCAGTTACGTTTTCTAATAACACACGTGACTAAATCTGGTGTTGTTTTCTGGATAGAACAATTTGCCTTAAAAAGTAACTGGTGATCGCTCTGGCTCAAGACTCTCGAGCGTTCAACTTTGCCCTGGACCAATCAGAGCCTTGAGCGCCATCTTGTTAACCAATCAAATAAAGACGAAAATTCGTTGCGACTTTAACAGCTGTTGCCGTTGGCATCGGTCTATACAAGTTCCTTATTGGTTTGAAACCAACACGATACAACGGGCCTTAGGACTGGCTCCTTATAAATTTCAGTTAGCTATTTTTGGATAGTTTAGATGTTAGAAATATTTCGGACTTTTGTCCATCTGAGCACATCGAGCTCTTTTAGTATCAACAGAGAAACATTCTCTACAGATAATTTTTTCCTCTCCCTTGTCTTAGTTTTCATTTCCGCTTTATCGCTCGTTTCGTTTAAACTATAATAAATGTTTACATTGACTGTCCGTTGGAGCTCCGTGACTGTATATTGTTATGCGAAGCCCCACGTGGTTAGCAAACATCGAACTGAACAACTGACCAGTTTATAAATGAGAACAACGAACAGGAAAAAATGCGCTTTAACAAATGAAATTATTTGAGAAAGTGTGATTTAGGTCTCCAGCCGGGATTGTTGATTAAATTTCAATTACTCTAAAACACGCTGAGTGCTATTTTTGCTATTTTGCATTAGTCTTCAAAGTTTATAGAAGCTAAATTAATTGGATCGGATGCAAAGTCAGTGCATTTCATGTGCAACGCGGTAAAAAAAGAAATGAAAATAAAAATAAACGAAATAAAGAAAACAAATGCTATTAAACAACATAAACTTAATTTCTGTCTACACAGCTTTTTGGTTGCTCTAAAGATTTCGTGTGGAGCATTACAAACTCAACTTTAACGTGAATCGAAGCAATGAAGGAATTTTCTCATTATATGGTCTTTTGGCAAAAGCAATCAAAAAACTTCATAAACAATGCGGCATTACCCCACCAATTTCAGTAAAAGCGATCAGAAATTAATTTGTTTTGGGGCAAATGTCAGGAAAAATTCACGAGCGGACTTAAGTTATTACGACCAGCCAATGGCTGCAGGCTTTGTTTGGGTGTTCCGCTTCAATTAAGAAAAGCTTTGAGTCAAAACACATCAAGGCACTTTGAAAAATAGTTCCAAACAATTGACATGTTTTAAATCCGTCATCTGTTGATTTCTTCAGCTCCGAGGGTGGCAGCTTGGCCGTAACACAACAACTGATCCTGTTGTTATTTTCAGGCCGGCACAGAAAAGTACTCCCACAAGCATTTCACTCCAAGTGGCTCTTCTCTAGTTTGTCTGGCGGCCTGGAATCAGGCGGTTCGCCTGTAGACAGCAGGAGCCGATATTAGTCCTAAATCAAAGGTGAGAAAATCTGCACTGAACTTTTTCAAATAAATATGTATTTGTTTTAGTTTCCTGCATAAGAAATGCAACGCTGTTGGTACATATAAGTGTACTCACTTACTTACTCTTTTAACTACATTCAGTTGGTATCGTAGCCAATTTTTCATCAGCTCTGTGGTTTGTTTACTGTTCAAAAGTAAGAAAGAATTTTTAAAACGTGAATAAGATTGTTTACGCCTAGAAGCAAAGGGTGCAGTTTGATTCTATGAGTACATTAGCTAGCCAAGGAACAGCTTAACGCATTGAAACACAAACGGTGCATAAAACTTGATCGTATTTGAGAAAAAATGTATTTCATTTTTGCGAAATACTAAATGAACACAAATGGGCAAAGCAAAATGCAACACTCGATTTTTGAAGATTTTATGATAATATGTTTTTGTAGGCATTTACTCAGCAAACTATATTTACATGAATCTTTTGCACAATTCTTGAGAGCCGATTAAGGATGGAATTGCATAGGAACGTCAATTCGAGCTAGGTGCCATTTCGCTTTTAAGACTCCTTTTGATGAAAGTAGTGAAAAAATTAATTAAGCTTAGAATTTCATTCGGCTTTTGAATCATCTAAAAAACATTTTTAGCCATCAATTGATGTCATGTCACAATTGGTCGGCGAGAAATTGAAGTATTTGATCTTATCTATTTGAGTTGTTCTTATCTATTCTAATTCATAAAAAATCTAACAGCTGTTATATTGGACGCTGAGATTAAATTCCCCTTTAATGGAAGACGTACCGTTCAATAAAAACTTTTGATAGCACACAGAGTGAACAGAATAGCATAATCTGGCTCCACTGTGGACCCGCGGAGCTTTGATGTCTGGTAATCGATAGTAAGCGCCCTGCATATCAATGAATTATATCTCGCAAGCTTGAATGACGGACGTTTACGGCCACACAATAATAAGCTACCCCCCCCCCGAAAAAAAAAAAAAAAAACACCCAACAATTCTTTTATTATTACCACTTTTTTTTAATTTTTTTTATTACTAAAACAACCCAAAATCCACAAAAAAATAAAAAAAAAAAAAAAAAAAAAAAAAAAAAAAAAAAAAAAAAAAAAAAAAAAAA
>Ga0126338_10001270_pt1 | contig 16091 bp, 20 predicted proteins | sample OrbCmetagenome_2_FD_92529 | JGI IMG/M metagenome (GOLD analysis project Ga0126338, IMG submission 92529) | Coral microbial communities from Petempiche,Puerto Morelos, Mexico - Orbicella C C metagenome | ecosystem: Host-associated > Invertebrates > Cnidaria > Coral | place: Petempiche,Puerto...
CATTGATGTCTGAGAAAATAAAAGAAAAGTGGAATGTATGATTACATAAGCAACTTATGCAAGATATTCTAAGAGATCTTGGTAGGAAAATTGCCTACCATTGCAAGATGTTCCATTTCCAGTAAATCCTTGCTTACAAGAACAGCTATAAGAACCATCACTGTTGGTACAATCCGCGTTTTCATCACACGGACTCGTATCAACAGAACACTCGTCAATATCTGATGAAACAGAAAAAGGGAACAGTCAACTGGGCAATATATGAAAGAGATTCTTTAAAGCTGCAGCGTAGCCGAGTGGTTAGGGCGCCGGGCACGAAAACCGGAAGACGCGGGCTCAAGTACCGCTTTGACCACTAGCTGGAGTTGTATCAGCGTACTCCCGAGGTCACCTCTCGGCCACACTTGAAAATAGCCAACTGGAGTCTCTCCTTCCAGTTAGAGCAATTAACCATGTTTTGTTTAATTTGGATCGTTTGTTTAATTGCGCTGCCTCATTAGCCTTTGTGCTATAAACACTGACCAAAGATAAATGAAGGCTATTTATCTATATTTTACACACAAAACATTAAGATCTGAAAAAATGGTCTCGGATACCGCTACAAATTGCACCATTTCCAGTGAATCTATATTTTGCAAGTACAGCCATAAGAACCGTTACTCTTGGCAATATGACAGCTTGACTATTACAAAACCTGTCGTCCAGTATGTACATACATGCATACTTTATTTGATCAGTAAGTCGAACTATGGCAACTGAGAGAGATGTAATGATATTCTACACTTATACCTTCACAAACTGAACCATCTCCAGTGAATCCCAATTTACAAGTACAGACGTAAGAACCGTCATTGTTGGCACAATCAGCGTTTTCATCACATGGGTTGGAATCCGCAGAACACTCATCGATGTCTGAAATAACAAGAAAGGAAACTTAATCATAGAACCGTGCCGTAAACTGTTTATATATGATTCCGTCGATTTGCTGAGGAAGGATAGACTTGACACAAATAATGTTCTACCGTACCTTGGCATACTGCACCATCTCCGGTGAATCCCTGTCTACAAGTACAGCTATAGGATCCTTTACTGTTGGTGCAATCAGCGTTTTCATCACAAATAGTGGGATCAATGGAGCACTCGTCGATATCTGGTGTAATAGAAAGGGAAGAAGACAACCGACTTTATTTTAATAACGTACACTCTTATGAAATATAACGTATTAGAATTCTTGCATACCTTCACAAAATGTGCCATTTCCAGCGAATCCCTGTTTACATGTACAGCTATAAGAACCATCGCTGTTGGCGCAATCAGCCTTTTCATCACAAGGACTGGGATCAACAGAGCACTCATCGATATCTAACAGGTAAGGATTGGAAAGGAATACTTCATATTTTCAGGAAACACGAGTTTATGACAAGGCTTCTTGATTGTAAATCACGCATACCTTGACAAACAGTGCCATCGCCAGTAAATCCTGGCTTACAGGTGCAGCTGTAAGAACCGTCACTGTTGGTACAGTCAGCGTTCTCATCACAAGTACTGGGATCAGTTGAACACTCGTCAATATCTGATACCAAGAAAATAGAATAAAGCTTGTGTCGTTTTAAATCTATCTCGCTTCCAGCGTCATTGTAAGTTTGCGGAAGTCAAATTACGATTGTAGTATAAGGTATAATGTTCTTTCCTACCTTGACAAGCCGTTCCATTTCCAGCAAATCCTTGTTTACACGTGCAGCTGTAAGAACCGTCACTGTTGGTGCAATCAGCGTTCTGGTCACACGGACTGAGTTCTTTAGAACACTCATCTATGTCTGATATTTAAAAAGAGTCTGTTAATAGATCTCAGCTTGTTCATGAAAATATATTTTGCCACAAAGGAAACCCAATACTATCATCTGCGTTTGTTTCACATTTTTTTTTGTCGACAATAAGAATTCATGCTGGTAAATGTAGAAGTGTTGATCCACATGTTTATGAGAAAAAAATATCATTAATTAACATCGCCTTGCACTCTGTGTCTGTAGTTTAAAAGAACACAGTATAGGATGGGTGTTGTAATTTTACAGGTGCACTTGAGAATCAATTGATATTGCGAGGTTGGTCATTTTTTTGTGTTTAAAGGCAAAATAACGACATTCGCCTCTACCTTGACAAGATGCTTCATCTCCGGTGAATCCTTGTTTACAAGTGCAACTAAAAGAACCGTCACTGTTGGTACAGTCAGCATTTGCGTCACACGGACTGGGATCAGCTGAGCACTCATCTATATCTGATTCGTTAAGAATGGAAATAAGTGGTTGTAAACGCAGATTAAATGGGATTCTAACTTGATGACGACGTGAGAAGGATTGTAAAAATTGTGTTGTGTAAAAAGCATTCTAAGATACCTTTACAAGCTGTCCCATTTCCGGTAAATCCCTGTTTACAAGTGCAGCTATAAGAACCGGCGCTGTTGGTGCAATCAGCGTTCACGTCACATTGACCGGAGTCCGCAGAACACTCATCGATGTCTATTGTGATAAAAACGGAATAAATGCTTATTTACAGTGACAGAAAATGAGGAAAACTACCATTGAAACTATCGATCACGTGTTCTTTATGGCTCTTTGTTTTGGATACCTTCACAAACTGCTCCATTCCCAGTAAATCCCTGTTTGCAAGTACAGCTATAAGACCCGTCAGTGTTGGCACAATCAGCGTTCACGTCACAGGGACTCGTATCTGCAGAGCACTCATCGATATCTGAATAAAACAAAGATGTTGAAATATTATTTCTCGGAAAAAAATGTTTGACACTGGTCTTTTATATATGTTGAGACATCATGTAGATATGTTTACAGATAATCTATATTCCAAGCACTGAGTTTAAAAGTTAATGTACAACCGCTGTAAATTTAATTGAAAAAGTGACACCATCCCTCCCTCCTCCATGTTAATGATACAAATATGACGCATTCTGCTTTTCGCTCGAATTCTTCACTGATTCCTGGAAATGTGGGGGTGGTTTAATTTCTGTCTTTATTCCTACATAGACTGTAGGTAGAAATGATGCGACAGCAAAGACTGAATAGTGCATGTGATTGTAAGGAAGGCGGAAAATTTGAATTCGTGTCTAATGGAAAGGACTTCCCTTTTCGCTCACCTTGACAGGTTATTCCATCTCCAGTGAATCCTTGTTTGCAAGTGCAGCTCGAAGAACCATCGGTGTTGACGCAAACTGCATTTTGATCGCACGGGTTGGCATCTGGAGCACACTCATTGATATCTTATGAGTCGCAAAAAAGAAGCGATTGTGAGAAGGACGCAATCTAGATAAGTAATCATACCAGTTCCAAACACAGAGAGAAGTGCTTAATAAACCAAAATGGCAGGGGGATGAAATGGAGACGAGTAACGTAAGAACGACAGAGGAAATCTGCATAGTTTTAAAGATTTATCTCGCGTTGTCCTATAAAACAAACAATGGGGATTTTCTGATGTAGTATGTAAAGTCACGGCTACAGGAAGAGTTTAGAAATTGTCTTGCCCACCTTCGCAAGATGTTCCATCTCCAGTGAATCCTTGTTTGCAAGTACAGCTATAAGAACCCTCATTGTTGGCACATTTAGCGTTCTGGTCACACGGATTGGAATCCGCAGAGCACTCATCGATATCTGATTTCAGAGAAAGGAATCATTACTTAGTTGATGTCTTTCCATCAAAGGGTTCAAAAACGTGGGAGTAGTGATGGACGCATGCTCATTACCTTCACAGACTGTTCCATTTCCAGTATATCCTTGTTTACAAGTACAGCTATAGGAACCGTCACTGTTTGTGCAATCGGCATTTTCATGGCATATACCCGATTCAGTAGAACACTCGTCGATATCTGGCGTAATAAGAATATAAACGATTTACCTTTTTAGTGAGATAAAACCTGAAATGTAACCAACTTCAAGTACAATGTTACTGAATCTGGAGTGGGGAACCAAGTATGGGTAGTACCTTCACAAGTTGAACCATCTCCAGTGAATCCCTGCTTACAAGTACAGCTGTAAGAACCCTCAGCGTTGGTACAATCAGCGTTCTCGTCACAAGGACTTAATACTTCGGAACACTCATCAATATCTGACGTAGTCAAGTAGAGAAAGGAAATGTTTAATTAAAGACCCAAACCGCCCCACGCCGCAGTTACTTGCTTTGATTCGAAATCAGATTTTCCCTTGTTACCTTCACACACAGTCCCATTTCCAGTAAATCCCTGTTTGCATGTACAGCTGAAAAAACCGTCACTGTTGGCACAATCAGCGTTTTCATCACAAGGACTTGATTCTGCAGAACATTCGTCGACATCTGATGAAAACACGAGAAATAATCCGTTCGTACGTTTCAGTATAATTCCATTGGATTGTGACATAAACATATCTTTGCTAAGATGATATAAAGTGAAATATTTTGTTCAGAACTTCCTCTCATACCGTTGCAAACCGTGCCATTGCCAGCGAATCCTTGCTTACAAGTACAGCTATACGAACCGCCACTATTGGTACAGTCTGCATTTTCATCACAAGGACTAGGATTCGAGGAACACTCATCAATATCTGCAAAAACAATACACATTTCGCGGCTCTTGATAGTGTACTGAACGGGAGCACTGCAATTATTAACGATAAAGGTCAATTAAAATGCCTTTTTAAAAGTTACGCGAGAAGAGTGCACTTCAGCAAAGTCTCTTGCAAACCTTCGCTTAGTGGTTTTCTTCGTTAAATGTTTGATTTACCTTCACAAACTGTCCCATTTCCAGTAAATCCTTGTTTACATGCACAGCTGTAAGAACCTTCGCTGTTGGCACAGTCTGCGCTCTCGTCACATGGAGTGGAATCCGCTGAACACTCATCTATATCTGATGTTTTGAAAGTAAGAGAGGAGGTCACTCTAGAAGCTAAGGTGTTGGGTAGTGTGTCTATGTCAGTGGATTACTGTGTGCAGAAGTCGTGCTTATGCAATCATTGCTTTCATTTTGGAGACAGACAACATTTTTGGGAGAAATGCAGTGTGTGCTAGGCCACAGGGATATTTTTGTCTTCCTTAGCAAGTGTCTTGAGCATAATGTTTCTCGGCTATTCCTATTTCTGTTACATTAAATCTTAATCGTCCCAAAGAGCTCGAGTTTAACACTTTTCAATCAAAGGCTTCCTTGAGCACCTATGATGTTCTCGGGACGTTGGTTTCAACGCATCTTACTATTAAGAAAGAAATTGAAGAATCTTAGTCAATAAGATGTGCTGGTTACCTTGACAGTATGTCCCATTTCCTGTGAAGCCGTCATTGCAGGCACAAGTGTAGGAACCGTTGGTGTTGGTACATGCAGCGCTTGCATCACATGGACTGGGATCTGCCAAGCACTCATTGACATCTGAAGGAAACATGCACGATAGAAAACAACCAAGTTATATCAAATGATTCAAGTTGACCATCGTGGTAATCTTCCCTTGAAAAAATTCTTCTAACCAGAAGGTGTTATCGATAACCGGAAAACAATGTAGGTTAAGTAAAAAATAGTACAGCCGTTACCGAAATGAGAACGCATAGCTATTCACAAGGCGCGCATTAGAGTAACTCCATTAATGTCGCTTAATTTTGGAAAAATCTCTATAAAGATATGATTGTCTTGCGTAGTAATTAGCATTCCATCCATGCCGCTGCAGGCCTGGAGAACTCTATATTTCACTGCAAAAGTGGAGGCTTCTTGCAGTCAACCGACATCATTACCAAAAAAAAGGTAATGGAAGCAGCTGTAATAAAAAACAACAAAATCAAAGAATTACCGAGACAAATAACTCCATTTCCGACGAAGCCATCTTTGCAAGTACAAGTAAACGATCCATCGTTATTGAAACAATCTGCGTTTTTATCACAAGGGTTTCCATTCTTTGTACATTCGTCGACGTCTGGAACCAAGTATAGAATTGATCAATACCTGTTTTATATTAGAGTTAATGTATCCATAAATTGGATCCACATCATTAATAGTACAAAGGAAGAGCAGTATGATAACTTGCGCTGATGGCTGATGCCACAGATTTTAAAACATCCTAATCTGCCTTAAGATAAAATAACTCTAGATAGTAGTCAAGCGGCTAGGTAAGGTGTAAGCAAAACCAATGACGCGATGAAAATAGGCAAACACAAGTAGTTTACAAATGGTAACTTACCAACACAAATTGTTCCATTTCCTGTAAATCCATCTTTGCAAGTACAGGTGAAAGATCCATCGTTATTGAAACAGTTGGCATTGTTGTCACATGGGCCGCCATTCTTTGAACACTCGTCGATATCTGAGGAAAGATTTGCATACCATGTAAACCATATTAAAAAACCAAGAAACCAGAAAACAAAAATATGAAAATGAGTACCACTGCACGATGTTCCATTTCCAGTGAATCCCAGTCGACAAGTACAGACAAAAGAGCCTTTGGTGTTGACACAGACAGCATTCTCGTCACACAGGTCCGATGTCACACATTCATCGATATCTAACGACAAAAATATCAAATATGTTACCGTGTACGCCCGTTTATGTAAGTCTTGATGTTCACAAGCACAACCTGTTCTTAGAATTTTACTTACCAACACAAACTGTTCCATTTCCTGTATATCCATCTTTGCAAGTACAAGTGTACGATCCGTCATTGTTCAAACAATCCGCCTTTTCATCACAAGGGCCGCCATTCTTTGAACACTCGTCGATGTCTATGGGAAAACAAATAATTAGAACACGAGAAACTTGATGTCACGTATAAGTAGCTCGAAAAATAGCACTTTGCAATATTTACCATTGCAAGTTGTTCCATTTCCAGTGAATCCCTGTCTACAAGTACAGATGAAAGAGCTGTCAGTGTTGACGCAGTCAGCGTTTTCGTCACAAGGTTTCGACGACAGGCATTCATCGATATCTATTAAGAAACAACAATTTTCAGTTTTGTCGTCTGCGCCAGTTGATTTAATGTTTCTCGTTGAGGACAAGCAACAGAAAAGCAGGCAAACAGACCGAGAGGCAAAAAAAAAAAAATAAAAAAAATAAATGAAAAATAGAACTAAAGAAATTAATTAAATGTGAAAAAAGCCCGAAGGTACAAATATTCTTCAAATTGTAATTTACCAACACAAACTGTTCCATTTCCCGTAAATCCTTCTTTGCAAGTACAAGTGTACGATCCATCATTGTTCAAACAGTCGGCATTCTCGTTACATGGGCTGCCATTCTTTGAACATTCGTCAATGTCTAAGACAAAATTGTTAGTTAAACGAAAAATTTCATGCCAAGTATATACAGCTCAAAAGCTACGACAGTATAACAATCACCTTTACAAGTTGATCCATTTCCAGTGAATCCTTTTTTGCAAGAACATATGAAAGAGCCGTTGGTGTTGACACAATCAGCATTTTCGTCACACGTGTTCGCGACCAGACACTCGTCGACATCTGACGAGAAACAAAAACGTTCATTCAATTTGAGTGTTCTGTTCCTCTTTCAAGTCAGACAAAAATGTGAAACCAGGGAGGCATTCTCATCGAAGTTCTTGCCCTTCCATTTTACGCTACTGGCTACAACGTTTAATTGGTGAACTTGGTACGTTATAACCCACAAGGATTTCCAGTGGAAGGTTGCAAAAGGAAAAATAAAGAATGCGGAGGCAGAAGTTGTGTGCATTGTTCTTGCCAGTCTCCAATCTCCCCTCCCCTTTGTCGTTTATCTCCACAAGGCTTACAAGAAGAATTCACAAGAAGCCTATTACCTGTGCATGATTCTCCATCTCCTTCAAATCCACGACGACAGGAACACTCGTATGAACCGTTTGTATTTAAACATGCTGCTTTAACATCGCAAGGGTTGACTGCACACTCATCAATATCTAATATGAACAAAAATAAATTAAAAATGTACATCGAGACGCCGGATCGAAGCGATACAACATGCAATACGTTTTAGTCATATGAGGTTCACAGTAATGTGGTTATGAATTACAAGGATGCTCGTTTAAATCTTCCCCTTATGATGAACTTAAACGAGAATGTTTTAAAACAGTAACAGTAGAGTGTGAGCTACAATGGGTAAGGCACAAAAACCACCAAACCGACGGCCATCAGCCAACCAACTAGCCAAACAAACAAACAAACAAACAAACAAACAAACAAACAGAAGCAGAATTATATACAAGGCACATGCAACATGTATGTAGAATATAATTTACCAACACAAGCTGTTCCATTTCCAGTAAAACCATCTTTGCAAGTACAAGTGTACGATCCGTCATTGTTCGAACAATCCGCATTCTCGTCACAAGGGCTGCCATTCTTGGAACACTCGTCGATATCTGAGACAAAATAAATAATTACAACGTCATGCTATGAACAAACAGCTCAGAACGTAGCGTACAAACATATTCATGAGTACCTTTGCAAGTGGTTCCATTTCCAGTAAATCCTTTCCTACAAGTACAGGTGAAAGAACCGTTGTTGTTTACGCAGTCAGCATTTTCATCACATGGGTTGGTGGTCAGGCACTCATTGATATCTAAAGAATAAAATTTTTCATTTACTACACTTGGTCAGTTAAATTAACAATTTTGCTGGTAAACAATGTGAACAATTACAGAAACAATTACAATCGTTTATATTGCTCGGGACAACATTGACAGGAGGGGAGAAAATTCTCAGAAAATTCACGAAACATTCTTTAGTTCAATTTTCAGTACACAGTAGCCACCTGGAATAAAGGATTAGCAAGTCAAAACCCAAGGGTTTTAATTGTTACCTGTGCAGGTTTCTCCGTCCCGTTCAAATCCAGGGCCGCAGAACACCCGAATGAGCCGTTTTTATTGAAACGCGCAGCATTCACATTACAAAGATTGGATTCACACTAGTACTCATCAATAACTAACATAAATTGGAAGCGCTTGCACTAAATCACTGATGCTGGTTACTTGTTAAGTGGAATTTGTGTATGTCTACGAGTTTATAACAACATTGATTTTAATTCATTGACGCAAAATACACTGCAAACAACGCTTGAGTTTCGCAGCATTTCGTATTATTATTATTATTTATTATTATTATTTTTTCTTAATTAGTCAGATTCATGCTGGCGGATGCTGAGTTCTCAGTCGTGGGTACAAGTTAAGTGTTTTGTTTAAGGAAATAAAAATTAAAACTAATAATTATTAGACTAATAAACACCTGGTAAATCAATCATAGATTAAGCATAGAAATCGCATAGTAGTTATATTAACTATGCTTGTCTTGGGCGATGCTGAAGTGTAGCGTCAAGAAAACTCTACCTTCGCAGTTCCTTCCGTCTCCCGAGTATCCAGCAAGACATGAACAGATGAATGAGCCCGCAGTGTTTTTGCACCCAGCAAACAAGTGGCGGTCATCCGTACCTTTCAAACACTCATCTTCGTCGGAGGAAGATAAGCAAAAACTTCGTTTCAATTAACTTAATTTTCTATTGAGCAGGCTACCAGGAATGATGGTATGTTTTACTCAATGTATTTTTTTTTTAATATTTCCCGAAGAAGTTTTGGGAAAATCCGAAAATTTTTGAAATTCAAAGATATTCCTAGCGAGATTGTCTTCAAATCTACAGATTTTGGAAAATATTGTTACATTCGCCACTGGAATTGCCGGAAAACCGGAGTATTTGATCGAACGGAAAGCGCACATATATAATATATCCTCTGACGGAAGTAATCAACGCGTTTGATGCAGTCCTGTTTGTGGGGTTCAAAAGGAAATCATCCTGGCGAAGGCTAGGTTTCCCAACAGAACAACACGGGAATGACTGCATCACGTTCTACCTTCTTGCGTTTATATCCGTTGTCGTTAATTTTTGAACTCAGTTTATTTTATATTTCAACTGTACGTGGCTGTTTTTTTTCTGATATGTTAACTTTTTTAAAATTTGTCCTTATCAAATACTGATTGTTAGCAACCGTAGGGCAGAATAAGTTTGCTTTCAACATTTATATCATCTCAGATGTGGAGGTTTAACCAGTTAGCCTCTCGATCGAGTTAGAAACTTTTGAGATTTTCATCATGTCTAACATTCTAAAGTGAAGTAATTAATATAGTCACAAAAAGCAAGCAAGCAAACAAACAAACAAACAAACAACAGCAACAACAAAACGAAAGTGTACAGTGTTCTGTTCAGTTGTACCTTGACATAAATTGCCGTTTCCTTCAAACCCAGTCTTACATCGACAAGTGTAGCTGCCTTCTGTGTTAGAGCAATTGGCGTTCTCGTCGCACTCATTAGCTCCCGTTTCGCATTCGTTAATGTCTTTCAAAAGAAAAGAATAAAGGACCCAACTCGTGGATTAGTTGAAAAAGCATAACGATGCGCACGATTCAAGAAAGCAACATAAATTGCAGTCTGGTTCCCAGGTGCCGCGATCCTTTTGGTCGCTCGGTCACGGTTGAACGAGAGCGCTTGGGCTCTGGGGACGAGATTGTTAAAAATGCCACAAGGCCAAAGGACGTCTAAACACATGTGCGACCGCTGGAAATGAGTAAAGGAAGCATTATGTCTCATCGCTGGGGCGGATGCAGGATTTAAGTGAAGGGGGTTCGAGATGCGGACCGCCGAAGGCAGTCTCCCTATAGGGGAGCCTCCACTGTAAAATATTAACACAATTGAGGTCCTCGGAAATGGGATTTCCGACATTCTGGGGCCAAGTCAGCAAGGCTCACTTTTCTAAATTTTATTGGGTTGGACCAGACCTCCCGGGTCGCCGCCTCCACCAACCTTATGGTTTGGAACAGGGCACGTTCGATATATCAATCATTCTAACGTAACTCCGAGTCTTTCAGGACAAACACCTATATTTGGTATTGCTTTCTTTGTATCCAAGCGTCTTCTGGGAATTGAGGGACAAAAGAAACTTTGCAGATTTACAATTTTGACCCGAAAGCCTTGGAGCAATGTTAGAATATTTAGATATCGAGCGTTGCGTATTGTTGCCGGCTTTTCTTTGCTTCAGCCCAACTCTGTTACTGAAATGAGCTATAATTGTTTGACGTTTTTATGGATAGTCGATTATATACTGTTTCTGGGAATTTCCGTCAAAGAATCTCACCCGAACAGTTTCCGTCGAGTTCTTGCTTGAATCCAGTAGAACATTCACATTTGTAAGACCCATCTGTGTTAACGCACTGCGCGCCATAAACACATGTGACATTCAATAGCAAACACTCGTCGACATCTGCAAAAACATCAACCCTGCGGTGAAGATATTCCTTCCTTCCTTGGATTTGAGTTTTAGTCGACTGTATAGCTGAAACGATTAGCTCCTATATTCTCATAACTTGTCACTTGAGTCTTAGATAAACGAAATAGAGAGAAGTCGGTGCAAAATCAGTCCATATGTGTCATTGCTTAAAGGGATACCTTATAACATGACATTTTCGCGACACGTTAATTTCACGAATTTCGCAATTTAAAAAAAATGTCGCGAAATTAATTAAAAAGTGACGCGAACAATAAGTGTCGCGAACTAAACATGACACGAAAATTAAGTGACTAACATATGCATTATGCTATTGTTAACATATAGTCCAGCCATTGCGTTTTTGTTACTTTTGGCGTTATTCCGGGCGTCATTGTACCTTTGACAAAGTCGGTTTACTAAATTCGAGGACGTGTTTAAGTAACATTGCTAAGGAAATAAATTGTGTGTAACTCGAAAACGCGAATTTAAAGCCAGTGATTCAAAATACAAAATTTTCGTAGAAAAGCAGAATTTAAGGGTCGCGAAATATGTGCACCCCAAAATCGCGAAATAAACGTGTCGCGAAAATTTCATGTAATAACTGAAGGTAGAAGGGATTATGTGATATGTCAAAAAGGACGTTTGCGTGACAAAAGATGTTTCCCCAAGGAAACTCAACCGTCGATATCCATTTCCCCGGAAGTATTTTCCAAACAACAATACCGTGGTTTACTAGTGTGAGGTCTAGACTAGAAGTTTTGCCGCACAGAGTGGAAGTAGTGTCATCTTTGCATGGGCGGTCACGCACTCGTTGTCCCGCAACTCTCAGAACATGAAAAGAATTAACCCCCTGATGAAATGCCTGCTTCTTGCCAAGCGTCGCTACCATGTTCACACCCGCTTCCAGTTAACAATATCATTGCGCAAGTAGGGCTTCCCATCCCGAATAAAACAAAGCAATAGTATATACTTTTTTGTGTGATGATTGAAGTGAATGTTATGAGTTTACTCCAAACAAGATCATGATTGTCCCGCGTCGTCACCGTTAGACAGATGCCCAGAGCCTTCAGAGGTTAAATCAAAAGAAAACAAACCCCGCATTAGAGTGATTTAAAAAATCTGCTTTCTTTTCTTCCCGCGTCCGAGTATGTCGTCAACAGGCGACGAAGATTAAGAACGTATTCAACTTATTATTGTTTTGCTGTACCAACAAATTTTCATCGAAACACTTGCTTGTCAATAGATATGGAGAATTAATGTTCTAAACTTAGGGCTGTAAGGCTAAATACAGCCTCAAGTGTACAAACTTTAGCGGGTGTCGATGTCAGATGCTGACCACTCCGCTGGAAAAGTATTGATTTTCAAAAGGGCGGTATTGCGGCAAATCAATTAAGTAGTTAATCCCTTATTCTGGTACACGGCCAAGTCTGGCGAAATTGTGATCATGTCCTAAAGATAGATTCCTTTCAGTTTCGCTAGTTTTGTCCCAGTCGATAAAGAAAGTAGACGTCAACAGAAAGTTCTGTCGTCTTGCCTTTTTTATAAAATCGTCAAAGTTCGCCGATTAATTTCGTCTTAGCAAATAATAAATAATAAATCAATCATCATTGTGTTAAATAAAGCAAATTTGAAATGACATAACTCTGCTTGATGCCGTCAGAAGAAGATGCTGAACCAAGAACAGTTCTAAACATTTTCTACGGTTTAACGAACAAGGGAATAAATGTATCTACAACAAAGGAACGATGAGTTTACTGAAACTGCAATTGAAGAGAAAATCAACACTGAGTATTATAATCTGTTAAGTGTTTCTTCACTTTTGGCTCTGCGCCTGCTATTTCATCGTGTAACAAACGATTTCTGCGGTTAACAACAAAAAGCCATGCGCCTAGAACAATTTCGCAGCGGGTAACCTTGCTTAGAAGACTTCAAATTTTATTTGGGGAACACAGTGGTGAAAAAAAAAAAAAAACCAAGGTTTTCTGACAGAACAGATTATTGTTTTATTGAAAATAATTATACGCTGACGACTGAGATCGAAAAATCGATAAGGCGGACAACGGAGGTTATCAAACCGATTAGGAGGTCATTGGGAATAATCGAATCGAAGTTGTTGAAGGCCGAATTACCGTTCGTCGATGTATAAGCGTATGGAATTGAAGTCACCGATCGAGTTAAGGAACGAAGTCGAACACGTTATTCTTTCAATAAAGGACCGGTCAACAGCAACAGCAAATCGCAGGCATTTCATGCGGTGAGATGAAGCGGAAGATAAGTCAAAGATGAGGAGAGACAGACAGACAAAGACAAGTTGAAGACAATTTTACTTGTTGCATTTTAACGTCCCCCTTTCCCGCCTACCTTCTCAATACCACCGTTACCTGAACAATTTTGGCCGTTTCCACGGTATCCATCGTTACAGCTGCACGTGTAGGAGCCATCAGTGTTTGTACAAAGCGCGTTCTTGTCACAGAGATTCACATCTCGTTCACACTCATCCACATCTGTTGATGGGAAAGACATTTTACTTTCTGCATTAAACAAATAGATATTTGGATATGCGAGGTGATGCGTCTGCATACGTGCACTTGACCCTGCCAACTTGATGTTCTTATAAAAGTAACGAAATTTCATCTGATATTTGAAACTGAGCTCCGTATGGGACGCACCTGTCCTCTAAATATTTGCGCACATCTGTCTTTTCGAATGGATGATGGAATGGAAAGGAGGGGAGAGGAGAGGAAAATAAAGGAATTGAAAGGTAAAGAGAGGAAAGGAATGGGAAAGAAAGAAAATAAACGAATAGGAAGAGATGGGAGAGGAGAGAAAAGGAAAGGGACCGAAAAGGAAGGAAAGGAAAAGAAAGGAAAGGCAGGAAAATGATGGGTAAGATAAGAAATTGAAAGGAAAGGAAAAAATAGGAAAGGAAAAGAAAGGAAAAGAAAGGCAAGGTAGAGAAAGAAAATGAAAGGAAAGGAAAGGTAGAAAGCGACACTGAAAACTTTTGACCACCTGCGAGTTAATAACAAATAACAACAACAAGATAAGAAAAGAACCCATCTCACCAGAACAGTTCTTTCCGTCTCCGGTGTAACCAGGTTTGCATGAGCAGGTGTACGAGCTTTGTGTGTTGCTGCAATCCGCATTAGCATTGCAATCAGATGTCCCAGAAATGCATTCATCAATGTCTACGTTCAGGACAATAATAAAAAAAATAACTATGTTAGAATTACTACTTTATTATTACTACTCTTTCTATCCCTTTGAAAAATGCAAAGAGAAAGTGTTTTGGGTTATGAGTGGTTAGTGATGCACATTGGTAGGTGCGGAGGCCTGTAATTGGTGAGTTGCAGCTGATGTTAGGAGATTTAGTGATTAACAGATCCTTCTGTGGTGTTTTTAGGCGATGAGACACTTTAATTTTAAAAGTGGGTCACGAAGTCAGTGTTCGACATATTTCCCAAAAATTGCCGGTTGTGAAAATTTGGGGAGATTATCTGCGTTGAACTGACGTCTTGTCATTCTACAGGAAGTGGAGTAATGCTGATAACGCAGTTAAACAAGTTAGCAGATTATATCAAAACAAAGCTTACTAAAATCTTTTGAATGCAATACCACTGTATCAGTTTGGAACATGATTGTGTCAAGCATTTTTGTAAACGATCGAGCGAACAAACGAATGAATGAATGATAATTTAATCAACTGATTGACTGATTGATAGACGGAGTGCTTGATTGATTGATTAATTGATCGATTTAGAATGATTTATTGCTTAATGAAGTAGTCAATTAGTGAGGGAATGAACAACAGTGTCTCCATCTCTTGTGTACCTACCTGAACAAGCTGTCCCATTCCCTGTAAATCCAGATTTACAAATACAGTTGTAAGAGCCTTCACTGTTTGCACAGACTGCGTTGGCATCACAGACAGACGCTCCAGCCGTACATTCATTGACGTCTATATGTGAAAAAACAAAAACCCAGCGACATAACTATTTACTTCCACACAAAAAAACACATTTCATAAAAAGTGACTGTTAGTTTAGCATGAATGTTTCGATAGCCCATTGAGAGTTGGCCTATATAAACCTCCCTATCAAAGCGAAGCCTGGTGCACAACCATTCGTATGAAAACGAGTTTAATTTAATTACATGTGAAGGAAATCTCATTTTCATATGAAAGAAATGGGAAATGGCCTATTGAGACGGGGCTTGCAATGCTCAAAGTCTGTTTCCACGGAGGTAGCGCACTGCACTAGAGAGCAGATATCATATTTTTAGCCTTCCGGGTGCTCAAAACAACTCATTCAGGTGTCTGCATTAGGCTATCCAATCACAAAAGTACAAAGCCGTACGTGGTTTCCCTGGTCTTTCATAAAAACATAACCAGTCTCCGGAAAGTGCTATGCTGGTTTAATGAAAAGGAAAACTCTTTCATCACATTAAACTCTAAAGAAATACTCTTCGGAGCAGCTACTGATAACGATAATAAAATTAAAAAAACTAAATTTCTGCCTCCTCTATGCCAAATTCTACTTTCATTTCCGGACAATCAAACAACGTGCATGTAATTGGGATGTTTTTGTCCGGAAACTACATTTTATGTTGAAAATAGAAGGTTTCGCTTAGTTCAATTTGTCCTCTACTTCTCGCAAACCAAAAAAAAAAAAAAAAACACCCAAGCAAAAGAATCATCTTCTTCCAATAACGGCATTTGTACACCCTCAAGCACACAAAAAAGACACGAAGCAAAAAAAAAAAAAAAAAAAAAAAAAAAAAAGCATTCAAATATATAATACCATACAAACCTGAAAAGAAACAAAAAATGGAAGAGAA
>Ga0126338_10001272_pt1 | contig 16077 bp, 8 predicted proteins | sample OrbCmetagenome_2_FD_92529 | JGI IMG/M metagenome (GOLD analysis project Ga0126338, IMG submission 92529) | Coral microbial communities from Petempiche,Puerto Morelos, Mexico - Orbicella C C metagenome | ecosystem: Host-associated > Invertebrates > Cnidaria > Coral | place: Petempiche,Puerto...
ATTTTTATTTTTGTCATAATTGTAATCGGAAGTTTGTAAACTTCATTCTAATTTCGGTTACCTGGGCGTTCTTGTCATTTGTCTAGTATTGTTCTACGAAATCAAATCATTATTGTTGGGTTTCGCGTGATCCAATTATATTTTTGAGCTTTGAAGATTACACGGCTCTTACAACAATGAGCTCTCTTTCTACTCTCACGCATCTAGAGATAAGTGCTAAACGATAGCTGCTTCTTTTAACCCTGCGTACCTGCGTCAGTTGTTGTGAAAACTCCAGTGAATGTTGCCACAGCCACAAACAAGGTACAGACAAAGTCAAGACGAATTCCCATCCACCGGGCGCTGTGAGGCACAAGAAACCAGATCTGGCTTCTTCTGTCTTGTACCCTGCGTAATATGATTTATGTATTTCTTTTAGTGCGGTTTACAATTGAGTGTCGTAAAACCAAAACAAAAAGCAATCACTCTAGCCAATCACAAAGGGCACCAACAATCCAGAGAACCAATCAAAATTCGAAGCAATTTCATGCAGCTGACGCGAAGCGCGGGAAAATGTTGGAGAACGCGTCACAATTGATTTTGGATTTACCTCTGATTGGATGAAAAAGTGGCACGATATTTTCAAGCCAACACCTTTCGACAATCAGTGAAAGCCGCTCTTCAATCTGTACGATTCACATCTACCTTGTGTAATATGCAATTGAGTAGGCTACGAAACAATTAAAATTTGTGCAAATGGCTAATATGATTGCGCAGAACAAACCACTTTTACAGAATTCGTGATTTCTCAAAGTTTTCTTACTCGTTAAATGCTTCCATAAACTTTTCTTCCATGTGGTACGTTCTTATAATGATGATTCCCTCGAGTGTGTCCGCCAGGTGAGCCAGCACCGGGCTCTGACTGATAGCTTCCATTCGCTTGATTTCACGAGACGTCTTCAGATAATACCTACACAAGAAAAATATAGAGATATGAAAACTCCTCTACCACAGACGCCAATAAACATACGGCCATTTTTGGAGTTTCTTCTTTGGGATTGTTACGACAAGTTGAGGCTGGATGGGTGAGACATGTTGCAACATGTTAGGCATTTCCACACGGATTTTTGACTGTTAGACAGAAGTTTGGCCAGCACAGTCAAACTTTCGTCCAATTTCATTTATCTTCCGACGTCTACCAGTATGTTCCAATGACGGAGTGGTCAAACGATTACAACATTTTTTAAATCGTAATGTCGGGACCACTAGATATGCACCAAGCAGCATAAAAATGGTCGACTTGCTGACGATTATCCATTAAAATTACGGACGAATTTTTCCAATTTTCTGCCTTCTTCGATCCATCGAATAAGATGTACGTTTTCCAGTTTGAACAGTTTTTTGTCGTTCTTTTTTTTTTTTTGCTCTTTTCAGTCACCTCTGACTAAATCATTTAGAAGGCAAATAGTTGAAACGCCCGCCTTGCTGCGGCTGCCGTTTTGAAGATATGCGGGATGGGAAGATATTTCTAAATGACAAACGTTCTTCTGACTGAATGGTTAGGGACCCCGACTTGAAATGCGGAGGTCGCGGGATCAAGTCGCCCATAGACCATTAGCTGGAATTGTTTCTCCAACTGGATTGCCTTCTGCCAATTGGGGTTTTTAACCCTGTTATATTCAATTTCAATTTTTGGTTTCTGAAATTTAATTCTCGGCTCCACTGGCCATCGGCTTTCAACATTAGCTGAGGGTAAATAAATGTGTCTTTTATCATACCAAACACTTCACGTCTGTTCTCCCTTCATTTTTCAAAATTAAGATTTCGGTCATAATTATGAGCTTATTCTGTTGACCATGTTTACCTGTTAATTGCAAAGAAACCTGTAACCATGGGAATGACACCAATAATCGCCCAGTAGTTAGTGGAGCAAGTGACGCAAACAGAGGCCAGCGTCTGCAGTATGTACTGTACGGAAAGCAGCGAGGTCGGCGGTAGGAACTCATCCACGATCCCAATATCCTTTGAGAACCTGTTAAGTATTCTTCCGGATGGGTTCGTGTCGAAAAAGTAAACTGGAGACTGGAGAATGGACAGAACCATTTTATCGTGCAGGTTTTCTGAGCATCTGAGTGTGGTATAGTAGTAGAGGAGACCCCGGAGGACTGCAAGGAAGAGCGCTCCGCCCACCAGGCTGCCATAGATAATCAGGTTTAACTTGTGTTTTTGGTCAACCCACTTCAATCGTGTCAAATGAACAAGCCACAGATTGGGCGAAATGATCGATGCTGTGGAAAAATAATCTGTTAGTAGGGGCAGCCAGAAATTCCTTGCACAAACTATGTGTTGCATGAAACGTTAAAATTAGCTTTAAGGAATAAAATGCGCAAGCTTGCTATTTCCCAGTCGTTATATGATTGCTTAACGGCCCAGTTGACACTACTAAAGTAGGCTAACCACCAGGATGTTTAAAACAGAACTTCCTCGAGAGATAACTTTGTCATGAAAAACGAATGCACGCTTTATCGATGTCCTGCATTGTGTTCAATAAAAACTACAATTTAGTCATCTCTATCTTATTATCCAGGAAGTCTGGTTTGACTACCAAAGGTTTACTCCTCTAAGATATGTACTCCTAAGTTAAAGGCTGGGAGATTCCATGGTGATCAAGTACATGTAGCGCAATCAACCTATCCTTCGATCGTCAAAACAACTACTAACTTAAATAAGGAGAAATTTTTATAGTTTTCGGATCACTTATTGTTGTTGCGATTTGACTTTATCAGTATTCTATGTATTTTATATCTTATCTCAGGCAGTTTATTTAAAATGAGGAATCTAGAATTCTGTATAAACTGGCCTAATTACTTAGATATCTCCATTTTTTACATTTGTAAATATATTTAATTCTTTATTTTATTTTATTTTATTTTGATCACCTGTGGAATTGGATTTGAGCTAGCAAATAAATAAATAAATAATCATTTGTAAACAAATAAGAACTGCTACTGAAATCTAAGCAGAATTGCGTTATGCTCGGTTTTCAGACTTGTATCTCAGGGAGACGCGAAAGTGTCTGCATAGTGTATATTGCAAACTGCTGTGGTGTTTCCCTAGAAGAACCATTTATTTACCTTGAGCAATGAAGAAAAGCAACAGCAGAAATAACAAGAGCACTCCATGCAGGCCCGATCTGAAGTAGTCCCAGTAGAGGCGTGAAGATATGGTGCCAACAATACGGTCCTCTTGAGAAGTAGTCATACCCTTTCCGGCGGACAAACGAGAGCAATCGCTTTCTCGACGTTCTCTGCGCTTGACGTTTTCCTGCAAAAGAAATACAAAACATTTTATCGGTTTTCTTTTTTTTTTTTCAGCATTGGACTTAAGGACACGATCCTCGGAGAACAATTCCCAGGCGTTAGACCTTCCAGTATTGTATGAGAATTCTTTAAAGGGTTCTGAAAATACCTGATCCGTTGTAACAGTCATTTTGCCTCCTTCAATTTCATGATACTTCTCTTGTCCGAGATGGAACTCTTTCTCCAGTGAGTCAATGTCCATCCCAGATTCTTTCATCTGCTGATATGCGCCTTGCTTCACAACACCCCCCTTGTCCAGGATCACAATGTAGTCCGCGCTCTTCATGTACTGAAGCTGATGCGTCACAAGAACGCGCACCTTGTTGCTGAGTAACCCATTGATGCAATTCTCAAAAATGTGTTTGCCAACTTTGGCATCCACAGCGCTTAGCGGATCATCCAGCAAATAAATATCAGCATCGCTGTACACTGCGCGTGCTAAATTGACGCGAGCACGCTGACCGCCACTTAAGCTTGCACCGCGTTCTCCAAGAAGAGTTTTGTCGCCCTCAGGTAACATAGCAATGTCTTTTTTTAAGTCGCAAGCTTCGATAGTTCGATCATATTTGTCCTGGTCGAACGCCTGGTTAAAGAGAATGTTTTCACGAAGCGTTCCGCTGTAAGCCCAGGCGGTTTGAGGGACGTAAACGATTTTTCCATTGCGCGTTACTTTTCCCGTGCTTGGGGGAAGTTCCTCGAGCAATGCTAAGAGAAGAGACGATTTGCCACAACCAACAGGACCCGTCACTAGCAGCAGCTTGCCTTCAGCCACCTCGATACTCACGTCGCTTAGGACTGGAGCTTCGTTTTTACCATTCCAGTGGCAAGTTATGTTGGACGCCTAGAATTGGAAAAAGAACCATTATTTTTACGCTGTTTAAATGACCTTATAATAGTCAAGACAGAGAAACATTTTGACTTAATATTCATTTGTTACTCATCCAATCTCTTTTACAGGGCATTTTTCATACCCGAGAACGAGGGCAAACTAATTGAATGATATTTTCAACCTTTGCCCGTAAAGTGAACAAACGAGTTGCATGTCTGTCTGAGACACGCCTTCCTTCGTTTTCAACCGTTAGATACTCGAGTTTCGTTGCTTCGTTAGCGAACCTTTCCACATATAACTAGATCATTCAATCATTTTCTAAAGCGGTACATTAAACTTTCATGCACTGTAACTTGCTGATAAATCGTTAGCTATTGTCCTCGATGCGGATGACAAAAATGGAAATAAAAAAACTAGGAACCTGAATTTTAACAGCAATCTTCCACTTCCACCGAAACTTTCTAAATCGAGTTAACGTTTATCATTGGAATCGGCTTGCGCACAGAGAGAGTCAATTTTATGTTCCTGAGTTGCCTATTGCGTCCCTTTGTTTTCGGTTCCCTGATTTCGAAATGGACAAAGCCATCGATTTGTATGGCAAGTATTGGAATAACGATGTTTTCATTTCGCCGATATAGAAAGCCGCTATGCGAGGTGAGTGCAGGCGAACAGTCAGCGTCTGCACTCGTATCGTTCAACGGATTCCCCCGCCCGAAAAAAAGACCTTTGAGTCTCTGCGGAGGAGAGAGTCCATAGTGTGCATCTTCTAAAAAAGAAAACTAGTTTTATTAAAAGTATAACATAGCCCTGCACCTTCAAGAAGGGTTTTTCGACGGTCTCGCTGTTGTCTTTCTCCTTTTCGTCACCATTTTCATTTCCCGTCGTGTCTTCTTGTTGATTTAATTCCTTTCCATTCAATTCTTCTACCAGCAAAAAGCTCTCAATTCTCTCAAGAGACGCAAAACAGTCAGCAATGAGCTGCATGCCATCCGTCAGACCGTACACCAGAGAACGCCTGTTTTCCGACAATAGTCCGACCATTGTAAACACATTGAATGGTGTTAGACGTATGCCAGTGAAGATGAGTGTTATGAAGGCGATCAAACAGATCACACTGTCGTATGTGTGCTGCAGGGAAGCAAACGTTGAAAGAATGTTGTAGATTTTCCGCAGGAAGGACAGTTCGGATCTGAAAAGCAGAACAACAAAGCAATAGACTGGTTAAACAATGCCGATTTGCCCAAATAGGAGAAAGTCTGCATACGAGCCAAGTGACCCATCAGGTCCGGGCTTATGCCGATTTCTGTAGCATGGAGCGACTAGGAGTATCTCTATTTCCATCATGATGGAATGCTAGTAAAACGCAGGGTTACCCCCAGCATTAAATTCACCGGTACCCATTTATACACCTGGAGCTATCATGTTACTCCTGTTTTTCAAAGCTTCACTGAAAATTGACCTGACGCCTTTGAGGATTCCCCTAACTTACCTCCTAATCATACGCACTACATCTCTGTACGGCCATTCCCAAGCGTACATCTTCACCGCACGTATTCCAGAGACGATCTCATTCATCACTGCCAGCCTCTTGTCCGTAACACGTGCCGCCTGCATTCGAAGCTTAGCGACCCAGCCTGTCATTTCAGCTTCGTAGGGAATGAGAATGAGAGCGAATGCCAGGCCTGTGACAGCCTGCCATCCAATCAAAATCCAGAGGAGAATTCCTAGTATCACGAGATCGAACGGGGATCGCAATGACGCAAAAAGGTTCTGAGTGGCCAAGTCCAGCCGCTGGATGTCATTGGATACCAAGTTGATCACATGACCGGATGTTATCTTTGCGAGCTTTGATTGACTCATGCGCAGTACCTAGAGTGATGGATGACAAACAAATTGACTTCTCAGTCTTGAAAAAGAAATGGCGAAAGGTTCTTGGATTAGAACTTTGGTTAATTCAAGGAACGTTGCTCGATTTACGGAATAGACCTGTTTATCAACTTCAAATACTGAGAAAACAGTACGCCATCAGTTCCGAATTACCGTAAGCCTCTTTGTCAAAGCGAGTCTTAGTGGCCATCATTTCATATGAAAATGAGATTTCATTCACATGCAAATTCAACTCATTTTCATATGAATGGTTGTGTACCAGGCCTCGCTTTGACAGGCAGACTTAGGTCAACTCGGAAATGGGCTATTTCTTTAATAAAAGACATGTTTTCTACACTCAGTTTTTGTGCAAATGTTTCAAAGTAATTTGAGCCAGTCTTGGAAATGCTGACCTCAAAATCTCAAGTGCCCATAACCCACCCCACCCTACCCGCGTAATAACAACACAATAAAAGCAAATCACGACATGACATTCACCCACAGGGCGGTGATAAAAATACAGCGTCTACCATACTTGTGTAAATATGTAAAATAACGCTAAATGAACCTAGAAATTTTTTTTCAAAATGCAATCAAAACAAAATATTGTTTAAATCTGCCCCTTCAAGTTCCCACCAAGCGAGTCAAAGTACACTTGAAACATTTTCACATTTTTGTGTTTTAAAGTCTTCCATGGGTTAATAAATGCTTACTCACTTATTTAAAACAGTTTTCTCTAGGAATACAAAGGTGAAATAACCGAAATACCCTAACCAGTTTTTAACTTCCTGGCTCAAGGAACGAAATTTTGCAAAGTTGTTTTTTATACGCTTGTGTGATCATGAATGAACGAGTTAATGCGAAGGCGTAATTATTTAAAAACACAAACTGCTTGTTCTCAGAAATATTTTTCATACGAAATCTGCTGCCGAGAAAAGCTTACTAGTTTTAAGTGAAATGTTTTTACATGAAGCATTGTTCTTAAAATAAGCCAGATTGTAGACTACTAATAAGGCCCAGTTTAGACGTCGTGCTTCTGCCGTGCCGAACTAAATTCAGGAAATAAGTTCGACAAAAGTTAAGATCGGCAAGCAATTAAGTTCGACAAGCTCTGCCGTGCTACACGACTATGGCACGGCAGCGATTCAAACGTCGTGCTTCTGTCGCGCCAAACAAAATTCATAAATTATATTAATATATTTTGGCTGGATTGCGTTCCCACGGGGAGCTAGGAGGAGAATTGTTACGAGGCATCAGTAAATTCTGAATTTGGTTCGACTCTCGCACGACGTCTGAATCAGAGTTGTTTTTCTGCCGTGCCATAGTCGAACCAAATTGCAATTATGTTCTGCTCGGCAGAAGCACGACGTTTGAACTGGGCCTAAGAGTTTTTACTCCATATTCCAGTGATTTCATCCCTGGAGCCATACGCAACATTTGGTACCTCCTATCGAAAGTTTTGCATCTATCGCGTACATTCAAGGAAAAAGTCGATTTTTCAAACAATATTTTAGTTTTAAGCTTACGTGTGTTGAAACACGGATAACCCACTAATATCACAAAGGGTGTAAAAGCGACTCATTGCAATAATTACCATGAGAAGGGACAAGCAAAATCTCTATTGTGATTTAGCTCATAGCATGGTCATAAAATTGTTTAGATGCCTTTCACGCTTCTCCGATCAAAAATAAAAAATGATAAAAAAGGGACGCCGTGGCATTATCGAAGCTTTTTTTCACGGTTCTCTGATCAGAAATAACGACTACTTTTCTAGAAACGACGCCTTTTACGTACTTACGCATGAAACCACCTTGAGAGTACAAACATATGCTCCAAGCCAGATTGCCTCCGCTAAATTCCGGCATCATTATTTGCCTCAGTTTAAAAAATCAGTTCTTTCTTTTACCATGTCGAAAGCTTATTTTTGAATCTAATCAAGCGCATTCGGCGGCCATCAAAAGCCTCTGCTTAATGCAAGGTTAATGAGCTTCCCAAAAATACTGTAATGTTTGCATTGCACATTAATAAGCCTTTATCTTTTGGCTTGCTGGAAAATATCGTTGATACAATCTTTATTATCATTCCACTTTACCTCATTAATTTAAATATACTGAAGTAAAAAGATGACCTTGCCGGTAAATGAATAATTGTTTTGCCAGACCACGGATTTTCCGAATTCTATAATGATGTTTTCAAAGTAACTCAAGCGAAAACTAGAAACTGGCAAAGGCGTTCGTAGAATTATTTACGCTTCTCTGGTCAGAAAAAATAGATTCTGCTTTTTGCAAATCAGTGGACGCCACTTATCTACGCAAGAGATACTTCGTATGTTGTGCATTGCAAAAATATGGATCCTTTTTCTCAAATTCTGAATTAATGCAATGATTAGTCTTGAGAAAAGGAAGATCAAACAAGATGGACATTTTGCCAAGCACTAAATTTCAAAACTCAAACACCAAACAATTAGTTTGGTCAGCGAGGCCAAATGGCTTTTTCAAGAACCTTCAGTTATGCAAAGTTCTAACTTCAATGTTGTTTTAAAACAATTTGTTTTATTGCAGTTGTAAAATAGTTAAAAGTCATCGTTGCATTCTTAGTTCTGACCTTTATAATTTTGTGACCAAATGAATCGGTAAATGCCTAATTTATAATGAATTTAACAAGACTCTTCGTTATCAGCATTCGTGATCTCCGATGCGCTCATTTATATTTCCAAAAGAGCAGGAAGGTTTGCTGTAACTACAATATTCCCGCAGCTCTCTCAAAAACGTGTTCTTCGTAGCATTTGAAGGCAATGGATCTTGTACTTACCTTTTTATAAAGCAATCCTGTTGCTGCCGCCCTAAATCTCATTCCGAGCAAGGCCGACCTGTTTTGGTAATGATGTTGAGCGAGGTTCCTTCCGAGAGAGGTGATGCATATAAACGTGGGTAAAATATATTTGAAGCTAACGTCCAATTGCCGTATTCCCATCAGATAGGAAATCAGAAATCCCAGCAACACTGGCAAAGTCATTCTATTTGCCATATCGGTCATCACAAGACCAATAATTGAGAAATATTCATACCACGGGCAGACCCGCATCAGCGCCTTCCAAAATCTCGGCCTCTTGCCGTGATGTCTTTTATTCAATTCTTTTTCCCATTCCGTTTGTAATTTCTCTGTTAATACTTCGGATTTGTCTTCCTCCAGGAGTGGAAATAAATCTTCTTCCTCGAGCGGCCGTTTGTTTCCTGTGACGAAGATTTTGTTCATCCACCATATTGTGAGGCGGGAGAAGATGTTGGCGTTTATAACAGGGTTCACATTTTTAGCGTCCTCTTCAGAGTTGAGTTTTTCATACTCGTTCTTCGCCATATTCCCACGTCTGAAGATCGTGATTCACGATCAAGATCACATGGCTTTAGGTTTCCATTGAATCTGTGGAAGAAAATGCCGACTGGTTTCATTGACATTTATAGATACCATCGAGAATAAAACATGTTCCCTCCCAGACGTAAACTAAAAAATCAGAACGACATGCATCATCACTCTCATTATAATGCGGAGAACAATAATTCGCGATATTGTTATTTTCTGTTCTCCTTGACTGCTCATACATTCTTAAGGAAATGTAAAGTGTATAAAGACAAAGGCAAAACATAATTAACATTTTTTTTAATCCTAAAGTTTTGTTAATTGTCAAGTGCCATCTCTCAGCAAGTAGCTTAGGAGTGACTAGCATTTTATTTACGCTAAGCATGAACGATTCAAACTTTTTTAAGTTGTTAACCATTATCCAAATATATAATATTGACAAGGGATTGGTTTAAAATTTAAGCTTGCGTAAAACGAGGGTAACAGCATATATTCCTCTTAATGAATTTGAAATTGCAATAGCCCGAATGTATTGTAGAACAAGGAAGTTGAGGCGGTTAAGGCCTAGTTCAGACGTCGTGCTTCTGCCGTGCCGAACATAACTGCAATTTGGTGCGACTATGGCACGGCGGAAAAACAACTTTGCCGATCTTAATTCAAAAATTTGATTCAAACACCGTACTTCTACCGTACTTTTGTCGAACCTAATTCCTGAATTTAGTTCGGCACGGCGGAAGCACGACGCCTAAACTGGGCCTCAGTTTCGACTTTTCTGTGGAAAATTAGATACGATCTTCGACAAGATTTACGATTTTCTAAACTTGAAAATGAAAATAAGCAAAGAATAGCCTCTTACTTAACTACATACCGTTCTAGCTAAATAATTTCTTCAGTATAGAATAAATATTTCACAATTTAGAGATGCTGCAATTCTAAAAAGGAAATTTCGTCATTTCTTTATTTTGGGCCTCCTTAGAAAATGTAAAGACGTTTCTAAATGGAGAACTTTATAAAAGTATTAACTACAAATCGACCTAAATTTGCCTCTGTCAGCTCGGCGCTAAAAGAGATTCCTTCCAGCGCAAAGAGCTGTTTCCTTCGACCTCTCCTTCTTGTCTCGTTTTCCAAGCGCGACATTTGAACTTTGCAATCGCTTCGACTGTCGTTTTGTAATATTAAAAGTTTGTATTAACCTTAAATTATTTGAGTGCTTCACATCGTAAATTTCCATGATTTTGTCGACCTGACAATATTTGTTCAAAGTAAGGCAAAATCGTTACAATATTTCCTCTTCAAAAATAGTTTGCATGACGCAAATGCCCTTGGGAAGCAGTGACGGCGCAAAGTTAAGAAAGCTGCGGTAAATTCTCAATTTTGTTGTTCTAGCTGTCGTTCTTCTCATTTCTTTCATCACGATAATTTTAATCAGTAATACTACACTTGAAGATGAAGACAGAAGAAATTTCTAAAACAGAAATCGGATAAGTTGAAAAATAAAATAAATGTAGACAACGGAGAGAAATGAAACGCGATATATTACAGGGATTAACTTGCCCGATATGAGAAACATGACAGTTTCTTTCATAAAATGAACAACTCATGTTCCTTTCTAATTGTTTTTAATTTTTTAACTTTTTAATTCCCATCAACTTTCTGCTTGCTAAAGTATTTATATTTAAAAATTACATGTTGCTCGCTCGATCTCTCGCCATTGGGAAATTTGAATGGTTGTGGTCAAAGTTTTGGTGCATCAGTTGACCACGTTTGCAAAATTTACGCTACTCTTTCTTTTTTTTTTTTTTTAGCCCTCTGCGTCTTTTATTTTTCTCCCACTCTAATGATGTTGACTGAGAGACAATAAAAACTAAGGGGCATATATCAATGAAACCCTGCGGACCTGACGATTTGAAAGACTTTGATTGTACGTTATTAATTGTAATAAATTACCGTCACTGAACTTAATTTGGAATGGTCTTGAAGGAACCAAAGTTATTACATTAGCTTTCCGCTGGGAGTACAAACTTGTTTTCACAACGCCAGTCAACTGAGACATCTACTTTGATTCGTGGCAGGCAATTTTAGCGTGTTCGTCGACTCCGTTTAGTTTACAAACAACTTTGAGAGAAGATTTCAAAAGTGATCACTGATTGGTAGACGCGCACGCCTGAATTCTGGTTGAAAACACACTATTTTTCCTTTACGTGTGATTTCTAATTAGACCAAATGTTCTATTTTTGCGTTGAACTTTTCATGAGCTAAACGTAATATACATTTAGTTCGGCTAACGAGACGTTCGACTTTTTGGTCGATTAATTACGTCTCTTTTCCTTAATAATCGCCTGAATTAGCCGGGAAGAACCCTTGATCCATGTCAAACATTTATCTTTCAGAGGACAAAACCAAATTCCGAAAAACTATAATAATTACGTTTTCGTTCCGACTTCTTTAAGTCGAAGGGTTAAATAAGATAGTCTGAACAATCATTTACACAAGGCTACTTGGAAAAAAATCCGTGTGCATCGTTTCATCAATTATCTTTCTTGTGTTTCTACCAAGCTTAACATTAACCATCATTTCTCTCCTTATCATATCGTTAATCTATACGTTTAAATTCTATCAAATGTTCGACAGAATTATAACTGATTATCCATAGTACTTAATGAGAGACTACTGGATAACTGTGATCAACTAGAGCAGTATAAATATCCTGATTTATACCTTCAGAATTATAACAAGAATGAAAGTCCTTCAGAATTATAAAAGAAATTCGAAACGTAAAACTGCTGGGATCTCTAAATTCAGTAACTAACTTTCTTCGAAGCTCGGAATTGATTAAACAGCACTATAAACAGGCACTTATGCGAGTTAGCTAGTAAATTAAAATTTACAATTCAGGAAAGATTACTTTTTCAAGACTTGGTGCCGAACAAGTTTTCCCCAATTGTATAACTACCTTTATTTTCTTTGTGTAGGGTACGTTTACATATTTCCATGGCGTGGTACCTCCATACATTCCAATATTAACTCTTGGGTCATATAATAACAGCCACCAGATAACCTGCTTAACTTTCGAGAAGTTTTCAAAACAGATTTTTGATAACAATGTTAACGGTTAATTCTTTTTCAAAATTAGTTCGATGCAATAAAAAAAATACTATTGAATTTGTGATCCAGCGAGAGTATTTCCTGTTGCTAAGTTTAAGTTCAAAGGCGTGCTTTGAAAAAAATGGTATACAACAGAAAAAGACGTTTGGTGAAATTCAAAAGATTTACCTCACACCATATGGTATATAACCATAATATAAACTATTGGAAAATCTATTGAAAATTTAACAGCAATAGAACACATTTTTGTGATAAATTTCCCCTTTGAACACTGGTTCTTATTTAATCAGTGTACCGAAAAAGCATGGTGTGCCAAAACTGTCCGTTTCAATACAAAAAAATGCAAAAAATTAACAGACAGAGTAGCGTTTGTGTAGAACGAAACCTTTCCCACTTACTTGCATGATGTTTTTATTTCCGCGTACAGGAATGTGGTTTTCCGTTTAAAAAATGCAATGGAACTTCTGCCGACGACCAATTCCGCTCCATTTAGCTTTGTACTAATTGTATCTAATATCCGAGAGTGTAAGTTCCCATTCCCTTCGTTAATAAACCAATGAATGATCGAGTATTGTGTGTCACCGGGTCTTCAGAGAGGTTACGTCAGGAAACGGGACAAAGTTGCTAATTGACGAGAAATCCTGGGTTCCACCGAAGGCTACCACACAACGTATTCGCGCATATTGTAAACAGCGGTGTACGGATAAAGGGCTCAACACTATTTTGTCTACATTAATTTACCCAGAGAAGAAAGCAAGCAATATACTAAAGCTTTTTATTAAGTAAAATGGACAACTAAAGGAGGTCATTATTTATCCTCATACGCCTGTTCAAGTCGCTGTTTTATTTCATTTTCAGTTGAGCCTCCTATACCTGAAAAGCATGTTATTAGCCGATTTGTCGGATAGGTTTTCTGGTAATTTTACCTACACCTACCCCGGAAAATAAGAAATGATAAGAAGCAATGAGGGTCAAAAAGTAGCACAAGATCCAGTAAAAGAAATTGTTACAAACATAAGTTTCGTTCTCATAATCTTGTTCAACTGAGCTGAAAAACAAAGAAACGACTAGAAAGCAAACCTCATTAATTTATGCTATTTTTAATGAAACTAACTTTTACCTTCAGGCTTTGATCGCTTACGGAGATCTTTTGAAAGAACCGCCGTTGTCAAGACTGTCAACCTAACGCTCTAGTTAACTGCAAAACATCAGAAGGCTGGTTAAAAAAGAACGGAAAATATTAACAATCTCTCCAAACACCAATGTATAACATGAACCCTGGTTATTGATGCTTCGATGCTTTCGCTTTCGACTAATGTTCGCCTTTGATTTTGATAATACCAGCTTATTGTCCACGAGTTTAAAGAGTTTTTGATGTTCTTACTGATATTCAGATTCGCAGTCTCTTTATAAATCGATTGTCTTTGGACGCCTTTACCTGCATTCAGACCGGACGTTTCTGGTCTTCAGGGGACGGAGTGGGGGAGCTTTTGACGCCCTCTCCTTGTAACTCGTAGATTATGAAAGATATGACAATCAAACTTGGAGGATATATAGCATGTTCAAAAATCACGATATCACAAAAAGGTACGCAAGAAAGCTGCAAAATTGTTCATTACAAACAGGAAAAATACGTGAGATACATCTCTGTCATGCATACCATTACCACGGAAACATCAAGTTCCTGGCACCGAGGCATTCTGCCAAACTTCAATACAGTCGGACCTCTATTAAGACGCTACCTATTAAGCGGCCAACCTTTATTGGGTCTTTAATTGGCGGCCAGCGGCCAAAGTTCCGGAAAAATCGTCAGCTATACACTGTAATAAAAACCTCTATTCAACGGTCACCTCTGTCAAGCGGCCGCGGCCAGCTTCTCGTCGTCCCAAGGGTGATTTTGTTTTGTTTTATGTACCTTTATTAAACGGCCAGGACGATTTGAAGTTAAGGACGGTGCCTACTAAATACAAAGGTTTTTGCGCCAGGTTAGGACCACGCGGAAAAAGTAGATCATTGCAAGGGCTATTGGAATCCATAAAGAAAAATGGGGGTAGCCACGCATTTTTTCGAGATAATTAGCCTTGAATCTCAAAAATGCTGACATCAGCATTTTTCTGAAAAAGAATGAAAGGATATTTCTTCACAGATTTCCTTAGAATTTGCCTTTACATACAGAAAAGCAAACACATTTATAAAGATCTTTAAACTACATAGCAAATGGTAACATAAAAACCATTTTTGGTATGTTTTTAATAACAAAATCGTCGCAACAGCGCTTTTAGCGTCTCTGACAGCCTTCCTCTGGTTCAGCTAAAATACAGTCTAAATACCTTTTGCTCACAACCAGAAACTAAGCACGTGTTGAATAGGCTCGCCACTTTCATTTCATAACATAAAATGTAGGGGTAACCGCGCGTTTTTTTAAAGTTATTCATCTTTTTTGAAACATTTTACGTTGCCTGTTACATTTTTTCCTGTCACTTCCCCAGTAAGTGAGGCATTTGCGTATCCCGCGCTTGTCGAACACTGTCGAATACTGTGAAAACACATTTTCAGCAGTATATAAGATTTTAAGACAATCGCAAAACAAAGTCTCGAAGTGTTTTAGTTTGTTTGTACAGTGTTGGGTTGACAGACACGTCGCGTCTGTACACGTAATTGTTTCTTTAGCTTTTGTTAACGTTATGGACCGTATTATAACCATCATTGTTTTACTTTTTCTCTACGTGCATTTGTTTGTACTTATATTTGGTAAACTGAAAACTGGACCACGCCCAACGTTGTTTTCGGGTGAATCTCTATTAAACGGCCACCTCTATTAGACAAAGGAATCTTAGAAATTTGCAATTCTCGACAGAAAGCCTCGGGACCATGTTAGAATTTTGATTTATCGAACATGGGTGATTATTTCAAGATAAATTTTTCGTCAGGAAAAGTCATTAAATTCAGAGTTCATTGCCTTAATGCGTTTAACGCAGTTACAAGCGTTCAAAGTTGCCGAATTTGTTCGAGGGCGAGACAATACAAAATCTATCTTATTGGAATATTCCGTTGTTTCTACCGATTAGTTGTTCTTTCTTTTGCGTGTTTATGAACCGAGACGGAGTCCGGATCCATCAACACGAAAAATAAAGAATGACTCCAATATCCAGCCATCTTGACCGAACAAGCTTGGTAAATAAGGGATTTATTACATGGAAAAAGAACACTATTTTCTTGCGGGACATAGCGGGTAAGCGGGCAAGAAAGCGCCAAAGAGTTCAAAACACTGCCGCACGCCTTATCACTGGAACCAAGCAATACGACCACATCAAACCTGCCCTTCGAGAATTACACTGGCTACCTGTCGAATCACGGATTTTATTCAAACTTCTGCTCATCACTTTTAAGATTATCCATGGACTTTGTCCAGCCTACTTGTCGTCCCTCCTGCAACAATAGCACCCGCAACGGAGCTTCCGCTCATCCTCTAAACTTCTTTTCACTGTCCCTACTGTGAACTCTGTGACATACGGTGAACGTGCCTTTTCTTTCTCCGCACCTATATTATGGAACAGTCTACCGGATTCTGTTAAAAATACA